>ERZ773014.1801-NODE-1801-length-13094-cov-25.388143_pt1 | contig 13094 bp, 10 predicted proteins | sample MGYA00580841_ERZ773014 | MGnify/ENA primary metagenome ERZ773014 (study PRJEB29015, sample SAMEA2737989) | human oral metagenome | biome: human oral; feature: human-associated habitat; material: dental | place: China | collected 2067 ...
CACCGGCGACCTCATCGCCACCGCCGACGCCTCGGGACTGATCCGAATCTCCCACCTCGACGGCACTTTGGAACGCGCCTTCATCTCCGTGCGACCCCGCACCCCCGAAGTGGAAAGCTACGCCAGCTGGACCTCCGAAGGTCTCGACGTCCTGGAAGGAGAAGCCTGGCGGGTGCTGCGCCTCCCGAACCCAGAAGACGGAAGCTAGCTACGGGCCGAGGAGGGCCAGCGGCACCACCGCCACCCCGTCGGGACGCCGGTAGGCGGCCTTGCCCGTCGTGACGATCACCAGGTCTGCCACCCGGTCGGGGATCTGGTCGCGCAGCCAGAGGAGATGTTTCACGTCCGAGTCGCCCACCGCAGCCGCGAGTTTCACCTCGATGCCCACGATCTGCCCGTCCACTCCTTCGACGACGAGGTCCACCTCGTGTCGTCCGCCCTGGGTGCGCATGTGGTACACCCGCGCCTCGGCGGCCTGCGCCGCGACGCGCACCGTCAGCGTCGCGAGCGACTCGAACAGCGGCCCCATCATGTGTGCTCCCGACGCGTTGAGCAGGGAGGACGACGACAGACCCAGCAGCCGGGCCGCCAAGGCGGGGTCGGCGAGTTGGTGCTTGGGGGCCTGCTGGAGCCGTCGGATCGGGTTGTTCGCGGGAAGCCAGCCGGGCACCGGATCCAGTATCCACAGGCGGGTGAGGAGGTCCCGATACACAATGGTCGTGGTGTGAGCCGGCTGCGCCCCGTCGCCTCCGGTGGTGGCGTCCAGCATCCGCGAGTAGGAGGTGGTGGTCGAGGACGCCGCAGCGTAGGCCACGAGCCAGCGACGCAGCGTCTCTGGGCGTCGCACCGCGAAGCCATGGTCGGGCAGGTCGCGGTCGATGATGCGTTGCAGGTAGGCGTCCAGCAGTCCCCGGCGCAGGCGTGGCGGCGCGTTCATGATCCCGGGGAATCCGCTGGCGACGATCGCGTCGGCGTAATCGGTGAGCCCGTATCCGCTATCCCCACCCACCGGATCGCGACCGCCCTCGAGGAGCCGCGCCAGCGACACCGTCGGTGTGGCACGTCCGCGTTCCGGCAACGCCATGGGACGCATCCGCAGCGACAGGATCCGCCCCGCCCCGCTGTGGGTCCCGGCGGCATCCGTCGGTGTAGCGGATCCGGTGAGGAGGTAGCTTCCAGGCGGGGCGCCGGAGTCGACACGTCGTCGCACCGAATCCCACACCTGGGGCAGTTTCTGCCACTCGTCGAGGAGCAGCGTTCCCGCCGGCACAGCCGTCAGTCCGAAATCCGCTGCGGCGATCCGCCGCTGGTCCTCGTCGTCTAGCAGCCACGTGGTGGTGGCGCGCCGCCGGGCAGTGTCCGTCTTCCCCACCCCCTTGGGGCCATCGATCGCAATGGCGGGAGCGAGCGGCAGCAGTTCGTCCAACTCCAGATCCACCGTCCTGGGCAGGTATTCCATGCTGCTTACGCTATCATTCACGCACTTTCTACACTAGGATTCACACACTTCTTACGCTACCGTTCCCGCATCTCGCGACTGCCCCTCCACGACCCCCATCCCAGTTCGCCACCCCCAATATCCGCTGACATTCCCACCGCACCCGGGGATCCCTCCCGCACACCCCGAAGACCTTCTTTGACATGTCACAACACTACCGAAAACGGTAGACTTGTGACATGACAGCGATGGTGAAGTATCGAGATCTCGTGCACGAGATCGCCTTGGACAACCACGGCTACGTCACCACCCAGGCGGCAGTCGAAGCAGGAGTGCCCGCGGTTGAGCTTCCGAAACTCGCGGCACGCGGTGGGATGGAAAACGTCGCCTACGGGTTGTACCGCGTCTCGACAGTGCCGCCCAGCGAGATCGACCAGTTCGCCGAAGCCCTCCTGCGCGCGGGTGAGGGCGCCTATCTGTACGGAGAATCGGTGCTGGCGCTGCTTGGCCTCGCCGACGTGAACCCCCGCCGGATCACGGTGGCGGTCCGCAGACGCACCCGCCCCAGGCTGCCCGCTTTCATGGAGCTGACTCTGGTCAGGGGCGACGCCCGCACGACCCGCTATCAAGGCCTGGATTCACAGCCGGCGGCAGACGCGATCCTCACCTGCCGCGGATCCATCGAAACACCCCGCCTGCTGAACGCCGCCCGGGAGGCCCACGAGGAAGGACTGCTAACCACGCGGGAACTCCGGCTAGTGAGAAAGGAACTGAAGTCATGACCTACACCAGCGCCCCGCCCAGCGTACGCTCCCTGGAACAACGGATCCATAACGTCGGGGAAGCACGGAACTCGCACTGCGGAGAAGAGTTTCCATGACGATCCGCCTGTCATCCTCCACCACCCGTCCGCCAGCACTACAGCGCGAGCACACGACGCATAGGCAGGCAGACCCGCGATTGGCGAAGCCGACGCGATAAGCCGGACTACCCTGAGATGCAGCAGCACAAGAAGGCAGGGAGGAGATATGACGCACACCCACGACTGGGGAAGTTTCGAGGATTTCTTCACCACCGCCATGGCCCAGCCCGAGACCGATTGGCGACAGACCCACAGCCACATAGGTCTGACCAGTACGGCTGTCGACGGCGCCCGCGCAGCAGCCGATCTCATCGCCGTCGGCGAACCCCTCATCGAGGCGTGGCGATTCGGCATCCTCCACACAGTCGACACCTACGACTCCGCACGCCGACGCGGAGGCACCGAGCTCGCGGCCCAGGTCTTCACCGAGGAGCCCCCGCCGACTGGTTCCATACACGTCGACGCAGCCTTCGCGGCCCTCGCCCGCCACTTGGCAGATCGCGATGGCTGGCCCCAACCCGCGTGGACCATGCGTCCCGAAAGAGTGAGTTCGGGCTGGTACGTCGCCGCACGCCCGGCCATTGAAGCCATGATCCGCGCCGAGACCCCACCCATCTTCCGCGAACACGGCGTCTTCATCGCCGCCAACGACCTGGACCGGGCATGACCAGCGCCGCTCCGCTCAGCCGCGACGAACTCTTGGAGCTCCTTGAGGATCTGTCGCACACACTGGCTCGCTCCGATGAGCGGGCCCGCATGTTCGTCGTCGGTGGTGCTGCCATGTCGCTGGGCTACGACCAGACCAGAACCACACGCGACGTCGATGCTCTCTTTGAACCAAAGCCGTGCGTCTATTCCGCCGTAGCAGATGTGGCAGCCCGTCATGGCCTCGATCCCGACTGGCTCAATGACGCCGCAAAAGGTTTCATGCCTGGCCCGGACCCCGACCCACGAACGGTTTATGAATCCGATCATCTCCTTGTACAGGTCGCTTCACCCGAGTACCTCCTTGCCATGAAACTCCATTCCGCCAGACCGGGACGCGATATCGACGACGCAGCAATTCTCTATCGGACAGCCGGATACACCTCACCCGAGCAGGCACTGGACCTTCTCGAGCAGCGATTCCCAGGACGCCTTTTGCCCAGGCACCAGTACCTCGTCCACGAGATCGCAGCGCAGGCACACGACGCGTAGGCAGGTGCAACCCCGCTCCGAGGGGAGCGACGATCACCCCCGACGGTCGCGACTGAGACGCGACCCTAGCAGCGCGCCCCAGCCACCGAGCACCTCGAGCAGTCCCACTCACCCGCGAGCGATGTCGTTTTAAAACTTTATTCCGTCATTTCCGACATAAACTTGCTAAGATGGCGGCGCACCTACTTCCCCTAGGAGGCAACCATGCAGGTCCTTCAGGACTTCGTCGCTCGCCAGTACCTCACGCAGCTCCCCTTGTCCAAGACCCAGATGCCCCTGGCGGAAGCCATCGTCGGTCTTCTCGACAGCGAGGGGAGGGTCTCCATAGCGCGGGTCAAGGATGCGCTCTTTCCCTTCGACGGGTTCAGCTCGGTGAACACGAAGTTGCGTCTCCTCCGCAAGAAGATCGAACAGCTCAGCGAGGAGAAGCAGGTACCCTTCGCCCTCAAGGTGACCACCGCGAAAAAGATCGGCCCCGAGGCCAGGTTCCTCTGGTTCGAGGGGGTGAACAACTGGTCGCCAGCCGTCTCCACGCCGGAGCTGGACGCCATCCCCGAATCTGGGGAGTACGAGTCGAAGGCCATCGAATCGAGCATCGCACCCACTGCTCTACTGCTCACCTTCAACGACCACGAAACCCGCAAGCTGTGGGCCGAATTTGGTACTACCCGCCAGGAGGTGTCGCGGGGAGGCGAGACCTATTACGTGCTCGGCGAAGTTGGGGGCTTCCGAGTGATCCACCTGCACAGCCGCCAGGGCCCCCAGGAGGCACAGCGCAGCGCCACGCAGGCCATCAGCCACTGGGATCCGGAACTGCTGCTCGCCGTCGGCATCGCCTTCGGCGTGGACGAGAAGAAGCAACACATCGGCGACGTTCTCGTCTCAACGGACGTGCTCGATTACGAACCGGCCCGGGTGGAGCCTAACGGTACCTTCACCCGTCGAGGCAAACCCCGAGAAACCTCCCGGGAACTGTCTGACCGAGTGAAGAACCTTGATCTTCAGCGCGGAGGACAGCCCGGTTGGCCAACCATCCACATGGGCACCATTGTCAGCGGGGCGAAGCTGGTGGACAACGAGGAATACCGGGACACCCTCACTGCCCTGCAGGGGGACGTCATCGGCGGGGAGATGGAAGGAGCCGGGATCCTAGCTGCCTGCGCCGGGAACGACGTGGACATGACCGTGGTCAAGGCCATCTGCGACTGGGGAACCAAGAAAAATAACCCGTCGAAGGAGGAGGACCAGAAAAAGGCGGCTCAGAACGCGGCCATCGTCGCGCGCGCCATCCTAGAGCAGGGACACCTCACAAGGCGATCCGCCGAGGAAAGAAGAAGACTGCGTGAACTGGAAAATCCGAAGAGCAGCACGCCGCGTTTCCCGGATGTCCTAGGGATGGGCAAGCACGACGAGGTGCTTGAGGAGAAGCGCCTCATCCGGGATTCCCGCGCCTCGACCCTGAACCTGGACCCCAAAGCGGCGCCGGGAACACCCGCCCAGGGCACACCAGTGGTGGAGGCGATGCTGGACTGGGCGACGAATCCCACCGAACCCCAATTGTTCGCGCTGCTCGGCGAGTACGGCATGGGCAAGACCGTGAGTTGCCAGCGCTTCACCCGGGAACTCGCGGAGCGCCGGAAGGCGAACCCCACCCTGCCCATGCCCCTCTACTTCAACCTGAAAAACGTGGCCGACGCGCGCCTGGCCGACAACCTGGAGGACCTGGTGGTCACCTGCATGCGCGATGACTGGCTACCCAAGCACTCCCCGCAGCACACGTGGCAGGCCTTCACGTCCTGGCTCACCGCAGGGCCCTGCGTGGTGATTTTCGACGGCCTGGACGAGATGCTAGTGAAACTCGACGCCACCCAGGGGTCACTGTTCCTCAACCGGCTGCTCGGCACGCTGCAACTACTCGACGACGAGGACGCGAACCGGCAAATCAGGCTGGTGCTGTCCTGCCGCACCCAGTATTTCAGGACCCTGCTGGATCAGCGTTCCTTCTTCCTGGGCAAGGACCGGCAAGGCCTGAGGGCCGATTCCTACCGGGCCATGACCCTGCTGCCCTTGGGCGATGATCAGATCCACTGCTACCTGGAAACCGCGCTGCCCGGAAGCGATATCGCGCGCATCATGGAGCTGGTGGCCAGCGTCCACAACCTGCCGGAGCTGGCCGCCCGCCCCTTCTCTCTCAAGCTCATTGCCGAGCACATTCCGGAGATCGAACGTGCCCGTGCCAGCGGTAAGCCGGTGTTCGGGGCGACGCTCTACAAAGCGATGGTGGAGCGCTGGCTGGCACGTGACGAGGGCAAACACTTCATCGACCCGGAACACAAAAGCACATTCATGGCAGAGCTGGCCGCCTGGCTGTGGCGAGAAAAGAAAACCGCCGCGCCCGCCAAAGACCTAGAGACCATTTTTCGGCGCTGGATCCGCAGCGACGAAGACCTGAACGACATCTACCCCTCAACGCTGACGAAATCAGACAAGGACAAACTGAACGAGGACCTGCGCACCGCCACCTTCCTCACCCGACAGGACGATAAACGCGGCAGCACATTCCATTTCGCCCACACCTCGCTGCAGGAATACTTCCTGGCCTGTTACCTCCTGGACGCCATACAGCGCGACGACCGCTCCCGCTGGGCCATGCGCACCCCCAGCGCGGAGACCCTCGACTTTCTGGGCCAGCTGCTGGCCGAGGCCCAGGACCCAGAACTAATCGACACCCTCTCATCCTGGAAAACCCCCTACCTGGAACAGGCGAGCGAACTCCTGCTGCGCTACACCTTCGCCGCGAGAAAACAGGATTACCCCGCACCGAATCTGGCACGAATCGACCTGTCGGGTGCCCACCTGGACGATTGGGATTTCCTCGGCACCCCCGATAATCCTCTCAACCTGGCCCAGGCAAATTTCACCAACGCCGCACTGCGCAGAACCGCCTTCTCCCACGCCAATCTGGCGGGCGCCCATTTCGCCAACGCTGTCCTCAATCAGGCCACTTTTCATAACTGCCTAACATTGAACGCTGACTGGAGAAAAGCCGAATGGCTTGGAGCGACTTGGCAAACCTCCACAACTCACATTCCCGTTAGCATCGCGCCGTCCATCGAACACGCCACGTCCGTAATCAATGTAGCCTGGCATCCTTCGGGAAACCTAATCGCCACTACCAGCTACGATGGCACCTGTGTCATCTGGGACTCTCACACCGCAGAGATAATCACTACTCTCACTGGTCACACCGATTGGGTGAACGCGGTCGCTTGGCATCCCTCGGGTGAGCTCATCGCCACAACCAGCGACGACCGCACCTGCATCATCTGGAACCCCCACACTGGAAAGATAACCACCACCTTAACCAGCCACACCGCACCAGTGACTGATGTCTCCTGGCACCCCACCGATAACCTCATCGCCACTACCAGCTGGGATGGCACATGCACCATTTGGAACCCGCATACTGCAGAGAAACTCACCACCCTCACCGGCCACACCAACGGGGTGACTAGAGTCGCCTGGCACCCTGACGGCAACCTCATCGCCACCACTAGCAACGACCACACCTGCATCATCTGGAACCCCCACACCGGCCAGAAACTCACCACCATCACCGACCACACCAGTGAGGTGACCGGGGTCGCCTGGCACCCTGACGGCAACCTCATCGCCACCACCAGCGACAATCACATCTGCATCTGGAACCACGAAATCGGAGAGGAATTCACCACCCTCACCGGCCACACCGACACGGTGACCGGGGTCGCCTGGCACCCAGACGGTGACCTCATCGCCACCACCAGCTGGGACCGCACCTGCATCATCTGGAACCCTCACACCACAGAAAAACTCACCACCCTCACCGGCCACACCAACCCAGCGACCGGAGTCGCCTGGCACCCGGACGGCAGTCTCCTCGCCACCACCAGCATCGACGACACCTGCATCATCTGGAACCCCCACACCGGCGAAAAACTCACCACCTTCACCGGCCACACCCACACAGTGCCCGGAGTCGCCTGGCACCCTGACGGCACCCGTATCGCCACAGCCAGCTGGGACGGCACCTGCATCATCTGGAACCCCCACACCGGGGAGAAACTCGCCACCCTCACCGGCCACACCGATGATGTGATCGGAGTCGCCTGGCACCCTGACGGCACCCGTATCGCCAGAGCCAGCTGGGACGGCACCTGCACTATCTGGAATCCCCATACCGGGGAGACATTCGCCATCCTCAAAAACCCCACCCTCGCCGTGACCAAGGTTGCCTGGCACCCCACCGGCGACCTCATCGCCACCGCCGACGCCTCGGGACTGATCCGAATCTCCCACGTCGACGGCACCCTGGAGCGCGCCCTCGTATCCGTGCGACCCCGCATCCCCGGGGTGGAGAGCTACGCCAGCTGGACCCCTCAAGGCCTCGACGTCCTGGAGGGAGAGGCCTGGCGGGTGCTGCGCGTCCCGGAACCGGGGGGCGGGAGCAGGCGCCTCGAACTGCCGGGCCTGTCCTACGAACCACCGACCGACTGAGGCGACGGGCTCCCGACCCTGGTTGCCTACCCTCCAAGTGGTTTCGGCTCGGGCCGCTCCTTCGTCATATCCACGCTGACTCAATCGCTTTTCCGAAAAACTACGGAAAAAAATAGATTTCTTGTCAGACTTTCAGCCATTACATTCCGTCAACCCTGACTCGGGACCCTCCCTTAACCATAAGATTATGTGGTGTTCAACTTCCGACACGCTTGGAAACGCCGGCCATGTTATCGATAACATCACCCGCCCCATTCGTTCGAATGCCTTCAGACACACCGAAAATTGCCCCAATCAGCCCCCGGCACAAAAAATCGTCATATGATCATCAGCAATGCGCAGTTCTTGCTCATGGCGTTGTGTTGCACTGCCACCACCCGGACGTGCAGACACTCGTCATCCGCTCTACAGAGCTGCGCACTTCTTGATCTCGACGCAAGGGGGTATCACATGCACACCCGGCCACACATCCCACGCGTGTCCGTCATCATCCCAACCAAGGATGAGGCCAAGAACCTGGAGGCGCTGCTCCCCGACATGCCCGACGTCTACGAGGTGGTTCTCGTGGACGCGGGGTCGCAGGACGGCACCATAGACGTCGCACGCAATCACTTGTCCAATCTTCAGATCGTCCACCAGACCCGCACCGGCAAGGGCAATGCCCTGATCTGCGGCATGCACGCCGCCACCGGCGACATTCTCGTTACCCTCGACGCCGACGGCTCAGCCGATCCGTGCGAGATCCCCGCGTTCGTCGACGCACTCACCGATGGCGCAGATTTCGCGAAGGGATCGCGGTACATGCCGGGCGGGGGCTCCGTGGACCTGACCCGTCTACGTTCAGCCGGCAACTGGGGCCTGAACGTCTTGAGCAACCTCAGCCTGGGCACGAAATTCACTGACCTGTGCTACGGCTACAACGCATTCTGGAAGAGCATCGTCCCGGCCCTGAAACTGCCCGACCCGGATCTGCCCCAACCCGCAGACGGGAGCCGCATCTGGGGCGACGGCTTCGAAATCGAGACACTTATCACGGTGCGCGCCGCACAGGCGGGCCTGTCGGTCACCGAGGTGCCCAGCTTTGAATTGAGCCGCATCCACGGCGAGAGCAACCTGCGTACCTTCGCCGACGGACAACGGGTGCTGCGCACCATCACCAGCGAGACGGCCCGCAACGGTCGCGCCAAACGCACCCGACTGGTCGCCGCCCCGGCACGCCACCATCCGCCCACCTGCCGCCTGCGCTCACGCGAGTGGGAACACGTGCATGTCTGACGACCCTTCCGGATCTCCTGCAGACGACAACGGTCACGCCCCAGAAAGCGTCACCGTTGTCGTCTGCGCCTACACACTGGACCGTTGGACGGACCTCCGCGACGGCGTGCTGGAGGCCGCCCGTCAACTCGAAGCCTCCGGACGTACCGGACGCGTGCTCGTGGTCGTCGACCACAACGACGACCTCCTCACCAAGGCGGGTGAGCTTTCGGGCCCCTTGGTGGATGTCGTGGCGAACACTCGTAGACGGGGTCTGTCCGGGGGCCGCAACACGGCAATCGGACTCGTCGACACAGATGTGATCGTTTTTCTCGACGACGATGCCACCCCCGAATCCGGTTGGCTCGAACACCTCCTGGTCCCCTTCACGGATCAGGAGGTGCTTATCACTGGTGGCGCTGCCACACCCCGCTGGCCCGACGGAGCCACCCGGCCCGTCTCGCTGCCCGAGGCCCGCAGTGGCCGGGGTGAATTGGACTGGGTGGTCGGCTGCACCTACGAGGGACAACCCACCACTCTCGCCCCGGTGCGCAACGTCATGGGATGCAACATGGCGTTTCGGACCAGCGTGTTCGACACTGCCGGGTTGTTCGGCGAGGACCTCGGTCGCGTGGGCCGCGTACCGTACGGCTGCGAGGAGACCGAGCTGTGCATCCGCGCGACCCGCCACCATCCCGACGCCACGATCCTCTTCGAACCACAAAGCCGGGTGCGGCACCACGTCAGCTCCGACCGCCTCACGTGGAGCTACCTGTGGCGTCGCTCCTACGCCGAAGGCATCTCGAAAGCCGCCGTGAGTGAACGCACCACACGCAAGGCGTCGCTGTCCACGGAGATGTCCTACGCCACGCGCGTCCTGCCGCGTGGTTTCCTGCGGGAACTGTTCTCGGCCCCCCGCACACGCGGGCGCGGTCTGGGGGGAGCATTCGCGATCGCATCCGCGTTCGCGATGACCGGTATCGGCTACGTCGTCGGGCACTTCGCCATTCGACGGCGTCGACGCAAGCAGGAAGGAAACCCTCGGTGAGTATCACCTGCCGACTGTGCGGCAACAGCAATCTCGTCTCCGTACTCGACCTCGGTGCCAGCCCACCATGCGAATCCTTCCTATCCGAGGAACAGCTCGACCTTCCCGAGGCGACCTACCCGCTTCACCTCAGGCTGTGCCCCGACTGCATGCTGCTGCAGATTCCGGCCCTCATCACACCGGAGGACACCTTCGGCGGCGACTACGCCTACTACTCCTCCTACTCCACCTCGTGGGTCGAGCACGCCCGAAAGTTTGTCGACCAAGCCGTGGATGCCCTCGGCCTCGACCCGGACGGTTTCGTCGTCGAAGTGGCGGCCAACGACGGCTACCTGCTCCAGCACGTCGTGAACCGCGGCATCCGCTGCCTGGGCATCGAACCGAGCGTCAACTGCAGCGAAGCGGCCCGCGCCAAGGGCATCCCCATGCTGCGGGCCTTCCTCGACGAAGCGCTGGCTGCCAGGGTGCGCGACGAACACGGCCCGGCTGATCTCGTCGTTGCCAACAACGTCTTCGCACACATCCCCGACATCACCGGTTTCGCCGCAGGGCTGCGGGGACTGGTCGCCGACACCGGGCGGGTGTCCATCGAAGTTCACCACGCGCTGTCGCTGATCACCGCCGCACAATTCGACACCATCTATCATGAGCACTTCCAGTACTGGACGGTACTCGCCGCCCGACACGGGCTCGCGGCAGGCGGACTGAGACTCGTCGACGTGGAGCTGTTGCCTACGCACGGCGGTTCGATCCGACTGTGGGCGGTGCCCGAGGAAGCGGATGTCGCCGAACATCCACGGGTGGCGGAAGTCGAGGCGGTGGAGAGAACCGCCGGACTCGACAGCCCGGACGGCTACCTCGGTCTCGCTGAGCGGGTCGCCGGAATCCGCGACGACCTGGTCTCGTTCCTGATCGAGGCTCGGCGGGCAGGTCGGCGGGTGGTCGCGTACGGTGCACCTGGGAAGGGCAACACCCTCCTCAACTACTGCGGCATCCGCCCCGATCTGCTGGCCTACGCCGCGGACCGCAACACCTTCAAACACGGTCGATACACCCCCGGTACCCGCATTCCGGTGGTGTCCCCGGAGCACCTCATCGAGGACTGTCCCGACGACGTGCTCGTGCTGCCGTGGAATCTCCGCAACGAGATCACCGCCCAGCTGACGGCCACTCTGAGGCCCGGCACCCGGCTCGTGTGGCCACTGCCCGAACTTGAAGTCGAAACCCTGGGACAACAATGAAAGTCGTACTCTTCTGTGGCGGTCACGGCATGCGCATGCTCGGATGGAGCGGCGAAGGGCTACCCAAACCGCTCCAGCTCGTCGGTGATCTTCCCCTGGTGGTGCACGTGATGAGTCACTACGCCGCCTACGGCCACACCGATTTTGTGCTGTGCCTCGGTCACGCCGCCGACCAGATCCAGGAAGCGGTGGCGAGCGTGGTCGCGAACCATCCGCGGGCCCGGCATTGGCACGTCGACTACCTCGACACCGGTCCGGATACCCTGGTCGGCGACCGCCTGCGACTGGCCCGGCCCCTCGTCGCCGACGAGGAGATGTTCTTCGCGAACTACTCCGACGTGCTCACCGACGTCTCCCTTGACGACATGGTGGAGCGGATGCACGCCTCCCCTGCCGCCGCGGCGATGATGCTGTCGGTGCGCCCACACGCCACCTTCCACGTGATCAACACCCGTGAGGACGACACCGTCTCTGGATTCCACCTCCTGGAGGAACTCCCGATCCGTGAGAACGGCGGTTACCTCATCATGCGCCAGTCGTTCTTCGATCACCTCGGCGGCGGACGCGACCTGGACGCCGCATTCGCGGAGCTCCTGCCCACCCGGCGGCTGATCGCCTACCGGCACGACGGGTTCTGGCTGCCCGCCGACACCTTCAAGGAACGCGCACACCTGGACGCGATGTACGGTTCCGGAAACGTGCCGTGGGGTCGTCGCGGCGTGGTGACGGTGCCATGATCCTCGAACCGGTACACCACCTGGTGCTGGCGGGGGCACACTGCGACGACATAGCGATCGGAGCAGGGGCCACCGTTCGTATGCTGTGCGAGGCCACCCCCGGGATGCGTGTGACGGCTCTGGTTCTCACCGGCGCGGGAACCGTCCGCGAGGACGAGGAACGAGCCGCCCTGGCGGAGCTGTGCGCTGGGGCGGACCTCGACGTGCGGGTCGCCGGTTTTCCCGACAACCGGCTCCCGGCCCACTGGGGCGAGGTGAAACAGGCCGTCGTGGCGCTGCGTGAAGCGGGGGAACCGGACCTGGTGATCGGTCCCCAGCACGGTGACGCGCACCAGGACCACCGGCTCGTCGCCGAGCTGCTGGCTCAGACCTTCCGCCGCCAACCGGTGTGGGGATACGAGATCGCAAAGTACGAACCCGACCTGCCCACCCCGGCCACGTTCGTGCCCGTTCCCGACGAGGTGGCACACCTCAAGGCCGACGTCATCACCCGCCACTACCCCAGCCAGGCCGAAGGACATCCCTGGTTCGACGCGGAGGCATTCACCGCGCTCATGAGGCTGCGCGGCATCCACTGCAACCACCGGTACGCCGAGGCTTTCGTCGTGCCCACCACCACCGTGAAGATCGGAGTTCCCACATGAAGGTCCTGCTCACCGGCCACCAGGGCTACCTCGGTACCGTCATGGCCCCGGTGCTGCGCGCAGCGGGCCACGATGTCACCGGCCTCGACGTCGGCTGGTTCGCCGACTGCGTGCTCGGCCCTGCCCCCGCCGACCCG
>ERZ773014.1802-NODE-1802-length-13092-cov-26.028688_pt1 | contig 13092 bp, 11 predicted proteins | sample MGYA00580841_ERZ773014 | MGnify/ENA primary metagenome ERZ773014 (study PRJEB29015, sample SAMEA2737989) | human oral metagenome | biome: human oral; feature: human-associated habitat; material: dental | place: China | collected 2067 ...
GAGATGATGATGAAGCTATCTATACAGTTTTAAAAACTACACAAGATTTATTTGGTTTGGAAGACAAAATAACTATGATAGAAGTTTCAGCTTTAACAACTCCTGATAATGACCTAGCTAAGAAAGCTGCACAAGACCCTAATAGTTTAACTATTTCTGAGTATGAAACTTGGTATTGTACTGCTTATGTTAGTTCAATAAGTTATCAAATACAAGAAGTTCTAACTGACAGTGTAGCTAAACCTAATAGACAGGTTGCAGAATCAGAAGGAACAATTTTGAATAAGACAGAACTTTTAATGCTATTGATTTGTATTTTAAGTTCATTTGCATCTGCTCTTGGAATTTCTAACTTAATAACAGCATCTGTTATTGAAAGAAGTCAAGAAATTGGTTTAATAAAAGCAATAGGTGGAACAAATAGAAGAATTATCTTACTTATACTAACTGAGATAGTTCTAACGGGAATATTTGGAGGAATATTTGGATATATAGCTGGTATAGGATTTACACAAATAATTGGAAAAACTGTATTCTCATCATATATAGAACCAGCAGTTATAGTTGTACCAATAGATATTGCTCTTGTATTTGCAGTTACAATAATAGGAAGTATTCCTGCAATCAGATACTTGCTAACTTTAAAACCAACAGAAGTATTACATGGAAGATAGGAGGATGAAATGACTAAAAGACAAATGTATATAAAACTGGTTGTAAGTTCTCTTATTAGAAGAAAAGCAAGAATGATAGTTGCTTTACTTGCTGTGGCAATAGGGGCTACAATAATGTCAGGACTTGTAACTATATATTATGATATTCCTAGACAATTAGGAAAAGAATTTAGATCTTATGGTGCAAACTTTGTTGTGCTACCAGCAGGAAATGAAAAAATAACTGATGCTGAATTTAATGAAATAAAAAATGAAATGTCATCTCAAAAAATTGTAGGTATGGCACCATATAGGTATGAAACAACTAAAATCAATCAGCAACCATATATTTTAACTGGTACAGATATGATAGAAGTTAAAAAGAACAGTCCATTCTGGTATATTGAAGGTGAATGGTCTACAAATGATGATGAAAATAATGTAATGATAGGTAAGGAAATCTCTAAAAAATTAAATTTACAAATTGGAGAAACTTTTATTATTGAAGGACCAAAAGCAGGTGCAAAAGTTGTTGCTTCTAAGCAGTCTGATAGTGCAGAAGAAAGTAAGAAAAAAGATTTGAACTCTGATTTCTATTCTAAAAAGTTAAAAGTAAAAGGTATTATTACAACAGGTGGAGCAGAAGAATCTTTTATCTTTTTACCTATAACACTTTTAAATGAAATTTTAGAAGATAATACTAAAATAGATAGTATTGAATGTTCAATAGAAGCGGATTCCAAGCAATTAGATGATTTAGCAACTAAATTAAAAACTGCTGATGAAAATATTACAGCTAGACCTATAAAGAGAGTTACACAATCTCAGGATATAGTTTTAGGTAAACTACAAGCTCTTGTGCTACTTGTTAATATAGTTGTATTGATACTTACAATGATTTCAGTTAGTACAACAATGATGGCAGTTGTTGCAGAAAGAAGAAAAGAAATAGGACTTAAAAAAGCTCTTGGAGCTTATGATAGTGAAATTAAAAAAGAATTTTTAGGTGAAGGTTCAGCTCTTGGTTTCATTGGTGGACTTTTAGGAGTTGGCTTAGGTTTTGTGTTTGCACAAGAAGTTAGTTTAAGTGTATTTGGTAGGGCAATAGAATTTCAATGGTTATTTGCTCCTATAACTATTATTGTGTCTATGATTATAACAACATTGGCTTGTTTGTATCCTGTTAAAAAAGCAATGGAAATTGAGCCAGCATTGGTATTAAAAGGAGAGTAGAATATGGATAATCGTGAAGTTTTATTGGAAGTAAAAAATGTGTCTAAAATATATGGAGATTTACATGCTTTAAAAGAAGTTAGTTTTCAAGTAAGAAAAGGTGAATGGGTTGCTATAATGGGTTCATCTGGTTCAGGAAAATCAACTATGATGAATATTATAGGTTGTATGGATAAACCAAGCATAGGTGAAGTTATCTTAGATGGGCAAGATATTACAAAAGAAAGTCAAAACTCTTTAACAAAAATAAGAAGAGAAAAAATTGGATTAATATTTCAACAATTCCATTTGATTCCTTACTTAACTGCTCTTGAAAATGTAATGGTTGCTCAATATTATCATAGTATTCCAGATGAACAAGAAGCATTACAAGCTCTTGAAAGAGTTGGACTTAAAGATAGAGCAAAACATTTACCTAGTCAGTTATCTGGTGGGGAACAACAAAGAGTATGTATAGCAAGAGCTTTAATCAATAGCCCTGAAATAATACTTGCTGATGAACCAACAGGAAACCTTGATGAAGTAAATGAAAAAATTGTTATAGATATATTGACACAACTTCATAAAGAAGGTTCAACAATTATTGTTGTAACACATGATTTAGAAGTTGGAGATGTAGCAGAGAGAAAAATAATATTAGAATATGGAAAAATTGTAGATGTTATAGATCAAAAACAATATGGAAAGAAAAAATAGATAGGAGGGTAAAATGAAAAAATATTTATTAGTTGGAATGGTTGTAGCATTATCTTTATTAACAGCTTGTGGTAAAAAAGATTTCTCTAAAATGACATTTAATGATGGAGAATACCAAGGACATTTTAAAAATGATGATAGTGATCATCCAAGTACAGCAGATGTTGTTCTTAAAATACAAGATGGTAAAATTGTAGCTTGTACAGCTGAGTTTAGAGACGATAAGGGGAATATAAAAGGTGATGACTATGGAAAAGATGCTGGAGATGATAAATATAAAAAAGCTCAAATAGCTGTTCAAGGTTTTTCAACTTATGCTGATAAATTAGTTGAAGTACAAGACCCAAATGAAGTTGATGCAGTATCTGGAGCAACTGTTTCTAATAAAGAGTTTAAAGAAGCAGTGTGGGATGCTTTAGAAAAAGCAAAGAAATAATAAAAACCATAGTAGAGGAAGCGATTAAAAATAATTCAGATACAGAAAGGAAAATTTTAAAATGAAAAAAAACATATTAGAAAAATTAGCTTTAATACTATCAGTAATATTATTTTTAGTTCCTAAATATATAGCTCCTGTTTGTGGACCAAAGGAAGATGGCTCTCATATGGCTTGTTATTATAGTGGAAATATGGTAATGAAATTAGCAGTGGCAATATTTATTATAACTTTATTAATGATTATACTTTCAAAAGTAAAAATAATAAAAATATTAGGAAGTGTGGCAACTATTGTTATATCTGCTTATGTATATTTAGTACCTCATGGAATGTCAGGTCTTGAAAATGAAATGGGAAAACCATTTGGAGTTTGTAAAGTCGATACAATGCTTTGTCATGTACATCATACTTTTGAAATAGCAACTGGTATAGCAGTTGTAATAGGAGTTTTAATGGTATTTAGTTTAATCTCTACTTTTTTAAAGAAGGAAGACTAGGAAATGAGTAAAAGAATAGATGCAAATAGTTTAGCAATGGAGAATATAAGACAGAGAAAAACTAGAAGTACCTGTATGATATTGTTAGTTGCATTATTTAGCCTTATAGTCTATATGGGCTCAATGTTCTCACTTAGTTTGAGTAGAGGGTTGGAAAGTTTATCAGATAGACTAGGAGCAGATGTAATAGTTGTTCCAGCAGGATATAAGGCAGAAATTGAGAGTGTTCTTCTAAAAGGAGAACCCTCAACTTTTTATTTGCCAGCAGATACTATTGATAAGTTAAAAAAGTTTGATGAAATTGAAAAAATGACACCACAAATATATGTGGCAACACTTTCAGCTTCTTGTTGTTCATATCCTGTTCAAATAATAGGAATAGATATAGATACAGACTTTTTAATCTATCCTTGGATAACTCATAATATAGATAAAGAGCTAAAAGATGGAGAGGCTATTGTAGGTAGCCATGTCATTGGAGAAAAGGGTGAAACAGTTCATTTCTTTAATGAAGAATTAAAAATAGTTGGAAGATTGAAACAAACAGGAATAGGCTTTGATGCAACGGTTTTTGTAAACCAAAATACTGCAAAACAATTAGCTAAGGCTTCAGAAAGGATAACTGCTAATAAAGTTGCAGAAGAAGATGTAATTTCATCTGTTATGATAAAGACAAAGCCAGGAGTAGATTCTGTAAAATTAGCTTCAAAGATATCTAAGGAATTATCAAAAGAAGGTATTTTTGCAATGTTTAGCAAAAAATTTGTAAACTCTATATCTTCTAATTTAAAGGTATTATCTACAAGTATTCTAGTTTTAGTGGGAGCTATTTGGATATTATCAATAGTTGTCTTAAGTATAAGTTTCACTGCAATATTTAATGAAAGAAAAAAAGAAATGGCAGTTTTAAGAGTATTAGGTGCTTCTAAAAAAATGTTAAGAGAAATTATTTTAAAGGAAGCAGTTATATTATCTTTATGGGGAGCAGGAATTGGCAGTTTTTTAGGTGTAATTTTATCAGTTGCACAATTACCATTGTTAGCTTCAAAGTTTTCAATGCCATTTTTATCTCCAAGTTTGTTACAATATATAGGAATATTTATTTTAAGTTTTATTTTAGGTGTAATTATAGGTCCTCTTTCAACAGTTAGGGTTGTAAAAAAGCTAACTGATAAAGATAGTTATTTGAGTTTAAGAGAAGAAATGTAGGGAGGAACTATGTTAGAAATAAAAAATATATCTAAGGCTTATAACAGACAAGGAAAAGATTTTTTTGCAGTTAAAGATGTAAACTTGAATATTTTAGATGGAGATTTTATCCATATAATTGGAAGAAGTGGAAGTGGAAAATCAACTCTATTAAATATAGTTGCTGGGCTTTTATCTGCTGATAAAGGAACCCTTTTATTAGATGGAACTAATTACTTGGAATTAAATGATGAAGAAAAATCTAAATTTAGAAATAAGAATATTGGTTTTATTCCTCAATCACCAGCACTTTTAGGATATTTAAATATTTTAGAAAATATTAGACTTCCTTATGATATGTATGAAAAAGATGGAGATTCAGAAGGTAAAGCTAGATATTTTTTAAATGAATTAGGTTTGGAACATTTAGCAAAATCTTATCCAAAGGAATTATCAGGTGGAGAACTAAGAAGAATTATAATAGCTAGGGCTTTGATGACAGAGCCTAGAATCCTTATTGCAGATGAACCAACATCTGACTTGGACATAGAAGCAACTAAGGAAGTTATGGATTTATTAAAAAAAATTAATGAAAAGGGAACTAGCATTTTAATAGTGACTCATGAATTAGAAACTTTAAAATATGGTAAGAAAGTTTATACTATGTCAGAAGGTGTATTGACAGAAGGAAGAAATTTGTAATATAATCAATGTAAAAATAAATATTGTATATAAAAACAAGAGAGTTACATCTAAGAAATCTGGCTAGTAACGAACTGTTTTTACAATTTATATTACAAAATGGAGGAATGATATGTTAAAAAAATTATTATTAGCTTTGGGAATACTTACATCAGTTAGTATGTATGCAGTACCAACATTAAATGTTTATGACTTTGAAGTAAAAAAAGATAAAGAGGCTTCATACAAAACTGTAACAGAAGATTATGTGAATAAAACTATGGGAACAGAACAAGGAGTTTTAGGACTTTTTGCAACAACAGATGAAAGAGATAAAATAATTTCTTTTGTTGTTGAAATATACAATGATTATCTAGCTTTTTCTAATCATACTAAAAATCAAACTAGTAAAGATTTTAAAGCTGTAATTCCTCAAATTGCAGAGGGAAATTTAAATAGTACAGAAGTAGATATTCAAATAGCTAAGGATAAAAAGATTGAACAAAATGAGAATACTTTTACAGTATATACAGTAATTGATGTGAAGCCTGAAAACAATAAAGAATTTACTGAAATTATTAAAAATAGAGCAGAAACAACTTTTAATGAAAATGGAGTTTTGCTTATCTATGTAGGAACTGATAGAAGAAATCCTAATAAATGGTGTCTTTTTGAGGTGTATTCTGATATAGATTCTTATTTAAATCACAGAGCTTCTAGTTATTTTAAAGAATTTATAACACAGACAAAAGATATGATAACTGAGCAAAAGAGATATGAACTTCAACCTTTAAAATTGATAAATAAAGGTGGCTTAGATTACAAAAAATTATATTAATTAATAATAAATGAAGTGGTTACATTTTTCTGATTGTATGAATAATGCTGGAACATCACAATTATTCATAGATTTTTCACCATCTGAAAAAGGAGTAAAGGGACAAATAGTTAGATTTTTACATGATCCTGATAAAATTGAAGTTATAGCAGATAGTTTTGATGAATACTTGGAAAAATTTATGGAATATGGCTTAGATTTTATCAGTGAAGACACAATATGTTAATTATTAAGAGAAGAAATTATATAAATAAAAATGGAGTTTAGGTACACTGACTCCATTTTATTTAGTCAAAATAGTAATTGTCAATTTTATATAATGGTTTATCTTTATTTCTTTCATGACTTGAAATATCTATGAATTTTTTTAGATTAGTTTCATTTACATTTTTTAGTTTTAATTCATCTAAAATAATATCATTTAATTTATCTACAAATTTCTTAAAATTACCTTTTACATTTTTATATGTATTAGAAGGAACAGGTTCTCCTATAATATTTTCTAAATATTCTTCTAAATAATTTTCACTGATTTTGTAATCTTCTTTTGATAATATAGCATTTAAAAAATTTGTATCCCATTTACTTGGAATTAAACCTTTTTGGGTTAAATCGATATTTATACCTAAATTTAAAAATTGTAGTGTTCCTTCTTTATAATTAATAATAGTATTTATTTTTTCCTTAAATTTTGTAAAATCAAAAAGTTCTTCCACAGTTTTGATGCTTCTTTTAGTTGGAGATTCATTTTCATCATCAAATTCGCTATTATTTTCACTCATAAAAATATAAGAATTAATATCATCTAAATTTTTAGCTTTTGAAATAAAAGAATTAGTTTGAAATAATTTATTTAAAATGTCCATATTTTTAACCTTTTTTAGTGTTTCAGTTACAGCTAGGTAAATGTGGATATTATTTATATTTAGATAAGGTATTATTTCATAGTCTATTAGATCATCTTCATCTTCTATGCTATCTATACCATTTTTGAATCTTATTAATCTTAATATTGTTGTAGAAAAATCAGTTAAGAAGGTTTTTAAATTTGTATCTAAATATCCTATATTTTTTAATTCATTTCTATAATGTTCTTCTAAAACATTAGAAAATCTATTATTTATACTATCTTCAATAGATTCATTTTCTAAATCATCTTCAAAATCTAATTCTCCATATTTCTTTTTATATTTTTTTTCTAAAGTTTCAATAAAGTCTTTATTATAATTATCTTCATCTTCTAGTTTTAAATCACTTAATACCTTGAAGAAAATTATTAAATTTTTCATGGAATTAGTGTACTGATTTTCTTCTTTATTTGCAAGGAATTCTTTTACAAAATTATCTAATTTTTCATAGAATATATTAGGTTCAAAAGATAATAAAACTTCTGTTTTTAAAAGTTTTCCTAATTCACTAAAAAATACTTCTTTATCTTTTCTTCCAATTTTTTCATAATAACTAGCTACTGTTTCATACTCACATCTATCAAAAGAGTTGTTAATATCTATTAAAAGTTGTCTATTTTCAGTTAAAGCTTCTTTAATAATTTCTAAATTTGTAGAAAAAGTAACTCTATTACTTCCTGAGATTCTATATTTACCATTTTCTTCTTTGTATATAGGAAGATAAATTTCTTTCCAATTGACAACTTTAACTCCATTATCAACCGATAGTCTGTACATTGATATAGCAGATAATTTCATACCAAGAGTTATATCCATAATTATTTCATCTTTATTATAAAATTTAGTTATATCTTTTAAAAGTGTGATAAGATATTTATTCATTTTTATGATACTTTCTTCAACTAAACTTCCTTCAATTAAGATAGAATTTTTATATTTATTTTCTATTCTCTTTTTTAAATTATCAAAATGATTTTTTGTACTTTCAGTATGAAAAATATAAATTTTTTCTATTTTTTCAAAGACTCTTAAATTTTTCTCAACTGTTGTTTCATCTAAAATATTAGTAAGGTTTTCAGTTACAACTCCAATTGTAGAAATTAGAACTTTTATTTTCTCTGTATCAATATTAAGTTTTTTCTTTTCTCTTTCAATTCTATTTAGGTAAATATTCTCTATATCTTTTGAAATAGTATTTTTAATAATTCCTAAGTTAAGTTCCTTTAAATATAGGTCTTTCAGAATTTCACCTTCTAAATTCAAAGATTTTTCATCACAATATCCAATATTTTTAATATTTTTTTCAATTTCTTTTTCTAATTCTTTTTTGTTTAACATGTACCTACCCTCCATATTTTTTAAAAGAAGTATGGGAAAAAACAGAATTTTTAATTACTTTATCTCCTTCTTTATATTCAGTTACTTTTCTTGTAGTACCAGCATAAAGAGGGGTAAAATCATTTTCTTTGGCAAAGTTAACCATATTATATGTTAAACCCCATTCTCCTTGAATGAGAACATAGTCACCTTTTTGTAAATTATCTAGTAAAAATTTTTTGAATTGGTTTATATCTACATCATCAACAACATTCATCCAGTTATTTTTTAATTCATCAGGCATATAAATTATTTTATCACAGTTCCAATTTTCTTTTAACTCTTTTACCTGAGGTTCAGTTAGAGTATGAGAAAATAATAAAATTATTTTTTTCATATAATTTCCTTTCTTATAAATCCTTTTTTAATTTTTTTGAAAATTGTAGTTTATCATCTATTCTAATAATAAAATTTCTATTTTTTAATAAGTCTATAATTTTATCACAATATTTTTTTAAACTATCTATATCATTAACTGCAGAATCTTTTCCACCAATAGAGTGAGCAATTTCATTTCTAACCCTTCTACTGTGTTCAAAAATTTTAATATATTCATAAAGTTCCATATTATCTTTATCTACTTTAAAATTTGGATAAGTTTTATTATTTTCATGTCTGCTTATTATCATATTTAACCAGTCTTTTGCTAATTTATTTTCATCTTTTTTTCTATCCCCAGTTAAAAGTGGTAATTCTAATGTATCCAAAATAAAGCCTATAATTGATTCATTAATATTAATGTATGCCATAGCATATCTTTTTTGTTCAAAATGCCATTTTGCAAGTTTAGCTTGGAATAAATAGTCTTTGTCTTCAGAGGCGAATCTATCCATAAAATCTTTTATAACTTTTGGAATAATAAGTTTTGCAGGTCCTTCAAGATTATCTATATCATCTTCTAATTTTTTTAGTGAATTTATACTTTGTCTTAAAGAGCCTATATAGTTCATATTTAAAGCATCAGAAAAATTCTTTAATTTTTTTGAAAGTTTTTCATTTTCAATATTTTCTTCAATTAAATAGCTATTTCCATAATTTTTTAAATTATTGGCACCTTTTATCCATTGTAAAATTTTATAGAAAGCATTTAAGTCAACAACAGGAGCAACACCATCTTTTTGAGCTTCAAGCATTCCATAGCTAATAGCTTTAACTGTGATATTTTTATCTTGAACGTCTGTTAAATAATTCATAACTAAGAACATCCAAAAAGCATTAGATCTAAAAGAATGTGTTATATCTAAATAAACTTCATCTCCATCTTCAAGCTCATCTTGTAATTTTATTATTAAATTAAAATTTTCAAATATTTCAAGCTCATTCATTCCATACTTTGTAACTATTGCTACTATTTTATCATTAAAAGTTTCATTGAATTTTGATAAGTTTAAACTATCTATATTAGTATCCATTGTAGCATTATCTATAATTGCCATTAAATCAAGATGATAGTTTTCATCATAATCTTTTTGAAATTTTTTAGAATAAAATTCATATAAATTATCCCACATTGAACCTGCTGTCCCAATAAAAATAGTTTTATCAATACCATAATGTTCTTCAAGTGCTGAAGTTATAAAACTTCTTTGCTCATAGATCTTATTTTCAATTTTATAATTAGCAACTCTATAAGTACCAGTTTCTTTATTTTTTCCCCCACCAATTCCAGCTATTAATACTTTTTTTGACATAGATAAACCTCCTAAGATTTTTTATATTTTTAATCCATACAATAAATAAGAATTTCTCCCTTCTAAATTATAATAAAATTATAGAAATAATACAATGTCTATTAAGGCACTTTTAATATTTTTCATAGTAAATTTCTCCTTTTAATTTCTCAATATACACACTATTTATAAAATTTAAAGTAAAATTCCATCAATACTATATACACTAATTTCTCATTAATCCTCCTCCCACCATTTTTTAATTTCTTTAGCTACAACATTCCCAACAATAACTCCACCTATTCTAACAATTAATGGTAACATAATATCACTCCTTTTTAATTTTAATTATATTGATTATTTAAAAATTTTATCTACTGCTATTGATATTACAACTGTTTTTAAAACTCCAGATAGAAAAATTGGTAACATAGTATACTCCTTTCAAGATTAAAATAAGACTATAAATTAATTAAAATTGTTTCAAGTGTTACAGTTAAAAATTCTTTTAGTAAATTCACACAATCAACTCCTTTCATTAAATACTTTAAGATAAAACTATTTTTTTAAAAGCCAGTATAGAAATAATAAATCTAACATAGTATCAACTCCTTTTAATTTTATAACAATATTTTTACTAAAAAATTAATTAATTTTACTTTTATACAACCCTTCTAAAAAAAACATTTTGTTCTTGGATTTTTTCCATTTGATACCTCCTAATTTTTATTTTTTCTATATATTTGTAGTATAGCAATTAAATTTTACTAATTTTTTAATATTTTTTACTTTTTTTACTTTTTTTATTTTTTATTGTTTTGCTTTGGATAGTCATATAATAGCTTAGTAATTTTACTAAAAATTAATTAAATTTTACTAAAATTAAAAAACAAGCCTATTTTCTTAAATATAAAATGGCTTGTTTAACAACATATTTATAAATTTAATTTTTTAATATTTTTCAAAAAAAGTTTTATTTTCTGAGTAAGGATCGAGAAAACATAGAGAAATAATTCCTTTTGTATTTGCATATCCTTTAATTTTAGTCATACTTTTTAAATTACCATGTATTAAAATGTAATTTCCATTAATTAGATATTGATCTATAATATTTTTAAAAACTTGAAAATCTGCTTCAGAGGAAGCTTTTTTCCATAATTTTAATTCATCTTCTGATAAAGAAATCATATTATCTATTTGCCAGTCTCTTTTTAGTTCTTTAAGTTCTTCAGCACTAAGCTCTTTCGTAGATAAAAGTAAAATAGAATTTTCTTTTTTCTCCCCAACAGTTCGAGTTACACTATTTTTATTACTATTTTTTATTTGTAAATTTTCTAATATATGTAATTTATTTTCAAATCTTTTTATAATATCTTCATTTTTTAACATATCCACAATATTATTAGAATAATCCTCTAATTTATTTATATCTCCTATTATATCAGGTTGTTTTCCAAGTGAATGAGCAACTTCTTTTCTGATTCTAGTAACCTCAACAAAAAGTTCACCATATTTATATATTTGCATTTCTTCTTTGCTTAAATCAGTTCTATCTTTATATCTTTTGTAAATTTCTTTAAGCCATTTTTGACCATCATTATCAGGATCAAATTTACCTTTTAATTTTTTAGAATCTATATTTAAAGTTAAAAGGACAAAAGTTACAATAGCTTCACTTATGTTTATAGCTGACATAGCATAACGCTTTTGTTTACAATGCCATTTTGCTAGAGTTGCTTGTAATAAATAGCTTCTTTTGTTATCATCATCTTCTTTTAAATCAAAGTCTTTAATAAATTCTTTTAAAATATTAGGGATAATATGTTTTGCAGGACCATTTATTTTATCCAATTCGTTTTCAGTATCTAATTTTTTTAGATTTTTAATACTTTCTAATAAAGAATTAATATAATTCATATTCATTGTGTTTGAAAAATTTCTTAATTCATCCTTTATACTTTTAGCAAGAGAATTATTATCTGATTTTTCCAAAATATAATAGCTATTTCCATATTGTTTTAACTCACTTGCACCTTTAATCCAATTAAGTATTTCTAGAAAAGGCTTTAGTATAACTATTGGAGTGATATTATCTTTTTTTGCTTCAAACATACCATAAGTAATTCCTGCTATTTTAATATTTTTGTTAGAAACATCTGTAAGATAATTCATAATTAAAAACATCCAAAATGCCATAGAACGAAAAGAATGTGTGATATCCAAAAAAACTTCATATTCATCAGTATCATTAAACTCTTCTTGTAACTTTATAATTAAATCAAAATTTCTTGAAATTTCTTTTGAACTAACTCCATATTTTATAACAATTCCTTTTACTTTCCCAATAAACTCCTGATTAAATCTATCTATGTTAATTTTATCAATGGGTGTTTCTCTATTTGAAGTAACTTGTACATCAATTAAAGATTGTTTAAATTTTTCATCTTTGATCTTATCTTGTTTAAATTTTTTCCAATATATATCATAAAGATTATCCCACATTGAGCCTGTTGTACCAATTATAATAGTTTTATCTATATTATAAGTATTTTCTATTATCAAAGGCATATATGATGTTTTCTCCATATGAAATTCACCATTTTCTTTTTTTATACCATAAATAGTATCTTCATATTTTTTTAAAATCTTAACTCCATCTTTATCTTCTGTTTTTCCTCCACCTATTGAAGTAATTAGTACTCTTTTTAATGTCTTTTTCTTCTCCATAGATTTTAGCCCCCTATTTATATATATAAAACTTCATCTTTATACAAGTTATAGTCTTCATTTTTTCCAAAATTAAAGATATTTTTATAATCTTCTTTGTTAATTGGGATACAAAATATTGAATCCTCTTTTTTATCTACAAGTAAACATATATTTTCTAATATATCATCTATTTTAGTTATATGA
>ERZ773014.1804-NODE-1804-length-13088-cov-31.491522_pt1 | contig 13088 bp, 9 predicted proteins | sample MGYA00580841_ERZ773014 | MGnify/ENA primary metagenome ERZ773014 (study PRJEB29015, sample SAMEA2737989) | human oral metagenome | biome: human oral; feature: human-associated habitat; material: dental | place: China | collected 2067 ...
ACCCCCGATCCGTCCCAATCGAATTCCCCGCCAACGGTGCCGGATGCTCCGAATCACAATGCTTCGCAATCAACTCCAACACTGCATCCTCGGCCTCCTTGAGAGTCACCTTCGACTCCCGAATCTCCGCCAATAGCCCCGACGACTCGTGCATGTTCGTCACAAACTCATTCATCCGCCCCAATTCTTCCTCGCTGGCATGCACGACCACATCCACCCCCTCACCCAACACATTCAAATCCGCATCCGTTATCAACGCGGCCACCTCCACAATGGTGTGCTCGTGAATATCCAAACCCGTCATTTCCAGGTCAATCCACACAATTCGATCATGCTTATCCATATCGGCCATAGGTACTAGTGTACGTCGTCGTAAAGTAAGCTAAAACGACCCAAACAGAGGAGCAAGAAAACCATGACACTACCGGCCCCCTCCATAGACGCCCGCGCACTCGTCACCGGCGCCAGCCAAGGCATCGGCATGGCAATTGCCCGCGACCTCGCCAAACTCGGTCACAACCTCATCCTTGTCGCCCGCCGTGCCGACATTCTCGCCCAGCTTGCCGACGAGCTAGAGCGCAAACACTCCATCATCGCCGAGGTCTACCCCTGCGATCTTGCCGATACCGATCAGCTTCACAAGCTTATCGACGACATCCGCGACCGAAACATCAATATCATCATTAACTCCGCCGGTATTGCCAGCTTCGGCCCCTTCATCAACCAAGACTGGAACTACGAAACCACCCAATTCGCCCTCAACGCCACCGCAGTGTTCGAACTCACCCACGCCGTCCTCCCCGGCATGATCCGCCGAAAAACCGGCGCCATCTGCAACGTTGGCTCCGCCGCCGGCAACATCCCCATCCCCAACAACGCCACCTATGTGCTCACCAAGGCCGGCGTCAATGCGTTCACCGAAGCCCTCCACTACGAACTCAAAAACACCGGCGTCAGCTGCACCCTTCTCGCCCCCGGCCCTGTCCGCGATGCCGTCATCCCCGAGAACGAGAAATCCATCGTGGATAAGGTCGTACCCGACGTGTTGTGGACCACCTACGAATCCTGTGCGAAAGAAACCCTCGAAGCCATGGCCAAAAACCGCCGCCGCGTCGTCCCAGGACCCCTCTCCAAAGCCATGAATGTTGTCTCATCGGTCGCCCCCACTCGCGTCCTCTCGCCGGTCATGGGCTGGTTCTACAAAAAAATGAGCTAGCCCGCCTGGCCAAAATCGGGGCCTGGGCAGTCCAACACTATGCGCGCTGTTGGAACTACACTGCCTTATTCAAGGAGGCCCCATGCCCACCCCGACCATCACCCTCACGCTTCCGCCCGCGGCCAGCCCACCAATCCTCTACCCCGTAGCCAACTGTTCCGAAACTCTTACCGCCAGCCAGGTCCCGCGCCGACACAACCGGTACATCATCACCAACGCCGACCACACCACATTTCCCCTCGTGCCCGGGGATGTTGTCATTGCTGGTAATGCTGGTGGCGGGGTTGGCGGGGGCGGTGCTTCTGCTGGTGGCGGTGCCGCCCGGGCCGACACGCTAACGCTTTGCGGTGCGGGGGTGGCCAGCACCCATCGCCTCATCGTCACCACCATTATCCGGCTCCAACCAGGAAACCTCGTCTACGGCGACGCTCCCACCGATCCCGAACAACGCGCCAAACTGCGCGCATTCCTCCAACGCCGCGCCTACTCCTGCCACGTCGGCCGCCTCTTCTTCACCAGCTACTGGTCACCCGCATTCGACACTGGCACCTTCCGGGACTTCTTCGCCGCCTGCCCCGCACCCATCCACCACTACGTGCACATGACCTGCTGGGCGCGCCGGGACGTGCTGCTGCGCGACACCGATGTGGAATTCACCGAATGGGCGAACCGGCTGCTCCCCGCCATCAGCGACGACGCCGACGGCACCCATGGCGTCCATGTAGTATCGCGGCAGCGGGATTCGGTGCGGCTCTTCCTCACGCTTGTCGACGCCCACCGGCAGGCATACCCCGACCTGGCGGCAGCTGCCACCTGGTCCGAAACCGCTGCCTGGGTGCTGAACTCCCCGGATGCGGCCTTGTTGCGTCGCAGCCTGCGGGATGTGGGGCTTCTCGAAGCGCTGTGTGGGGAGGCCAGGCAATTGTTGGGTGGTGAGCAATCGTGATGCCCCCGGTGTGCATCACGATCAGAGGGGAGCATCGGGTGGTTGGTGCCGCGTCGCGCCAGCCATCTGGGGTGCGGCGCCCGGATGAGATAGGACGCCTCGGCCGAGCGAACCAGCCACGTGGTGCCAGTGATACGGGTGGGATAAGTGTGTCACGTCGGTCTGGTGGCCTTGGTAGGGACGTTCACCCTCATGGGGGTGGCGGCGCTTTGCGCGAGGTCCTCCGGTTGCCGGAGGAAACCTTTCACGCGGTGCCGCTAGCACCGAATTGTTTCTTCGTTTCCGCCCCGCTGCGGCACTATGCCCTCGATGTGGGGGACACTGTTGGCGCCGGCTGGGATGCCCAGGACCAGGGTCGACTGCGAGTCACCGACGTGTATTGCTTGCAACCAGGTTGGTATGTGCGGGGTTATATTCGGGGGTTCAAGCGTGGGCAGGAACATGGGGAGGGGGTTGCTGAGTGGGGATTTGGGGAGGGGGCGGCTGGGCAGGGGTCGGCGTGCAGGCGGGTAATGGTGCAGGCAATGAGGAGTGCCGCCACCGAGCTGTGTTTCTTGAAACGCACCGCGCAACGATTGGTCACAATGAATGATGGGGTGTTTGTGGGCCAGTGGTCCCCGAAATACAGTCAGCACCAGTTGGTCGACATGTTCGACGTGCTGCAACCCCGGGTAACCATTGCCGCGATGTTATGCCCCGCCGAGCGGCTTCGCTGGTTACGGGAATGGGTTGCCGGAAAGCCGCTCGCGGCGGATTCCTGGGGGAGCGGAAGAACGCCGGCCGCCGCCGATCCCGCACGTTATCAGGCGGGACGGGACCCAGAGTGGTTTGCCCGGGGCCTTGCCACTCCCGAATTCCTGCGGCATATTCAAACCCTAGTTCGAGACAATGTGGACTTGCTAACGCTTATCGAGGCGGGAGAATACGATAGGGCGGTGCGATGGATTCGGGCCTACGACGCGACACTCGCCCGATTAGCCGGGTAGTCATGCGGCAACCAGGTGGTAGCGCACCCGATAAAAAGTGGCCAATTGCACGCTATTGGGTCTCGTCAAGGCAGAGAATGAGTGCCAGAATGGGAATCATGGCTGAAGAATCAGACACTCATCACCTTTTGCAATTAGTCGAAGCCGAGCACCAAATGGGGGAGGACGCGGACGCCGTGCTTCGGCTCGGTGCCATGATTATGGCCGCAGGCACCGGCGGCTATCGCGTTATCCGAGCGATGAAACGGGCCGCACGCGCCCTGGGCTTTGACCGGGTTGAAGCCGTGATCTCGGTCAATAATATAACCTGTTCCTTCCATAAGGGGGAGCTTTTCCGCACCATTGTGGTCAACCGGGATAACCCTGCTGTGGATGCTTCCCGCATTGAGGCGCTGGAAAACTTGAGCCATCACATGGGGAGCAGCTACACCGCGGAGGAGCTACACCGGGAGCTTGACCAGATCGAACAAAGAGTCGGAAAGCGGTGGCCTGTGTGGGTGCAGGCCTTGGCCGCAGGCCTGGCCTGTAGCGGGTTTGCGGTGCTCAACCACTATCCGTTCCTGGAGGCGGTGGTGGTGGCCCTGGCCGCTGCGGTGGGGCAGATTGTTCGGCATTCGTGCGCCCGCCGCCACCTGAATCAATTGGGTACAACCGCCATGGCTGCCGTGGTCGCCAGCCTCATGTATTTGTTTATGGCGAAGGGACTCGCCATGGTGGGGATTATTGATTCACCCACGTTCACCACCGGATATGTGGCGTCCGTCCTGTTCCTTATTCCCGGGTTTCCGCTGTTCTCGTCGCTGTTGGATCTGAGCCGTTTCGACCTGTTTTCCGGCCTGTCCCGATTGTGCTACGCCACGACGGTGATCTGCACCGCAACCATGGCGGCGACCGCGGTGTCGCTGATTACGGGGTTGCAGCCCCTGCCGCCGGATCCGGCGACGCCGAATCTTTTGTGGTACCTGGAGGCCACCGGGGCGACGATTGTTGGTATCGCCGGGTTCGCTATTTTGTTCAATTCTTCCCGCCGCATGGCGATTACCGCCACCACGATCGGCACGGTTGCTAACATGGTGCGTCTCGTGTGCGCCGAGGCCGGGTTACAGCCCCAGTTTGCGGCGTTTATCGGGGCCCTGGTGGTGGGCCTGCTTGGTGCGCTTTTGACCAAGCGCATCAGCATTCCCCGCATCACGATTACGGTGCCGGCGTCGGTGGTGATGATCCCCGGCACTGCGATTTACCGCACCGTGTACTACCTCAACAGCGGCGACATTGACAGTGGTGTGGGCACCGCGGCGTCGGCAAGCTTAAGCATTATCGCTATCGGCGCCGGTCTGGTGGTGGCGCGCATGCTGACCGACCCCGACTGGACGTTTGGCCGCCACATTGATCTGCACAAAAACGTCGACGACCGCTAGCTTTCCGCTTGTCGACGCCTAAAGCAGGTCCGTGCGGCCGCTCCGGTAGCGTAGCTGGCCGGCAACCATGAGGAGCGCCAGGCCCAGCACCAGCCACAGCGCGGAGACGCCGCATTCTACGAGCATGAGGGCAGGTGCGTTCTCCCGGAGGGCGGCCACCAGCCAGGTTCCGGGCAGAACCTCGCACACCTCGCGGATTCCCGCCGGGTACGCGGTGTGGGGCAGTAGGACGCCTGCCGATAGCGGTACCACCGCGGTGATGATATTGGCCAGCCGAAACGGGTCGTGCAACACGATCGTGCCGGCCGCGCACACCATACCAACCCCCACGCTGGTGACTGCGGCAGTGCTGATACCGGCGAGCGTCAACGCATAGAGTTGCAGGTCATGGTGTGGATCGGCGACGAGTACCATGGTGGCCACGATCAGGTTTGTTGCCGTCACAATTCCTGCCAGGGGCACGAATTTCGACACCCAATAGCGCAGGTGCAGGGGAGCGATGGCCATGATGTGGGCGAGAATCCCCTGGGCTCGATCCCGAACCACCGCGGCGGTAATACCACCGGTCATAGTGGTGATTGTGGTTACGACCAGGCCGGCATCCGTCACAATGATGGTTTCTGGAACCCGCAGTCGGAGCGCGATAACCAGCAGTAATACGACCTCCAGCAAGGGTGCTGCCACCAGCGTGACCACCGCGGTACGTGGATTCGCCAGCGCCGGCATAGATTGGCGGGCGATCCGTAACGCCACATACCATTGCTTGCAATCGGACATCACGCTACCTCCAGGGTGCCGGCCACCGTTGCGCGCCGAAGTGCTATCCGGGCGAGCCATCCGCCACTTGCTAACCACGCTGCCGACACTGCTAGGGTGGCGACGATACGGCCCGGGTCAATGTCTGGTGTGGTCAGCACCGTGATCGCGTGGCTGGTGGGAATCATCCACCCCATCGCGGCAAGCTGGGGGAGTGGGGAGCCGAAAATTCCCGACAGCACAATCATGGGAACCAGCAGCAAGGGCTCGTACGCGATGGCGTTGCGCGTAAACACGAACGTGGCCGCCACCACCACGCTGACCGACAGGCAAGCCAGCCAGTAGAGCGGCAGGCCAACCCCATTAATCGCGCCGACCGGCTGGTGAAACACGACGGCCAGGCCCGCCGCCAGCGGAAACGCCAGAATCCCAAAGCAGGAGCCGGCAGCCACTATCGGCCCGAGCGTGACAATAGGCGACCGGGGCGAAAACAGCACATGCACTAGGGTGCCTTGCATCCGCTGAAAACCAATCATCCCCGCCGACACCGTGCACACCGACCACATGCCCACCAGTGCTGCCCGCACCCACAGCTGCGGATCCTGGCCTGAAATCGGCCTGGTGGCGGCGCGCATCGCCAGCAGTTGCAGCAAAAACATTGAGGTGGTTGACGACACCAGCAACCCCACGAAATATCCGACCCGGGCAAACTGCCGCAGGTGAAACCACACCATTCGCATAACGGAAATCATGACTGCCCCACCAGCGCCAGGTAGCTTTCCTCAAGGTTGGGCTTCCTGGTCATGACGTCAGTTACCATCAGGCCCACGGCGTCAGCCAGCGAGGTAACATCCGTGGGGACGCCACACCAACTGATGAGGCCAGCGTGGTGGGCGGTCATTCGCACGCATGTAACGTGCGCAATCGAATCATGGTGGGTGAGGGTGGTGAGGAACTCCCGCAGCCGCGGCTCCGCGCCTAGCGGGGTGGTGAACGAGGTTACCGCGGTGATGCCGGCACGTTCGGCGATGTCGGCGACCCCGCCGGTGACGACGATGCGCCCATCAATGAGCACATGGATCGTGTCGGACAGCTCCGCCACCTCTGTGAGCAGGTGCGATGTGAGCAGTACGCCTGCGCCGTCGGTGGCTAACTCCCGGATGAGGGCCCGAATTTCGACGGAAATCTCCGGGTCCAGGCCGTTGGTGGGCTCGTCGAAAAGCAGCACTTGGGGGCGAGACAGCAGGCCGCGCGCGATGTGGAGGCGTTGCTTCATGCCGCGCGACAGCTCCCCAACCGGGTCGAACATGCGATCGGTGAGGCGGACCTGCGCGAGGGCTTCCTCGACTCGGGATCGGCGGCTGCGTGACGGAACGCCCGCGACGTCGACAAAGAACAGCAGGTTATCTTTGACAGAAGCGTGCTGGTAGAAGCCGGTTTCGCCGCCTAGGATGATGCCGATGTGTCGCCTCGCTTGTCGACGCCTTCGGGTGGCGTCAATGCCGCATACCGTGATTGTGCCGGATGTGGGTGCCAGAAGGGTCGAACACATTTTCACGGTCGTGGTTTTGCCGGCGCCGTTCGGGCCAACCAATGCCACAATCTGGCCGGGGTGAATTTCGAAGGATACATTGTTGACAGTGGTGGTGTTTCGGAAGCGCCGTGTGAGCTGGCGTGCCGAAAGCACCGGGGTGGGTTGGTTCACAGTGAACTCCATGAGGTTTGGGAAAGCATGGGAAAATAGCCGGCGCCAGAAATGATGGAAATCAATGGGGCGCGGCGTGATATGCCCACTCAGGGGTGCGTCATGGGTTCGGCTGCAGGTCAACTAACCTTGCGTTGTGAGCTGCGGTTTGCTGCAGGGATCAGTTATTTCGCTACCCAGTGACGGTGCCTGTGCGGTGGGCGAGTCGACGAACAATGATTGACATGTGGCATGCTCCGGTTTTCTGCGAATGATTGGATGTATGGGATTTTAGTATAGGGGAGTTTATTCGGTCGTTGGGATAATCTATCCACGTCAACAGGTGGTAGATCGAAAAGATTACGTCATCTTCCTTGCTTTTAGGGAGTAATCATGTGCATTAATTCTTTGGGAAACTGAATCAAATTTCTGCAGCAGCTGAATAGGTTTCGGTATACTGGTTCCTGGTTCTGGGTGATCGCTAGGATCGCTGGGGTTCGATTCTGATGCTGGGGTTCAGCTCTCACATCTCTTGATATACTTGAGTAAGTATATCAAGGGTTTTGCGAGTTGCTGGGGTTTAACTCTTACACTCCCTGATATACTTGCATCTCAACCTGACACCCTCAATTATACGCTGGGGTTCAACTCTTACACTCCCTGATATACTTGACACTATGAGCAACCAGCTCAAAACCTAGCTGGGGTTTAACTCTTACACTCCCTGATATACTTGCCGTGGCCATGTGCTCGGGTCGCCACGTGCTGGGGTTCAACTCTTACACTCCCTGATATACTTGGAACATTTCCCCATGATTTTTGTTAGCTGCTGGGGTTCAACTCTTACACTCCCTGATATACTTGGTTAGAGCACACGCTTTATGTGCCGACTGCTGGGGTTCAACTCTTACACTCCCTGATATACTTGGTCACTGTTACGTACTGTTTAGTAGTTTAGCTGGGGTTCAACTCTTACACTCCCTGATATACTTGGCTGACCCAAACCACCTCATCACGGTTGGCTGGGGTTCAACTCTTACACTCCCTGATATACTTGTCTCAACCTGACACTTTTGATTATACACGCTGGGGTTCAACTCTTACACTCCCTGATATACTTGCCATCCGCATGCACATCAACGCGGTACGGCTGGGGTTCAACTCTTACACTCCCTGATATACTTGAAGTTCCAAGAATATGCTTCCAGCGGTGGCTGGGGTTCAACTCTTACACTCCCTGATATACTTGCCACCTCCACCACATACATCGACTCCCCGCTGGGGTTCAACTCTTACACTCCCTGATATACTTGGCCACGGGTTTTTGTACTCTTTTTTCGTGCTGGGGTTCAACTCTTACACTCCCTGATATACTTGTAAAACTGCTATCCGAACATTCCCGCCCGCTGGGGTTCAACTCTTACACTCCCTGATATACTTGCTCACCTGTACCACTTGTATCACCTGTAGCTGGGGTTCAACTCTTACACTCCCTGATATACTTGCCTACTGCATCGACGCCTAGCCAAGCCAGCTGGGGTTCAACTCTTACACTCCCTGATATACTTGTACCTGCGATTTCATCCCCGAACCGCGGGCTGGGGTTCAACTCTTACACTCCCTGATATACTTGTGGGTGGTTAGGGCAGTAGCCCAAGGGAGCTGGGGTTCAACTCTTACACTCCCTGATATACTTGCAAGTCATACACCTCGTTGAGGTAAATAGCTGGGGTTCAACTCTTACACTCCCTGATATACTTGTCGGCTTCAAATTCGATTTTATCGCTTTGCTGGGGTTCAACTCTTACACTCCCTGATATACTTGAAGGATAAAAAATTTCATGGCCACAGCCGCTGGGGTTCAACTCTTACACTCCCTGATATACTTGAATACCAAGCGCTTCAGAGCTCAAGGTCGCTGGGGTTCAACTCTTACACTCCCTGATATACTTGCCAGTTGCCCACACCGGCTAGCTGGTGCGCTGGGGTTCAACTCTTACACTCCCTGATATACTTGTCGCTTTTTAGCCGGCTATAGCATCTAGGCTGGGGTTCAACTCTTACACTCCCTGATATACTTGTTTCCACGCTTCGGTGGAAAGTCGCTATGCTGGGGTTCAACTCTTACACTCCCTGATATACTTGGGTGGGCGTCGTGGTGGATATCAAAACCGCTGGGGTTCAACTCTTACACTCCCTGATATACTTGTCACGCTCATCTCAAAAGCAATCGAGGGGCTGGGGTTCAACTCTTACACTCCCTGATATACTTGTTACAGCCCAAAAAATAGGGTTTGAGCAGGGTATATCAGGGATTTTCCCTTTTAAAAAATCACAAGTTGGCTCGGTGTTTCCTCGGCTTTTGTTTCATCAGCGTTGGAATATCGAATAGTTTTTGACCATTGTGTATCCGTCACAGCCAAAATTCGCACGTCACCGCCATGCGGCAATTCTGCTTTAATACCTTTCGCTAAGATGTGCAGTCGAGCTCCCAATGGCAAATACTGCACATATACGCTGAACTGAGCACGACAAAAACCTAGGTCAAACAGGTGATTCCGAAACCGATTGGCCTCTGAACGTTGCTTCCTTGTTCCAACCGGTAGATCGAACATGACAACGCACCACATGGGTTCGCTATTCTTCTTCGGCATCGAACGGACCCTCCCAAACAGGGGTAGTTAGTTCATTCGTGTCACCCTCTACATACATTCCAAAGTTTTGGGCAAACGAGGTGAAAACCGTAGGGATTGAATGTCCATTCGATGAGAATGTTCGATCACAGCATGCAACCAATTGGTGGCGTATATCAGGAGTGAGTTCGGCATCCGATGCAACATGGTGAAACACAAAATCATCAATTGCTGGTCGGAAAGGTTCGATGAGATCGTCAACTAGTGCAAACGGATTGCCACGACCCCGGTGGAACACCCCTAATGTGCCACTGAGACCCGCAGAAGCGATAGCCCGAATACCATGACCACGCAAAATCGTATATGCATAATCCAGTGCCGAATTCCACCCTTGAGTGGCAGAACCAGGATCGCGGGCAAAATCGGCCATTCGGGCAAAAGACGACCAATATAGTCGCGCCGCTAAAGCCTCCTTGTTATCGGGGTCGCCTGATCGGACAGCTTTAGCAATGTTCCGAAGCGATTTAGCCTTTACTGCTTGTGAAAAACCCAAAAGTGTATTGGCCTGACCAAGGATTTTAGCCCGGACAATCCGTGCCCACGCATTTTTTCGCCGAGGCAAACTTGTCGCTGCTTGTGCCTGCTGCCTCGCCCCAATCCGAGTATGCTCCCGCCATGGCATTGCCCCTGCTACCGGCACTTTACGCCAATCACAGACAAGTAGGGCGACATCATATTCAGAAAGCTTACTTAACAATGCACCACTCACCGTGACAGAGCCACCAATAATGACAACGGCGGCATGAGCGAGAGGCACATCTACTTCGGAACCATCCTCATATTTATTGACATGGACATTTCCCCGCTTATATGTCAGCGATCCTTTAAAATCACTGAAGTCGAGGACCTGCCAACCACTGTCACTCATTTCTTCATTTCACTTCCCAACATATTGGTAGATGAGCTGCGCTATAAAGTCGAGGCCGACCAAGCGCATCTCGACGGATAATTGTCACACGAGCACCATTGAACAGGCTGTTAATGCTGATTCGCCAACCGCGTTTTTCGACTATCTCCCGGATGTCTTTCTCCACATCGGAAGGCAGACCTTCTGCACTGAGCTGTAGCGGTCGGAGTAGAATTTTTGATTCCGAATCCGTACCTGCAAATCGCCATCGTTTTGTTGCGCCATAGTGCTCTTGCAGCTTTGCGATAGGTTTTTCGGTAGAAGCAGAAGAAGCTCTAATCAATAACTCATCATCATTAACAAGCCATCCCAGATATTCCGCAGTTCCATTTGCCAGTGCCTCACGTAATTTTGGCAAGCACTTGCGAACACTAATGGTTTGTGGCTTGAGCTCCACTGTAAACAGGTCCTCTTTGCGGAATTTGAGCAGATCAATCGTATAGACCCGCATAAGGAAATAATTGTATTTTTTTCCGCTGGGAACCCGGAATAACCGTACATGGTGGTAATTACCTCCCAGTTTGGCAAACCCATCCCGGATAGGAACAGACGCAGCGGCCACAGGGAACACCGTGATCTCATCGGAAGCCGTAAGATGTGTTCCATGAATCCGAATCGTTCGATTTGGGTTTTCCGGCAAACCAGTCTTGGGATCGAAATCAGGGTCACGGGTCAACGCGCACCATAGGGCTTCGCTGGATGCCCGATCAATATCTGTAGTAGAGATTGCGTCACCCACCTTGATCCGAGTCAACTTGCCAATCGTGTCTTCATGTGCCGCACCATTGCCAAGCCGCAGACGCAGGTTATGCATAACAACAATGCGATCTTGTGCGAGTGCATTATTCAATAGTTCTGCTAAGGCCTGCATGCGGTACTTCCACTTGGTCCACTCAACCTGATGCACATGATCCGAGCCAGTAAATTCCCGCCATTGGGGCGCTTTGCGACGCAGCTCCTGGTCGAATTTCATATTCGACCGTAGTGCTAATGTCTCGGCAACATAATGTGACATGAACGCAACAACTGCGGCATCTACCGCATGATGCCGACGATCCAACCGCGACTTACCCTTACCATCGACGAATTCCAATTTGCCGGCAATACCCGAGGCCCTTCGTGCCTCAGCCGTCAAAGCACCCTTATACACCCGGACTTTTGTGTCACCATCCTTGAACTTTTGCGCAATCCGTGAGCAGAGCTCATTCGCCATCCACGCCACAGATTCCAGGGAGCGGGCATCAATCGGCTCGTCGGTAGCCTTACGCCGTAGCCGATCGCACACTTGCTTACGGAACTTATCAAATTCAGGTTTACGCAGGCCAGAATCCGTAACCCAGTGGCGAGTTCGTTCGACCGCTTTTTGAACAGAAACACCGGGTCGAGAGGTATTTTCTGCCCACACCGCAAATGCGATATTAGACTTTGAGCTGTTGCACTCACGGCACACTGCGACGAGATTATCCCTGGTATTGGTGGAACCTTCACCCGCTTGTGGGACGATGTGGTCCATTTCGGAATTCTTAAAGCTAATCTGTGCTCCGCAGTATGCGCATTTACCATTCTGCCGTTGGATTGATTGAAACCGCCAGACATCTGCACGGCTTGGTCGGCCCTCGATGCCTAATTTTTCCTGCATCTCGGCCACTACTTTTACATTCCGCTTTGCACGCTGTTGATTATCCCGGTCAAGTTCCCGCGCACTTGATTCACTCATGAAAGCAGCCCGTACGTGTTCAATATTGACAGACTTTGGGGCACCCCACTGGCGTTCGGCCGCGTTCAACCACCGGGCTGTTGCCTTCAGCACCCGGTCAACCGCTGGATTTCCCACCCGCTCGCCGATTTCCGGTGCTGGCGGTGCCCAATCATTCGGAATCTTAAACTCCGCCTGTCGTGCCTCATACAAATCCATGCCCTCGCCAATCATGCGCTTGGTGAGGCGATCAAGAGTGTCCTCGCTATAGGCGGCCCGACCAATGGGGAGATGGAGTCCGTCAAGCTTCTCCTGATCTTCGTCAGAAATGCCGAAAAAGAACTCCTGCACCTGGGCGCCGGCCTGGGAATCAAAATCATCCACCTCGGCGTTCGACAACGCCTTCACCATGGCTGCCTGGGCATCGGCGTCGGCAGACTTCCACCATGTGGCAAGCGGCTTGATCCTCGTGCTTTCCATCAACCGGTTGGTTTCGTGAACCGGTGGTTTGGCCCCGGCGCGTTCACCGTCATCAGTCATGATTGCGGTACCCACCAGGTTGCCGCGGTCGATCTTGAGTTGTTCCGCAACCAGCTGCCACGTGGGCTCTTGCTTAGCAGGCAGGCTCCGCAGGTAATCGAAAACCAGCTTGGTTTCCTCGGCGGTGAGACGTCGATTTTTCTTGCCGCCGCGGATCCGTAGGTTCCCGATGAGCGCTGCGATGCGGTATAGCTGGAACGCATCCGATGCCTTCAGTGCGCGCTTCTTCGTGGGTTGCAGGGGATC
>ERZ773014.1806-NODE-1806-length-13079-cov-31.668151_pt1 | contig 13079 bp, 15 predicted proteins | sample MGYA00580841_ERZ773014 | MGnify/ENA primary metagenome ERZ773014 (study PRJEB29015, sample SAMEA2737989) | human oral metagenome | biome: human oral; feature: human-associated habitat; material: dental | place: China | collected 2067 ...
TCAATTAAGCTTCAAAGAGACACATATTTTACAATGGACCTTTTATATTATATCACTTTTTTAGCTTAATTCAAGTAAAAATTTACTTAGTGATAAAAAAGTCTGCTTTAAATTTATCTATATCATCATAGATTTTATCACTTAAATAGTAATATCTTTCAGTATATTCATCAGCTTGCCCTTTGTTATGTACTTTAGAGATTTCTTTAAAAATAAGTTCTAAATTTTCCATAACTTCAGCTATAACATCATCTTCTTTACCTTGTAGATTTCTAGCTACAACATTTTCTTCAACTTTTAAATTGCTACTAACATCAATAAATTTAGTTTCTTGGATAAATCTATTGATATTATTTATTGCATCTCTAACTTCTGGTTTCATTCTCTCACTCCTTAAATAATATTTTATGCTTCAATTATACTATAATTTTTTTATTTTAGGAAATCAATTGTAATTTAAAATAGAATAATCTATAATTACTATAAAAATATTTAAAAATAAATGGAAGGAAAATATGAAAAAGATAGCAATATTTTTATTTGAAGGGGCAGAGCTATTTGAAATAGCAAGTTTTACAGATATATTTGGTTGGAATAATGTTGTTGGTTTAAAAGAGTTTAGAGATATAAAAGTAGAAACAATTTCATATAAAGAAAGCATAAAATGTACTTGGGGTGGAAGTTTAAAAGTAGAAAAGCTTATTACAGAAGAAAATTTTTTTGACTATGATGCTTTAATTATTCCAGGTGGCTTTGGAAAAGCTAATTTTTTTAAAGATAATGATAATAAAATTTTTAAAGAATTAATTAAATATTTTGTAGAAAATAATAAAATTATTGCTGCTATTTGTAGTGCAGTAATAAATTTATTAGAGACAACTTATATAAAAGATAAGAAAGTCACGACTTATTTGTTGGATAATAAAAGATATTTTAATCAATTGAAAAATTATAATATTATTCCTATTGAAGAAGAAATAGTTATAGATAACAATTTATTAACTTGTTCAGGACCTGGAAATGCTTTGGACTTAGCTTTTAGACTTTTAGAAAAAATGACATCTAAAGAAAATTTAAAGCTTATTAAAGAGAATATGTTTTTAAAATAAATATTTCATTTTTACAAAATATATGGTATCCTAAACATATAAACTTGAAAGAGGTGGTAGAATGAAAATAGGAGAAAATAAAGTTGTAACATTGGAATATAAGGTATATGATGCTGATACAAAAGAGTTATTAGAAGATACTACAGAACTAGGACCATATTTCTATATTCAAGGTATGGGACAATTTCTACCTAAGATAGAAGCAGCATTAGATGGAAAATCAAAAGGACATAAATTAAAAATTGAGATCCCTATGGATGAAGCTTATGGGGATTATGATGAAGAATTAGTTGAAGAATTAACAAAAGCAGACTTTGCAGATTTTGATGATATCTATGAAGGAATGGAATTTGTTGTTGAATTAGAAGATGGAACAGAAATGATAGCTGTTATCACTGAAATAGATGGAGATAAAGTTTACACAGATTCAAATCATCCATTCTCTGGAAGAAATCTATTATTTGAAGTAGAAGTTGCAGATGTAAGAGAAGCAACTGATGAAGAATTAGATCATGGTCATGTACATTTTCATGGATTTGAAGATGATGAAGAATAATTTTAATTAAGTATGTTTAATGAAAGGAGTTAGATTATGAAAATAGCATTAGGAGCAGATCATGCTGGATTTGAATTAAAGGAAAAAATAAAGGAATATCTATTAAAAAAAGGTGGAATAGAAGTTATAGACAAAGGAACTAACAGTAAGGAAAGTGTGGATTATCCTAAATATGGGCATGCAGTAGCGAATGCAGTTGTAAGTAAAGAAGTAGATTTTGGAATTTTAGTTTGTACAACTGGTGTAGGTATTTCTATTGCTGCAAATAAAATTAAAGGAGTAAGGGCTGCACTTTGTACTGATACGACTACTGCAAAATTAACAAGAGAACACAATGATGCAAATATTTTAGCATTAGGTTCAGGAATAGTTGGGCAATTTGTTGCCTTAGATATAGTTGATACATTCCTATCAACTGCTTTTGAAGGTGGAAGACATAAAACAAGAGTGGATCAAATAGAGGTAGAAGGTTGTAATTTATTTTAAGTAGGTGATAGTATGGCTACATTATTTACAAAAATTATTAATAAAGAAATTCCTGCAAATATAGTATATGAAGATGATGATGTAATAGCTTTTAAAGATATTGCACCAGTAGCACCAGTTCATGTACTTGTTGTGCCAAAAAAGGAAATTCCTACAATCAATGATATTACTGATGAAGATGCTTTGTTAATAGGAAAGGTATATAGAGTAATAGGTAAATTAGCTAAGGAATTTGGAATAGACAAAGATGGTTACAGAGTTGTATCAAATTGTAATGAGCATGGAGGACAAACAGTATTCCATATTCATTTTCATTTGATAGGTGGAGAAAAATTAGGAACTATGGTCTAGGAGAAAGAATGAAAAAAATATTTATACTAATGATAATGGTTTTAGGCTTAGTGGCATGTGGAGAAAAGTTTCCATATACAAGTCAAAGTAAGAAAGAAAAAATGATAAAAGAGTTACAAGTAGCTATTGAAAAAGCTGAAAAAACAAAAGATGATAAAGATGTACAAGTAGTTATGGAAAAAATGGGTGAAATAATAAAGATAGCAACTGAATTAGAAAAAAGAAGTTCAGAGGGAGATGAAAAAGCAAAAGAAGAATTAGACAAGTGGGATAAAATTTTAAAAGAAATAAAACCACAAGTGTAATTTGTAGAAAAAAGTGTAGTTATTGTATTAGCTACACTTTTTTATATTTTAACATAATCTAACTTGCTAACAGTGTTAGAATATGTTAGAATATGTTAGAATAAATAAATATTGGTGATGTTATGGAATTAAAAGAAAATATAAACATTGAATTTAAAAAGGAGTTTACAGCAGAATTAAAAAAAGAAGTAGTTGCTTTTGCAAATACAAATGAAGGAACTATCTATATTGGAATTGATGATTTTGGAAATATTATAGGTATCAAAAATGTTGATGAAGTACTTAATCAAGTTGTATTATCTATAAGAAATTCTATTAAACCTGATATAACCATGTATTGTAATTTAAAAATAGAAAGAATTGAAAATAAAGATGTTATAATTATTCAGGTGCAAAGAGGAGCATTAAGACCATACTATATAGCAGAAAAAGGATTAAAGCCTTCTGGTGTATATGTAAGACAAGGGAGTTCATCTGTTCCAGCTAGTGAGGAAAATATTAGACAAATGATAAAAGAAACAGATGGAGATAGCTATGAAAAACTTCGTTCATTAAATCAAGCCTTAACTTTTGATTATGCTAAAAAAATTTTTGAGATGAATGATTTATCATTTGGTTTAAGTCAAAAAAAGACATTGGGCTTAATTGGTGAGGATAATTTATACACTAATCTTGCTTTACTTTTGTCTGAACAATGTAATCATACTTTAAAAGTAGCAGTATTTGAGGGAATAGAAAAAAATATATTTAAAGATAGAAAAGAATTTAAAGGCTCATTACTAAAACAGGTAACAGAAGCTTATGAATTTATTAATCTTTTGAATAAAACAGAAGCAACTTTTGAAGGCTTGACTAGAAAAGATGAAAGAGATTATCCAGCAGAAGCTATAAGAGAAGCTTTATTAAATGCAGTTGTCCATAGAGAATATTCATTTAGTGGAAGTACCCTTATAAATATCTATGAAGATAGAATAGAGTTTATTTCATTAGGTGGGATAATTTCTGGTTTATCATTAGATTCTATTATGTTGGGAGTATCACAATCAAGAAATGAGAAATTAGCTAATATATTTTATAGGTTGCATTTTATTGAAGCCTATGGAACTGGAATAAAAAAGATGTTTACTAGCTATGAAAAAATAGGCTTAAAACCTACAATAAAAACAGAGGTAGGAGCATTTCAAGTTGTTCTTCCTAATATACATTATAAGAAAATAGAAGAAAAATTATTAGGAGATGGTTTTCTCAATAAAAATATTGAAAAAAATACTACTAAAATAAAACCTTTATATATGGATATTTTAAGTTTTATTACTAATAAAAATGGAGCAACAAGAAAAGAGATAGAAGAATATATAAATTTAAGTCAAACTAGGGTTATAACTCTTTTAAAGGAAATGTTGGAATTAAATTTAATAAGAAAAGAAAAGGATAAGATAGATAGGAGAACTTATAAATATTATAGAAAATAAGGAGGGTAAAAATGTATTATCATATAGTGAAAAAAGATGGTTTAAAATATAAAGACTTAGATATAAAAGAAGTTGATAAAATAATAAAGAAAGAAAAACTTAATTTTAATAATAGTCGTATCTATTCAAGTATTGAAGACTTAGAGCATACATTTAAAATATTTGAAGATAAAGAAGGTAAAAATTTACCACAAACATTAGATAGAAATGAAATAAGAATAAGCGATATTCTTTCTTGTAATCAAAAAAAGAAATATTTAAAAAATTGTAGTTATGATTTCTTTTTAAAAATATTTAATTCAAGTTTTAAACCTAGAGGGAAAGTTTTCTTTAATAAAACTTTTATTATTTGGATAATGCTTCTTAGTACATTTTTTAATAGATATTTATTCTATATTTTATATAAATATTATTATTCTTTTGCAAGTTATAAATTACTTTTTGGTTTTAATATAAAACCTCTGTGGTATATAGTATTAACATATATTCTAGTTCCTCTGTGTATAATTTTATTTATCTGGTGGCGGGATAAGTATTTTAAGAAAACTTATTTAGTTATTTATATTATTTTTATGATTATTATAAATATAGTAATAGACTATACAATAGGAGACATTATTGAAAATATTATAAAAAATTCTGGAGGTTTAGTTGCAATAATCATTGGTTTAATTTTTACACAATTATTTTATAATCTGTTTAGAAGATTATCATACAATAAGTACAAAGATTTTTAGTTTTTTGGGAGAAAAGAGAATGTATTATCATTTAATAATGGAAGATGGATTGAAATATAAAGATTTAAGTATAGAAGAGCTTGAAAAAATAATTAATGAAGAAGAAGTTAGCTATAATAACTCTCGTGTTTATTCTAGTGAAAAAAAATTAAATCAAATTTTTGAAATGTATAAAGATGATTTAAATGAACAACAAAATGATGTAAATTTAGAAAATATTAAAATAGAGAAGTTAATTTCGATAGCTGAAAGAAAAAATGACTTGCAAAATAATAGTTATAAATTTTTTCTAGATATAAAAAATCCAAGAGGAAAAATAAATTTAATGAATTTCTTAAATAAAACTTTTATCATTTGGCTAATAATAATAATAATTAGTGTAGTTAAATGGGTACTATTTAATAATTATTTTCTTACAGGAGAAATGGAATTTAGACGGTTTGAGTTGACTGAGAAACTTTTAGATAGAGGACTTGTATTAATAGTTATAATAGTTTTTCTAAAAGATAAGTATTTTAAGAAAGAATACTTTGTTATCTGTATTATAGCAAATATAGTAACTAATATTCTAATCTATATTTCAGAAAAATTAGTAGCAAACATTATGCTTTATATTTCAGCAAAATCAGCTACTGCATTAATAGTATTTTTACTTATACCTATAATAAAAATTGTTATAATGCAACTTGTATATAACTATGCTAGAGAAAAATCATATAGGGAATATAAAGATTTAAATACTATTAATATTAGTATAAATAGAAAATTAAAATTATTTTAAAAATTTTTTTGTACAGTTTTTGATGTTAGAAAACTGTACTTTTTTTATTAGAAAAATAATTTATCAAATATACGTTAAAAAGTTTTTTTATTATATTTTTAGATATAACTATGAAATTACAACATAAAAAATTCCTTACTAAAAAAGTAAATAATAAAAGATAGAATGAATTTTATTTGTTCAAAAAAAAAACAAATAAAACATATTTATAAAATATATTACGAATATTTTAAAAAATAATTTGACAATATATTTTTTTTGAATATAATAAAAGTAAGAGGTAAGGGTATGAGATTTTGTTGTGCCCAGATAAATAAAAAAAATTAAATAAAATAATAAAAAATAGAGGTGCATATATGTAGGTAGTGTGAAGATGTTAAGGTATAAGCCACCAATGCTTCATCACGAAGGGCATAGTTGCCGAAAGAAAATTAATTGCTTATGACTAATTTTCTTGGTCAATGTCAACAAGCATTGACTGTCATATTCGTTGAATATGGAGAGCTATTTATAGTTTTTCTTTAATTCATAATGAATAAGACTGGGCAACTGAATGTATATACCTCTATTTTTTATTAAGGTTGATAGAAAAATTGAAGGAGGAGGATTGGTATGAAATCTTTAATTAGAATGAGAATGAGTTCTCATGATGCTCATTATGGAGGAAATTTAGTTGATGGTGCTAGAATGCTACAATTATTTGGAGATGTGGCAACTGAGCTTTTAATCCAATTAGATGGAGATGAAGGATTATTTAAAGCTTATGATAGTGTTGAATTTATGGCACCAGTTTTTGCAGGTGACTTTATTGAAGCTGAAGGTGAAATTGTAAATGTAGGAAATAGTTCAAGAAAAATGGTATTTGAAGCAAGAAAAGTTATTGTTCCAAGACCAGATATTTCAGACTCAGCAGCAGATGTACTAGCAGAACCAATAGTTGTATGTAGAGCAACTGGAACTTGTGTAACACCAAAAGATAAACAAAGAGGGAAAAAATAAACTTGAGTTGAGGAGGTAAGTAATGGAAAAATTAATAATAACTGCTGCTATCTGTGGAGCAGAAGTAACAAAAGAACATAATCCAGCTGTTCCTTATACTGTTGAAGAAATTGCAAGAGAAGCAGAATCAGCATATAAAGCAGGAGCAAGTATAATCCATTTACATGTAAGAGAAGATGATGGAACTCCAACTCAAGATAAAGAAAGATTTAGAAAATGTATTGAAGCAATAAGAGAAAAATGTCCAGATGTAATAATTCAACCATCTACTGGTGGAGCAGTTGGAATGACTGATTTAGAAAGATTACAACCTACTGAGTTACATCCAGAAATGGCAACTCTTGATTGTGGAACTTGTAACTTTGGTGGAGATGAAGTTTTTGTAAACACTGAAAATACAATTAAAAATTTTGGGAAAATTCTTATAGAAAGGGGAGTTAAACCAGAAATAGAAGTTTTTGATAAAGGTATGATTGACTATGCTATAAGATATCAAAAACAAGGATTTATTCAAAAACCTATGCACTTTGATTTTGTATTAGGTGTACAAATGTCAGCTTCTGCAAGAGATTTAGTATTTATGTCTGAAAGTATTCCAGAAGGTTCAACTTGGACAGTTGCAGGAGTAGGAAGACATCAATTCCAAATGGCAGCCCTAGCAATAGTTATGGGAGGGCATGTAAGAGTTGGTTTTGAAGACAATGTATATATAGACAAAGGTGTTTTAGCAAAATCAAATGGAGAACTTGTTGAAAGAGTTGTAAGGTTAGCAAAAGAGCTAGGAAGAGAAATTGCAACTCCTGATGAAGCAAGACAAATATTAAGTTTAAAAAAATAAATTGGAGGATGGTAGATATGAAAAAAGGTTGTAAATATGGAACACATAGAGTTATAGAACCAGCTGGAGTTTTACCACAACCAGCAAAAAAAATATCAAATGATATGGAAATATTTTCAAATGAAATTTTAATAGATGTTATAGCACTTAATATAGATTCAGCATCTTTCACTCAAATAGAAGAAGAAGCTGGACATGATGTAGAAAAAATAAAAGCTAAAATTAAAGAAATAGTTGCAGAAAAAGGTAAAATGCAAAATCCTGTAACTGGTTCTGGTGGAATGTTAATAGGAACAGTTGAAAAAATTGGAGATGACTTAGTTGGAAAAACTGATTTAAAAGTTGGAGATAAAATAGCAACTCTTGTTTCTCTTTCATTAACTCCATTAAGAATAGATGAAATAAAAGATATTAAACCTGAAATAGACAGAGTTGAAATAAAAGGTAAAGCAGTTCTATTTGAAAGTGGAATCTATGCAGTTCTACCAAAAGATATGTCAGAAACTCTTGCATTGGCAGCTCTTGATGTAGCAGGAGCACCTGCACAAGTTGCAAAACTTGTTAAACCTTGTCAATCAGTTGCAATTTTAGGTTCAGCAGGAAAATCTGGAATGCTTTGTGCTTATGAAGCTGTTAAAAGAGTAGGACCTACTGGAAGAGTCATAGGTGTTGTAAGAAATGAAAAAGAAAAAGCTTTACTTGAAAGAGTAAGTGACAAAGTAAGAGTTGTTATAGCTGATGCAACAAAACCTATGGATGTTTTACATGCAGTTCTTGAAGCTAATGATGGTAAAGAAGTAGATGTTGCTATAAACTGTGTAAATGTTGCTAATACTGAAATGTCTACAATACTTCCTGTAAAAGATTTTGGTATAGCTTATTTCTTCTCAATGGCAACTTCATTCACAAAAGCTGCATTAGGAGCAGAAGGAGTAGGAAAAGATATAACTATGATAGTTGGAAATGGTTATACAGTTGACCATGCTGACATAACTTTACAAGAATTAAGAGAAAGTGCAGCATTAAGAGAAATATTTAATGAATTATATCTATAAGAGAAGGATGAATTAATAAATGTAGTAAAAAATAGTTCATTGCTAGCTAAATTTCTTAACGGATAAAAATTAAGAATTCGCTGCAAATTCAGCTAACTTGCTGACAAGTCAGCTTCAAACATGCTGAGATTTGCTCGGCTCATTCTATTTAATTTTTATCCTAAAATTTAGAATGCAAGTTCACTTATTTTTTACTAACATTGATAAAGTTAGATTATTCAAGATATTTTCATTAAAGTATTAGAAGTAGAAGATAAACATAATTAAGTAAATATTATTATAAGTTTGTAAGGAGATGATATTATGAATACAATTAACACTAGAAAGAAATTTTTCCCTAATGTAACAGATGAGGAATGGAATGATTGGACATGGCAAGTAAAAAATAGAATTGAAAAAATTGATGACTTAAAGAAATATGTTGAATTAAGTGCAGAAGAAGAAGAAGGAGTTGTAAGAACTCTTGAAACTTTAAGAATGGCAATCACTCCATATTATTTCTCTTTAATAGATATGAACAGTGACAGATGTCCAATAAGAAAACAAGCTATTCCTACTATACAAGAAATACATCAATCTGATGCTGACTTGTTAGACCCTCTACATGAAGATGAAGACTCTCCAGTACCAGGACTAACTCACAGATATCCTGACAGAGTTTTACTTCTAATAACAGATATGTGCTCTATGTATTGTAGACACTGTACTCGTAGAAGATTTGCTGGTTCTAGTGATGATGCTATGCCTATGGATAGAATTGATAGAGCAATAGAATATATTGCAAAAACTCCACAAGTAAGAGACGTATTATTATCAGGAGGAGATGCACTTCTAGTTTCTGATAAAAAATTAGAAAGCATCATCAAAAAATTAAGAGAAATACCTCATGTTGAAATAATTAGAATAGGAACTAGAACACCAGTTGTTTTACCTCAAAGAATTACTCCTGAATTATGTGAGATGTTAAAGAAATATCATCCAATTTGGTTAAACACTCACTTTAATCACCCTCAAGAAGTAACTCCAGAAGCTAAAAAAGCTTGTGAAATGTTAGCAAATGCAGGAGTTCCATTAGGAAACCAAACTGTATTACTAAGAGGAATAAATGACAGTGTACCTGTAATGAAAAGATTAGTACATGATTTAGTAATGATGAGAGTAAGACCTTACTATATTTATCAATGTGACTTATCTATGGGACTTGAACACTTTAGAACTCCAGTTTCAAAAGGTATAGAAATTATTGAAGGATTAAGAGGACATACATCTGGATATGCAGTACCAACATTTGTTGTTGACGCACCTGGTGGTGGAGGAAAAACTCCAGTAATGCCTCAATATGTAATTTCTCAATCTCCTCATAGAGTAGTTTTAAGAAACTTTGAAGGAGTTATAACAACTTATACAGAACCAGAAAATTATACACATGAACTTTGTTATGATGAAGAAAAATTTGAAAAAATGTATGAAATAAGTGGAGTTTATATGCTAGATGAAGGATTAAAAATGTCACTAGAACCTAGCCACTTAGCAAGACATGAAAGAAATAGAAAGAGAGCAGAAGCTGAAGGGAAAAAATAAAAAATGTTAGATACATATAAGTTTATTGAGAAATATAAAAGAATATCTATAATAGGTATGGAAAAGAATGTAGGGAAGACTACGCTTTTAAATAAACTTATAGCTGACATTGGTAAAACCAAAAAATTAGGACTAACTTCCATAGGTAGAGATGGTGAAGATATAGATGTTGTAACTAATACAGACAAACCTAGAATATATGTAAGAGAAGGTAGTATTATAGCAACAGGGAGAGATTGTTTAAGTAAATGTGATATTACAAAAGAAATTTTGTATGTTACAAACTTCACCACTCCTATGGGAAGTATAGTTTTAGTCAGAGCTTTATCAGATGGCTATGTGGATATTGCAGGACCATCTTATAATAAGCAAGTAAAAATTATAGTGGAACTTATGGAAAAATTTGGTAGTGAAATTTCTATTGTAGATGGAGCATTAGGTAGAAAAAGTACTGCTATAAGTGATGTAAGTGAAGCAACAATTTTATCAACAGGAGCAGCCTTGTCTTTAGATATGTTAAAGGTTGTTGAAGAAACTAAAAAAACTGTCTATTTTTTAAGATTAAAAGAAATAGATAAAAATATAAAAGAAAAAATAAAAGAGTTTAAAGATGAGAAAGCTGTTTTATTTTATAAAAATGGAGAAGTAGCAATTTTAGAAGTGGATAACTCAATAGATTTATCAAATATCTTAAAGGAATATTTGAAAAAAGACTTAGAGTATTTCTATATAAGGGGAGCAATAACTCCTAAAATAATAGAAGCATTTATAAATAGTAGAGGAAGTTATGAAAAGATAACTCTACTTGCTGAAGATGGAACTAAATTTTTCCTAAATAGTTCTTTGTTAAATAAAGCTAAGTTAAGTGGTATAGAATTTAAAGTTTTAAATAAAATAAATTTACTCTTTGTCACAATAAATCCCCACTCACCCCTAGGAGTAGATTTTAATAAAGAAGAATTTAAAACTAGACTACAAAATGAAATTCCTGTACCAGTGATTAATGTTCTAGGAGATTAGTATGAAATTTATTGATGAAAATAGTTTAAATAGATTAAATTTTAAAGAATTGTTATCAAGAGTTGATATATTTTCAGCCTATGGTAAGAATAAATTAAATAATGTACAAAATTTTTTAGTAGGGGAAGAAGAAAAATTAGAAGAAGAATTTGAGAGAATGCAAAAGATTTTAGATTTCATTTCTGTAAATAAAAAGGAAGAAATGGAAATTGAAATAATTTTACATAGACTAAAAGACATAAAAAAATTAGTTGAGAATACTAAGGCAAATATAATTTTAGATACAGTAGATTTATTTGAAATAAAAACTCAACTTATGGCTATGGCAGACTTAAATGTTTGCTTGATAAAAAATAAGGAAGTCTTCTCTGATTTTATACTAAAAGATTTAGATGAGCTATTTAAAATTTTAGATCCAAATAATGAGAAAATTGCTACTTTTTATATTTATGAATCTTATTCTGTGATTTTAAAAGAAATTCGTAGACAAAAAAAAGAAGTTGAAAATAGATTATTTAATGAAACAGATTATGAAATCATAAAAAGATTAAAAGATGAAAGATTATCCATATTAGTTGATGAAGAAAAAGAAGAATTTAAAATTAGAAGAAATTTAACAGAAGCTATAAAATCTTATGTAGATGACTTTTTAGAAAATGTTGAAAAAATTTCAAATTTAGACTTCACAATGGGAAAAGTTAGATTTGCAAAAGAATATAATGGAATAAAACCAGTGGTGTCTAGAAAGAAAGAAATAATCTTGGAAGATGCTATAAATTTAGAGGTAAAAGAAGTTTTAGAAACTAAAAATAAAAAGTATACTCCTATTAGTATAAAGTTAAATATAGGAACAACTATGATAACTGGTGCTAATATGGGTGGAAAAAGTGTAGCATTAAAAACAGTGGCAGAAAATGTTTTACTATTTCAAATGGGCTTCTTTGTTTTTGCAAAGTATGCAAGTATACCTCTTTTAGATTTTATATTTTTTGTATCTGATGATATGCAGGATATTTCAAAAGGGCTTAGTACGTTTGGGGCAGAGATAATAAAATTAAAAGAAATAAATTCTTATGTAAAAAATGGTACTGGACTTATAGTTTTTGATGAATTTGCAAGAGGTACAAACCCAAAAGAAGGACAAAAATTTGTAAGAGCCTTAGCAAAATATTTGAATGAAAAGTCTAGTATATCAATTATAACTACTCACTTTGATTCTGTTGTTGAAAGTAATATGAAGCATTATCAAGTGGTAGGCTTAAAAAATTTAGATTTTGAAAATCTAAAAAATAGATTAAAAGCAAATAATTCTTTGGAATTAATTCAAGATAATATGGATTTTACTTTAGAAGAAAGTATAGAAACAGAAGTGCCAAAAGATGCTTTAAATATTGCAAAATTAATTGGCTTAGATGATGAAATTTCTGAAATGATTTATAGAGAGTATGAATGGGAGGAACAATAATGGGAAAATTGGATCTTGATTGGGGACTTGTTAAGGAAGCTCGTGAATCTGCAAAAAAGATTGCGGCTGACTCTCAAGTTTTCATAGATGCACACAGTACAGTTACAGTTGAAAGAACAATTTGTAGATTATTAGGTATAGATGGTGTTGATGAGTTTGGAGTTCCATTACCAAATGTGGTTGTTGACTTCATAAAGGATAATGGAAATATCAGTTTAGGAGTTGCAAAATATATTGGGAATGCAATGATAGAAACTAAACTTCAACCTCAAGAAATAGCAGAAAAAATTGCTAAAAAAGAATTAGATATAACAAAAATGCAAT
>ERZ773014.1809-NODE-1809-length-13060-cov-17.935486_pt1 | contig 13060 bp, 9 predicted proteins | sample MGYA00580841_ERZ773014 | MGnify/ENA primary metagenome ERZ773014 (study PRJEB29015, sample SAMEA2737989) | human oral metagenome | biome: human oral; feature: human-associated habitat; material: dental | place: China | collected 2067 ...
CCTTCCCCGGCACCCTCGACGACCGCGACGCCGCCCGCGCGGTTGAAATCGCTGGCGCGCAGGCTGTGTCCCTGTGGCACAAGGACGCCGACCTGCACGGCGTCGACGCGGTCGTCATCCCCGGCGGCTTCTCCTACGGCGACTACCTGCGCTGCGGCGCGATCGCGGCGACTGCTCCCGTCATGAGCGAGATCGTGCGCGAAGCCGGACGAGGCCTGCCCGTCCTGGGCATCTGCAACGGCTTCCAGGTCCTGTGCGAGTCGCACCTGCTGCCCGGCGCGCTCATCCGCAACGACCACCAGAAGTTCCTGTGCCGCGACCAGGTGCTGCGCATCGAAAACGCGGACACCGCGTGGACGCGCGCCTACAGCGCCGGCGACACCATCACCGTCCCCCTCAAGAACGGCGAAGGCAACTTCCAGGCGGCCCCTGCCGAGCTCGAACGGCTCGAGGGCGAAGGCCGCGTCGTGTTCCGCTACGTCGACTTCAACCCCAACGGCTCCGCCAACGACATCGCGGGCGTCACCAACGCCGCGGGCAACGTCGTCGGCCTCATGCCCCACCCCGAGCACGCGACCGAGGCCGGCTTCGGCCCGCTCTCCCTCGGACCCGACGGCGCCAGCCACCACGGCGGCACCGACGGCCTGGGCATCTTCCGTTCCGTCCTCGCATCCCTCGTCGGCTGACGACGCCACCGCGCCCTCACCCGTGAGGGAGCCCCGGCCTCGTCCCAGACCTTTCGAATGGAAACACGAATGACCTCCGAAAACACCCGCGAGCTGCCCGACACCGTCGAGAACGCCGCCGCGACCCCCGGCCAGGACATGCCCTGGAAGGAACTCGGCCTCAAAGAGGACGAATACCAGCGCATCTGCGACATCCTCGGGCGCCGACCCACCAACGCCGAGCTCGCCATGTACTCCGTCATGTGGTCCGAGCACTGCTCCTACAAGTCCTCCAAGAAGCACCTCGCCGAGCAGTTCGGCGCGCGCACGACCGACGCCATGAGGAAGAACCTCCTCGTCGGCATGGGCCAGAACGCCGGCGTCGTCGACATCGGCGGCGGTTGGGCCGTCACCTTCAAGGTGGAGTCCCACAACCACCCGTCCTTCGTCGAGCCCTACCAGGGCGCGGCCACCGGCGTGGGCGGCATTGTCCGCGACATCATTTCCATGGGTGCGCGCCCGATCGCCGTCATGGACCAGCTGCGCTTCGGCGCTGTCGACCATCCCGACACGGCGCGCGTCGTCCACGGCGTCGTCTCCGGCGTCGGCGGCTACGGAAACTGCCTGGGCCTGCCCAACATCGGCGGCGAAACCGAGTTCGACCCCTCCTACCAGGGCAACCCCCTCGTCAACGCGCTGTGCATCGGCAAGCTGCGCCACGACGACATCCACCTGGCCAACGCGACCGGCGAAGGCAACCTTGTCGTCCTCTTCGGTGCCCGCACCGGCGGCGACGGCGCCGAACCATCCGGTTCCAAGAACGTCGGATGCGGCCAAGAGCGAGGCGAGGGTCGCCTCGTCCTTGGGCCGTCCTCCCGGAACGACGACGAGCGTTCCGTCGGCCAGCGGGATTCGCGCGTACTGAGCCTGGGTTCCCTGGACGAAGCCGCCGTCGACGCAACGCGACTGGTAGCCGGAGCGGCATATCTCACACGTGTTGTCGGAGAGGCAGAAGGAGCCGACGACGAAGTCGCCGACCTTCACGTTTTTCACGGCGTCCCCGACTTCGGTGACCGTTCCCACGTATTCGTGGCCCATCGGCCGTCCGCCCGACGGCTCGAGGCCGCGGTACGGCCACAGATCCGATCCGCAGATGCAGGCGGCGGCGACCTCGATGACGGCGTCGGTCGGTTCGACGACGGCGGGGACGTCGAGGTCTTCGACCCTGACGTCGCCCGGGCCGTGCATGACTGCTCCTCGCATGGAGTTTCCTTTCGAAGTTTATGGCTGTTGACGAAAGCCTGTGTCTGATGACGAAAGCCGCTGTCCGCGCCGGCTAGCGCACCGCTTCGGCGGACAAGAAGCTTCCTGCTGAGGCAGCCGCTTTTCCAGCCGTTCGTTTCCGGCTGCCTGTGCGCCGCCGCTCGACGTCGTCTGTGCAGCGGGCTCGGCCTTGCGCGGCACGCTCGGCGGCTGTATGCGTTCCGTCGATGTGGCTTTGCATACAGTCCGATCCTAGGCCTTTCCGGCTTTCAAGGAGGCGGCAATTGCCCTTGGCGGAATTCTTTCACGCGCAGGCGAAAAAACCTCAGAAGAGCCGCCTCCGTTTGACATTGGCGGGTAGGACGGCGCCAAGGCGTCGCTTCGGCGCGGCGGCGCCCCCGAAATGCTGTACTCTCTAAGACGCGTGAGTTCGACGCGTGAGTTTCCCGGCGGGGCTCAGGCGCGTCGGGGCCACAGCTTCCGGTCATCGGGCGGCGGCTCCGGTTCGTCGGGGGAGGCAGACGGCTCTGGCCCGCCGAAACAACGCTGAGAAAACGCCCGAGTGCCGGGCTGCGCATGCAATGCGGCGTCGATCGACGATTGACGGAGGCCGCGGCCCGGGGGAGCGAATCCGCAGCGACAAGGCGAGACGCCGACGCAGAGACCTGCGCGGCACTCAAGAGAGGAATCTATGACCGAGGCGACGCGAAGCGAAGACGTCATCGAGGCCGCGGAAGAACGGAACCTCCAGCGCAGCCTGTCCAACCGCCACATCCAGCTGATCGCGCTGGGCGGCGCCATCGGCACGGGTCTTTTCCTGGGTTCGGGCGAGACGATCTCAAAGGCCGGCCCTTCGATCCTCTTGGTCTACGCGGTCATCGGCTTCATGCTGTACTTCGTGATGCGCGCCATGGGGGAGCTGCTGCTGCACAAGCTCGAGTACCGCTCTTTCCAGGACTTTGCCGCCGACATCCTCGGGCCGTGGGCGGGCTTTTTCATCGGATGGACATACTGGTTCAGCTGGGTCGTCATCGGGATGGCCGACGTCGTGGCCATCACCGGATACTGGGAGTACTGGCTCGGCGAAGACTGGCGGTGGCTCGCGATGGTCCTCACCACCGCGGTCATGCTCGCCCTCCTCGTCATGAACCTCGCTTCCGTCAAGCTGTTCGGCGAGATCGAATTCTGGTTCGCGATCGTCAAATTGGTGGCGATCGTGGCGCTTGTCGGGGTCGCTTCCTTCATGGTGATCGTCGGTTTCACTTCGCCGGACGGGACGACGGCCTCCGTCTCCCACCTGTGGAGCCACGGCGGAATGTTTCCCACGAAGCTCGCGGGATTCGTCAACGGCTTCCAGCTGGCCGTCTTCGCTTTCGTGGGAATCGAGCTCGTCGGCACGACGGCTGCCGAGACCGCCAACCCCCGCGTCACCCTGCCGCGCGCCATCAATGCGATTCCCGTGAGGATCCTCCTCTTCTACGTCGTCGCGCTCGCGGCGATCATGTGCGTGACGCCATGGAACGAGATCAATCCGAAGGTTTCTCCCTTCGTCAGCCTTTTCGGCCTCGCCGGCCTCGCGGGGGCCGCCGGGATCATGAACGCCGTCATACTCTCCAGCGCCTCGTCCTCGTGCAATTCCGGGATTTATTCGACGTCGCGAATGCTCTTCGGGCTGGCGCACAAACGAATGGCGCCGGGGGGCTTCCGCGAGCTCACGCGCGTCGGGGTCCCATGGCGCGGGCTCGTCATCACGGTGTGCGTCATTTGCTCTGCGCATTTCCTCACTCTTTCGAGCGGGCTCCAGAGCGCCTTCAAGATCGTCGTCGCCCTGGCTTCGGTGCTTTTCCTGTTCGTTTGGTCGATCATCCTCGTCTGCCACGTCGTCTATCGGCGGCGCGACCCGAAGGCGCACGCGACGTCGGAGTACAAGATGCCCGGCTCCCGCGTCATGCCGTGGGTTGTGCTCGCGTTCTTTGTTTTCATCCTCGTTGCCCTCACGCGCGACCGCGACACTTTGACGGCCCTGGCCGTGACCCCGCTCTGGTTCGGCGTGCTGGGCCTGGGATGGTGGCGCGTCCGGGGCGTCGCCCGCGCCGCAGCCGAGACGTTCAGCGCCGGCGAAGAAGGCGGCAAACGGCAGGATGCCGGCAAACTGCCGGATTCTGAAGGAGAAGGAGGCTGACGTGGAGCCGCTGAGCATATCGACGGCCCGCTCGGGCGACGTCGGAGAAGCCGTCGAAGTTTTGACGAGGGCCTTTCGCGAGGATCCCTTCACGTTGGCGACGATTGGGCCGCGGCAGCGGTATGAAGACGTCATTCCGCGCGCTTTTCGGGTGTTGGTCGAGGAGTTCTTCCTTCCGTGCGGACGCATTGACATAGCCAGGGACGGCGCCGGGACGGCCGTCGGGGCAGCGGTGTGGCGGGCTCCCGGGCGTGAGCCGGGGTGGATCGCGACGGCGCGCATGAATGCCCGGCTGCTCGCGGCCTACGGCCGATCGACCTTGCGCGTCCGCCGCCTCGAGAGGGAATCCGACAAACTTGCGCCTCGTTTTCCGCACTGGTATCTGGGGTTCCTCGGAGTCGTCGGCGAAGCGCAGGGCAGAGGCGTGGGAGGCGCGCTCCTTGACCGCGGAATCGAGGCAGCCGGCGACCACGCCGCCTACCTGGAATCCTCGACGCCGGGATCGCAGGCCCTCTACGAGCGAAAGGGCTTCATCCCCTTGGGCGCAGCCGGGCAGGGAAAGCCGTGGGCCGTCGTGTGCATGTGGCGCCCCGGCAAGGTCGAACGCTGACATGGAGGCGATCTGAAACATGGAATCTCAATCGGCGCAGCGAAACGAATCGGTCAGTGAGCGGCAATCGCCGCTCGAGGGCGGCGACGTCCGCCTCAGGGACGTCTCGCTCAAGAGAGTGTATGAAGAGCCGGATTCCTCCGACGGCCTCCGCGTGCTCGTCGACAAGCTGTGGCCGCGAGGAGTGTCGAAGGCCAAAGCCGCCGTGGACGAGTGGGCGAAGGACTTGACCCCCTCGACGGACCTGAGAAAGTGGTTTCACGAGGACACCGCAGGACGGTGGGACGAGTTCCGCTCGGCTTATCGCCGCGAGCTCGAGGAGGGCGACGCCGTTCCCGCTTTTCTTTCCCGCGCCCCCGAGCATGTGACGCTTGTCTATGCTGGGAAAGACGCGGTGCACAATCACGCGAAAGTGCTGCGCGACGTCCTTCTCGACGCCGCAAAATGGCAGCGCGGGGACGGGCCGTCCGAGGGCGGGTCGCGGGCTCGCAGCTGACCGTGCGCTTCCAGCCGGCGGGATTCGGGCTTTCAACTGGCCGGACGCGGGCCGACTGGCGGGGACGGCGAACCGCCGACGGCAAGGGGCAAGCCGCAGGGAACGGCCTGGCCGAGCGCAAAGGGAACACCCGGAAAACAGTACGTTGGGAATCGGTGCGGCGTCAGCCCTCATTGCGCACTAGACTGTTGAATCATGCAGAAGCACTTTGACGAGGACTCGGCGACCGCTCACGCACTTGATCTTCGCGACTTCATCGTCGCTTCCCCGACCGCTTTTCACGCTGCGGCGGAGGCGGCGTCGCGCCTCGACGCCGCCGGATACCTGCGCCAGCGCGCGGAAGACGAATGGAGCGCCGCGCCCGGCGGCCATTACATCGTCCGCTCCGGCGCCGTCGTCGCCTGGTTCGTTCCACGAGGCGCCGGCCCGCGCAGCGGATTCCGCGTCGTCGGAGCTCACACCGATTCGCCTTCGTTCAAAGTGAAGCCGGTTGCAGACTCCAGGGCATTCGGCTTCGCATCCGTCAACGTCGAAACCTACGGCGGCCTTCTCGCCAACTCGTGGCTCAACCGCGACCTCGGGGTCGCCGGGCGAGTCACTGCCGTCGACGGCGAAGAGAGGCTGTTCGCAACCGGGCCGGTCATGACGATCCCGCAGCTCGCTCCGCACCTCGACCGTTCTGTCGACGAGCGTCTGACGCTCGACAGGCAGAGGCATCTCCAGCCGGTGTGCGGCACGGGCGAGCGGTCGATCGCTGCGACGGTGGCGCAGAGCGCGGGAATCCCCGCCGAGCGCATCGCCGCCCTCGACGCGTACGCCTTTGACGTCCAACGGCCGGAGATCATTTCGGGCGAGTTTTTGGCCGGTGGGCGGCAAGACAACCTCGTGTCTGTCCACGCCGGCTTGACGGCGCTCCTGGCGGCCGAGGAGGAACTGGCCGCCCAGAGCCGCTGCATCGCGGTGTATGCGGCTTTTGACCATGAGGAAGTCGGCTCCTCCACGGCCACGGGCGCCGCCGGCCCGCTTCTCGAATCGGTTTTGCGCCGCACGGCCCTGGCGCTGGGCGCGAGCGAGGACGAGTACTTTCGGATGCTCGCGCGCACGACGTGCATGAGCGCCGACGCCGGGCACTCGATCAACCCGAACTATCCGGGTTACCACGACCCGACGCAATATCCGACGGCCGGCGGCGGGCCTATGGTCAAGACGAACGCGAACCAGCGCTACGCGTCCGATTCGACCGGCTGCGCTCTGTGGCTGCGGGCGGCTGCGGACGCCGACCAGCCCGTGCAGACATTCGTTTCGAACAACTCGGTTCCCTGCGGCACGACGATCGGCCCGCTGACGGCCGCCCGCCTGGGAATCGACACCGTGGACGTCGGCGTTCCGCTCCTGTCCATGCACTCGGTCCGCGAACTCTCTTCGATCGCCGACGATTGGGCGCTCGCGCAGATCTTGCGGGGGTACTGGACGATTGCATGATTCCTCGTACAACGCGGCGTTCGCCCTCGACCGCTCGGCTTGGAGCCGGCCTACAGCACTGTCGGTCGTCTACGGCGACCGGCGCTGGACCGTTGCACAGGCCGCCCATCTGACGCGCCAGCTCGCCCAGCTGCTCGCACGGTCCGGTGTGAGCAAGGGGGACAGGGTGCTCTTCGTCGCGCACAACTCTCCCTACCACCTGTTCGTCTACATCGCGTGCGCCAGGCTGGGCGCAGTCTTCGTCCCCGTCTCTTTCAGGCTGGCGCAGAACGAGGTCCAGGAGATCGTCGATTTCTGCTCGCCCCGGGCGATTTTCGCGGACGCGACGGTTGCGGCGAGGGGAAGCTTTGCCTCGACGGGAACCTTCATGAGCTTCGTGATCGACGACGACCCGGCCGACGGCTCCTACGGCGCCGGAATCGCCAACGGCTACTTCGCCCTGACGCCGGCCCTCGCCTCACTCGACGGCACGCTCGTCTCGGACTGCCGAGGCTCGGGGAGCGCGTCCTTCAACACGGTCGAGTATCCGACCGGAACGGCCGCCATTTTCTACACCTCGGGGAGCGCCTCGGGAAGCCTCCGGGCGGTCGAGCTCACGCACCGAAACCTCTGGTGGGCCGCCAGGAACTTCCGGGAGGCCTTCGGATACGGCGTCGACGACGTCATCGTGGTGGGCGCGTCGCTCGCCCACATCGGCGGATTCAACGGCGGCACCCTCGATCTGTTCGTCTCGGGCGGCGCCGTCGTCCTCATGCGCTCTTTCGACGCCTCCGAGGCGCTCCGGCTGGTCGAACAGTGGCAGGCCGCGATCTTCTTCGGAGTGCCGACGATGTTCTGGGCCATCGTCACGGAATCCGAACGCGGGTCTCACGATTTGACCAGCCTGCGGCTCCCCGTCGTCGGCGGGGCGCCGGTTCCGCTCACCCTCTTGGACCGGCTGAAGGGAGTCGGGCTGAAGCCGGCGGTCGCCTGGGGCATGACGGAGACCGCCGGGTCGGGGACCTTCCAACCGTACGGCAGCGGGGCGTCCGGGGCAGTCGGCAGGCCGTACGCGCACGTGGAGGCGAGGATCGTCGATCCGGCGACGCAGACCGACGCGACGGTGGGGGAGCTCCTGGTGCGAGGGCCGTCCATCAGCCCCGGCTACTGGCACAATGCCGACCAGACGCGGTCGGCGTTCGTCGAAGGCGGGTGGCTTCGCACCGGCGACGTCGCCGTAGGAGGAAACGAGGTGACGATCGTCGGCCGCCTCTCGGACCGCATCGGCACCGGAGGCGAGGGCGTCAATCCCACGGAGGTCGAGGAGGTTCTGCGCGCCCATCCGAAGATCGACGACGTCGTCGTGGTCGGCATACCCGACGAGGTGTGGGGAGAAATCGTCGCCGCGGCCGTCGTGTGCGACGCCGCCGCGGTGCCGACCCTCGCTGAGCTGCAGGCCTTTGCCGCTCAGGTTCTTGCGAGGTACAAGCTTCCGCGCGGCTTGGCCCGCATCGAACGGGTTCCGCTCGACGCCGAGGGCGAGGTCGACAGGGCTGCCGTCAAAGACCGCCTGGTTTCAGCAGCCCCTTCCTTTGGACAGTAGCCAGCTCGCTTCTTGCCGGGCTTCCATCGGCTCGCCCAGTTGCTCCATGCCCGGCGGCAGTTCAAGGCCCTTCGCCGTCATCGCCATCCCGTAGAGGCGGCCGGCGCGGTACGAGGATCGCACGAGCGGGCCCGCCATGACTCCGGCGAAGCCCATTTTCCTGCCCAGATCGCGCAGCTCGATGAACTCCTTGGGCTTGACCCACCTGTCGATCGGGTGGTGGAGCGGGGAAGGCCTCAGGTACTGGGTGACGGTCAGAAGGTCGCACGAGTTCTCGCGCAGAGCCGCCATGGCCTCCTCGATTTCCTCGCGGGTCTCGCCCATGCCGAGAATGAGGTTCGACTTGGTGACGAGGCCTTCCTCTGACGCCATCGCGATGATGTCCAGGGACCGCTCGTAGCGGAACGCGGGCCTGATCCTCTTGAAGATCCGCGGCACCGTTTCGAGGTTGTGCGCGAAAACCTCCGGGCGGGAGTCGAAGACCTGGCGCAGCGCCCCGACGTCGCCCTGGAAGTCGTCGACGAGCAGCTCGACGCCCGTGCCGGGGCACAGCTCGTGGATTTGGCGGCACGTCTCGGCGTAGATCCAGGAGGCGCCGTCGGGCAGGTCGTCGCGGGCCACCCCGGTGACCGTGGCGTAGCGCAGGCCGAGATGGCGCACGGACTCCGCGACGCGCCGAGGCTCGTCGCGGTCGAGGCTCTTGGGCTTGCCGGTGGCGATCTGGCAGAAGTCGCAGCGCCGCGTGCACTCCGAGCCGCCGACGAGGAAGGTGGCCTCCCTGTCCTGCCAGCACTCGTAGATGTTCGGACACTGCGCCTCCTGGCACACCGTGTGCAGCGAGGCAGTCGAGACCAGGCTCTTCATGTCCGCGTAGTCCTCGCCGACCACGGCGGTGGTTCGGATCCAGTCGGGCTTCTTCTCGATCGGAGTCTGGGCGTTGCGGGCCTCGACACGCAAAAGTTTGCGTCCTTCGGGGGCGATCGTCATCGTTTACCTTTCCTGTTGGAAACTCGCGAGGCGCTTGACGAGGGCCGACGTCAACGCCGCCGCCGCCTCCTCGAGCGAGGCGTCGACGCCCTGCCGCTCCATAGACGTTACTCCGGCATCCGTGATTCCGCACGGGTTGACCCGGAAAAACTTCGAAACGTCGGTCGCCACGTTGAGGGCCAGGCCGTGCATCGTCGTGTCGGAGGCGAACTTCAGGCCGACGGCGCAGATCTTCTCGCCGCCGACCCACACGCCCGAGCGCCCCGCGATCTGTTCGCCGCGGATGCCGAAGGCCGAAAGCGCTTCGATCACGGCCGTTTCGACGGCGCGGACGAAGGCGACCACGTCCTTTGGAAGGCGCACGCGGACGATCGGATAGACGATCACCTGGCCCGGCCCGTGGTAGGTCACCGAGCCGCCGCGATCGACCTCGACGACGGGCACCGAAGGATCGGGAACGTCCTCGGGGCGGGTGCGCCGCCCCGCCGTGTAGACGTCCTTCGCCTGCCACACGACGAGGGTGTCGGGCTTCTCGCCTTGCGCCACCGCGGCGTGGATCTCGCGCTGCACCCCGTCGACTTCGGCGTAACTCAGGGGGCCTCTGTCTAAGAGGCAAAGGATGTTCACATCTTGATTTTAGGTCTTTGGGCCCATCTTCTCGAATTGACAAGGGGGTGGGCCGCTCAGCCGAATCGAGGGGAAAGCCGGGCCCGCGAAGGAAAGGCCGAAGCGCGAGCCCTGCGCGCGTCCCCGAACGAGCTGGCGGCGGCGGTGAACATGGGCGGCGAACATGGGCGGTGAACATGACAGCCACGCGCCGGCCCTGCGCGCGCGTCCCCTAAACCGCGGGCCCGGCCGGCGGTTTCAAGAAGCCGGGCAACCGCCCGTTGAAGCTCTCGCGAAGCCCCGGAGAAGCCGACGGCGTCGCGGAATGCAAGGGTATGCGTTATCATTCATTGCTATACATCGGCAATCTTCTCGACGGGTCGGATCTTTTCTTCACGCCAAGGGTGCCGAGTACAAAGTTAAAAGGGGGTCGAGCCAACCCTGTTGCTGGAGTAAAAACTGTCCTTGGTTTTAGTCCAGAATGTGGGACAAGCGTAACGACCTTCCGCTTTGGGTATATGATTCTTCCTACGAACGTATGGTTGGTTCGTTTACCTGGTTCACGGGGGTCCATGCGCATTGAGGTATCCCCCGCATGAGAAAACGAAATAAGGAGGGGAACTTCTATGAAGAAGGCCTACTCGATGGTCGGGGCCTTTGCCGCGGCCGCACTCGCTTTGGGGGCGTGCGGCTCCAGCGGCAAGCAAGAGGTCAAAGCCGGCTCGAAGAATTCGATCAGCTACTCTCCCGGCAAACAGGAATGGGGCGGTTACAACGGTTCGACGGTTGAGGCATACTCGACTACAACCGGGGCGGTCACCGACCGCGTGCAAACCGGCTTCGGTTACTACGACCCCCAGGGGGTGTGGAAGCACGGAACCGATCTCGGCGACTACAAGAAACTCTCGGACGACCCGCTCACCGTCGAGTACACGGTCAACGAGAAGGCGGTCTACCAGGGGAAGACGCCGATCACCTGCGAGGACTTTTACCTCGATTGGGTGAGCCAGAACCCCGATTGGATCCTCGAAGGCCAAAAGGCCGCAGGCGCCGTCGACGAAAAAAGCGGGGAGGCTCAGCCCCTCTTCAACCACGTTTCCAGCCCCGAGGGATACGCTCACCCCGTCTCGCAAGGCCCTCAGTGCAACGAGGGCGAAAAGAAGTTCACGGTCAAGTACGACACCGTGTACCCCGACTGGGAGCTCAACGTGGGCGGGCCCCTTCCCTCGCACGTGATCGCCAAGAAGATCGGCATGAGCAAGCAGGATCTGTTCAAGGCGCTCAAGAACAAGGATTTTGCGGTCGCGAAGAAAGCGGCCGAGGCCTGGAACAAGTGGAATGAAACCCCTCCGGGCAAGCTTCCTCCCGCCGAGGAAATCCCGTCCTTCGGGCCCTTCGCGCTCAAACAGGGCGGTTGGAAGGCCAAGCAGTACGTCACACTTGAGCGAAACCCCGATTGGTGGGGCGAGAAGGCCGGAACGAAAGAGCTCGTCATCAAGCAGGTGGAAGACGACGCCCAGCTCCAGGCGCTGGCCAATGGAGACCTGAACGTCATCGAGCCTCAGGCCACCCAGGACTCGATCGACCGCATCAAGAAGACGCCCAACGTGACGCTTCTGCAGGGGCCGACCATGGTCTGGGAGCACCTCGACTACAACTTCGGCTCGAATTCGGTGTTCGCCGAGAACAAGGGAGGAATCAACCTCCGCAAGGCGATGGCATACTGCGTTCCGCGTTCGGAGATCGTCGAAAAGCTCATCAAGCCCCTCGACGCGAAGGCCCAAGTCCTCAACGCCCGCGAGTACTTCCCGACCGACAAGGACTATGAAGGCGTCGTCAAGGCCTCCTACAACGGCGAGTACGACAAGGTGAACATCGAAAAGGCGAAGGAACACGTGGCCGCCTCGGGGATCAAGAATCCGACCGTTCGGATCGGATACCGCAACGGCAATCCTCGCCGCGCCGAGACGGTCGCCCTCATCACCGCCTCCTGCAAGAAGGCCGGAATCACCATTAAGGACAACTCGTCCGCGAAGTTCATGGACGACGGCGGCGAATACTACACGGGCCAGTGGGATATGGCGCTCTTCGGCTGGAACGGCTCGGGACAGATCGTTTCGGGCCAGAACATCTATCAAACCGGAGGACAGCAGAACAAGAGCGAGTACTCCAACAAGACCGTCGACGCCGAATGGAAGAAGATCGCGGGAACTCTGGACAAAGGCGTGTGGCTCGAGTCCAAGAAAGTGATCGAGAAGCAGCTGTGGGACGATCTGTTCGGCCTTCCGCTGTACGTCCAACCGGGCATCGTCGGTTACTCGAACGGTCTCGAGAACGTCAAGCGAAACATCACCCAGAAGCAGGTGCTGTGGAACGCCGAAAAGTGGAAGTGGAAGTCGGCCAAGTGACCGGTTGACCCGGAGGGCCCCGCTGTTGCGGGCGCGGATGCCGTGCGCCACCGCGGGGCCCTCTTTCCGCCTTCGGCAAATGGCTCCGAAGGTGAAACTGGTACACTTCCACAATGTTGCTTCGGGCACGTCAGTTCACGGAGCAATGTTCGCGAACCGTTGGAAAGAAGATTCGCCTAGTGTTTAAGTTCATAATCAAGCGCTTGGGCATATCCGCCCTTGTCATGTTGGCGGCCTCCGTCATCCTTTTCATTCTGACGATCAATGCCGGCGATCCCTTGGGCGACCTCAGGGAGAGCACGAGCCCCAACCGCCAAAATCTCATCGACCGGCGCATAGCCGTCATGCACCTGAACGACCCCTGGTACACGCGCTACTTCGCCTGGCTTGGCGGGGCGAGCAAGTGCTTAGTGGGTGCCTGTGACTTCGGAACCAACTTCAGAGGCCAGCGCGTAAACGACCTTCTCGTCGACGCCATGGGATCGAGCCTCCGCCTCGTCTTCCTCTCGACGGTCTTCGCCATCGTCCTCGGCGTTTTCTTCGGCGTCATGACGGCGATACGGCAATATTCCGGATTCGACTACGCCGTCACCTTCATATCCTTCGCCTTCTTCTCGCTTCCGTCCTTCGTCTTCGCCGTCCTTCTAAAGGAATACGGCGCCATCAAGTTCAACGACTGGCTGGAGGATCCGACCATATCCTTCGCGACGACCGTGCTCTTTGCCGCGATTTTCGCCCTTTTCGCACAGTCGCTCGTCGGCGGGAGCCTCCGGCGGAGG
>ERZ773014.1810-NODE-1810-length-13060-cov-3.979623_pt1 | contig 13060 bp, 16 predicted proteins | sample MGYA00580841_ERZ773014 | MGnify/ENA primary metagenome ERZ773014 (study PRJEB29015, sample SAMEA2737989) | human oral metagenome | biome: human oral; feature: human-associated habitat; material: dental | place: China | collected 2067 ...
GAAACGATGCCGTCCATCAGGAGGTAGCCGCCAGCGGAGGTCCACAGGGAGCCGTCGACGGGGATGACGTGGTCGGCCTGAACGGCACGAAGCGAATCAAAGCCGACGGTCGACTTGGCTTCCTCGAGGGCAGCCGCCGACGCCTCAACGCCCGTGCCGCCGCCCGCAGTCTTGTTCAAGATTTCGTATATGCGATTGATTTCCAGCTTGTATTTTTCGCCGAAATCATTCACCGTGTCCTCGCCCACGCCCGTATTGAGCGGCGCAATCGGCTCGTATTTTGCCACGTCTTACACCTCCACCATGTCATAGCCAATATAGTTCAAGATGAACGGAAAACCCTTCCCGTGAATGCGTAGACGGATATGAGCGTCCCGACAGAAGATGCGCCCACGCATGAAAATCGCCTCGTTTGGTGAAATGTATTCGGAATTCAAGAAAACGTCCGCATGATTGCCACCGACAAAGGAGGACGACATCAAGCAGGCAGGAATGTGCGGTGCGACGACGTTGCTCACCCCGCCCTCCTGCTTCTTCAGTCGCGCTGGGAAAGGAAGTCGCACTTCGAAACGCCCGCCGACCTCCATCTCCGAGCGACTGTCTGTATAGAAGCCGACCAAGGGCGTGATGTTTAGCACAGCCCGTTTCGCAACGATGCCGTGAAGCGACGACCGATCCTTGAAGCGTGCGCGAAAAGCCATCGGCTTGCCCGCATCCTCGAACGTCTTCGGCGCAAGCTCCGATACGGCATCCTTTTTCAGCACATAAATGACATTCGGCGCAGATACGACGTCCACGACCTCCGAATTGAAATATCTCTGGAAAAAAGCGCCGTGCAGGCAGTCATAGACGAGGACGTATTTGCCCCCTGCAATCCCCCACATCTGCCCTAGCTGCGGCACATAGCGCAGCCGCGCCGTACTTGGCAATTGGGAAAGCGCGTTCTCCACGTGCGCCCCAATGTTCCTGGCCGTCATATCGCCATAATCCTGCGTCGTCATGACCTCAGAGAGGCTGCCCCTACCCAAGATGAGTGCTGTCTGCCCTACATTGCAGAAAGCCTCCTCCCCCACGCAATGAATGTTGCGGCCAAGTTCCGTGATCGCCCAGTTCGGGTACTCGTTGCGCAGACGAAAGACCATGCCGTTGGACTTGATGAAGAGCACATCCGCCGTCAACGGAAACATCCCCATGAGCCTGCCGCCGACCTTGTAGCCGATCTGCGCGAAGAGCGCGGCGGAGGCATCGTTGGAATCCTGCTTCCAGTTTGCCTTGTCGCCCACACCCGAAAAACGCACGATGTCCGCATCGTCATAGACGAGCACGCGCCCCGAGCGCGTATAGACGTCCTTGCAGACGGGCGGCGAGGAGACAATCGTCTCTACGGACGTCCCGCCCTTGGCATACTGAAGCCTGCCGCCCGAAGCGATGAGAAGCCCGTCCTCCCACGCCGCCGTCCTCACGGGTCCCCTTCCCGTCAGCCGTCCGATCGCACGAAAATCTCCCATTCCCTTCCGCGCCATGATTTTCCCCGAGGAGAGGAAGAGGAAGAGAGACTTGTTCAAGACGTCGTACGCCCCCTGCATGATGACGTCTCCAGCGAAAAGCCTGTAGACGTCCCTCGTCCCATGCGCCGTGCGCAGAAGGGCATCGTTCGCGTCAAGCTCCATGTTCACTACGTCGAAAAGCTGGTTGTCCGCAATCATCTCCGAAGTCGAGGAAGTGTTCAGCCCTCCCCGAAAATCTGAAAAAAGAGCCGTCTGCTGCGCCGCATGCTTCGAGGAAAGCCTCATCGGAGCTGCACCTCCTGCACGTTCAGGATGCTAGACGCGCCCAAGGAACGCGCGTACAGCGTCTTCGTCGTAGAAAACTGTGCGCGTTCCCCCATGTCGAGGAAGATGCCGCTCCCGCGCTCCGGCGCCGAATCTCCCGAAGCTGCCTCCACGCCGCCCTGCGCCGCGAAAAGCGTGCCCTCCTTCTCCGCCAATGCCGTAAAATCAGCATTCAGTTCGTAAACCATGAGAACCTCCTTTCATCCGTCTTGCGGCGTCATCTTCTTCGCGGCCGCCGCGTCCTGCACCAAGCTCTGCAAGAGCGCCATGTCCTGCGTCACGTCGAACTCGTGCTCGTTGAGTACGAGGAGTACGGCGGTGCGCACGACAAGCTCCTGCAAATGCTCGCCGCGCACGCCAAGATCCTCGTCCGACAAGCTTGCCTCATGCGGCAGACAGAAACAACGCAGCCTCATCTCTGTCACATCCTGCGGCAGATAAAAGCGCCCCGCCTCCATGCGGACGGGAAAGCGTCCCGCCGTCCGCACAAATCCCTGCGGCAAAGCATCCGCATCGTGCACATCGACCGTGCGCACGAAATCCGTCGAATCCTCCGCAATGCACCGTGCGGCGACATCCGCGATTCCCGTATTCAAAAAGCGCAGAAGCTCCGCATCGGAAAACTCCATCGCTGTATCATGCACCGAAGAACGCATGCGTGCGACAGCCTCTTTCACCGTCATTGCCATCACCTCACATGGAAAACGGCATCTTCGGCCGCAGACCGTTGTACTTCCTCCGAGGCACGATTGCCTCAACCTCCGACATGACCGCCTGCGTCATCGTGTCCTCGTCCGTATTGTTCAGCACCATGCGCGTGAGCTTGACGAGAGCATCCGTAAAACTCTCCGGCAGGTTTATCAACCAGCCGTCCTTCGCGGCGCCCAATGTGCCGTAGTATTGCAGCCGAAACGGCTCTGCTGCATACAGTTTGCCGCCGAAAAGCCGAAACGTGTCCGCCGTCACGTGCTCATCCGACACCGCATGCAGCCGATAGCCGTCCGACAGACGATACAACCCCTTGATAGAGAGGAAATCATCGGGCAGAGGCGCACCGTCGGCAAAAACTACCGCGTCATCATAGACCTTTTCACGCTCCGTCACATCGCTCTGCATGTTGGCGAGGCGGTTCGCAACGTAACGCAAGACCTCGTTAATCGCCTCCCAAATCTCGTAATCCGAGAAGCGCACCTCGTCCGTGTCCTTTTCCTTCCAGCGCACCATCTGCTTGATGCGCGTCGCGTCAAGCACTCGACACACCCCCCTGCCAATACCGTTTCTGATGTTCCTTGCCCACAGCAAACGCAGGATGTAGCTCGAAGAATTTCTTGACGAGCCGCGTGAACTCGCCCATGTCGCCGCCCTTCTGAGCCTTCCTCGCCTCCACGAGCCACGGATTGAACAGCCACATCTCGGGCGGGATGAACCCCAGTGGCACGATGTTCTTGCCGCGCCCGCCGCTCGCCGTCACCTCCCGCGCCATGTCGATGGCCGCTTGACAGTCGATGCGGTTTTCAAGGATTGTCTTGCCGTCCTCCTCATAGAGCTTCTGATTGAGTATCACATGACAACCTCCTCCCCAAAAAGAAAAGGCCCGCATTTCGCGAGCCTCTATTCTCATTCTTTCTCACTCTGCTACGCGCGCTTGATGCCGTAGATCGACCCCGACGCTTTGGGCTGCGTGCCCTGAAGGCCGAGCCACGACTCGATGACGAACTCCTCGTACGAGCCTTTCTTCGCGAGTCCTGCGACCTCGTGCGTACGGTCGAACCACTTGAGATCCCAGTACGCCATGTCGAGGAGGTCGATGACCGTGTCCTCGTACATCGGATGCACCTGCGCATGAATCGTGCCGAAGTCGGACTCATAAGCGTCCGTGACGTTCACGGCGACCTTGTCCTTCGAGCCGCGCTGCTTTGCCGCACCGCCCGTGACGATTGCCGAGAAGCGGCGCTTGCTGCGCCCGCTCATCACAGCGAGCGTCGGATTGCCGCCGCGCTTGCTGCACATCTCCATGCAGTCGTTGATGTGGTCTTCCGTGAAGAGCGCATCGCCCGCCGTGAAGACGTTGTTCTTCACCATCTGCACGCCCTGTCCTGCCGTAGAGAGCGTGATCTGCCTCTTGTTCTTGATCGCATCGTCCATGCTGTTGTAGAGCGTGAACTTCTTCGGATCGGCGTCCTTGCGGATGTAGTACGGCAGATTCGCCGAAAGCTCCGCAGGAAGCTTGTTGCCTGCGCCTGGCTTCGCCTTGAAGTAGACGAAATCGCCCGTATTCATGCGATGCGCCGCCGCAGTTGCGCCCACGTTGCCCGTGAACGTCACGTCCTCTGCATCCTCCGTGAGGAAGTAGCGCACGCCGCCCGTGAGCGCGGGATTGCCCGGCGACTCGTCGCGCGGCGAATCGTTGAAGACGAGCGCAAACTCGATGTCACGCGCGTGCTGCTTGAACGCGTTGATCTTCTGGCGGGCGAACTCATCCTCCGGTGTGTACTCCTTCGCGTGCTGCTTCTGCGCGTCGGACACTCTGCCCGAGCTGATGAAGTGCTGGCAGCGGTTGTCCCACTGCGCGAGCGAGCCGACCTTCTCCGTCGCGTAGTCCGTCATCTCAGGGTGCGCGTTCTCCTGCGGCGGCTTCAAGCCTTCCGTCGTCCAGTTGAACTTGAGGCTCTTCGCCTCCGGCGCCGTCCCGAAATTCGAGAGGAAGAACGTCATGTCGGGATCGATGTTCGTGATGATTTTGCTGAAATCGTCCTTCGTGCCGACAGCCTCGTACGTTACGGACTGCGACGCGGATTTTGCTACCAATGCCATGATTTGCCACCTTTCCTATTCAGTGGAGGTTCGCCGCGATGAATGCGCTTCTCTCCCTCGCATCCATCGTGCGCATAGCCCTCCAGTCAACTTCCTTCGCGGGCGCGGCGGTCACTCTGCCTGCGCCTTCCACCTTGGGCGGCTGCGCCCTTGCGGGCGGCATCGCGGGCACAGGCGTCGTCGGCACGCCCTGACGCTTGGCATAAAACGCCTTGCGCGTCTTGTCGTAATACTCCTTGAGCACAGGCACATCCGCACGCGTCGGCGCACCTTGTGCAAGACGACGCATCGCCGCCTCCACCTTGACAGCATCGGCGTATGCCATGCGCCTGTAGTGCCCGACCATCATCTGGTCAATCTCTGCAAAATGCGGCTCTGTAGCTGCAAGCTGCTGATAGAGCGGCACAATCTGCGACATCGCCTGCTGACTCTCCTGCTGCTCGGCTACCATCTGCCGCTGGTGCTCATCAATGGAGCGTGCGAGCTGCTGGATATTCATCTCGACGGCGACGCGGTACGCCTCGACCTTCTTCTGCGCCTCCTCGTCCTCGCCGTACTCGACGCCCTCAATGTCGCTCGCCGAAAGCCCGAGATCGGCACGAGCCTTGGCCTCCGCGACCTCGCGCATACGTCGGTACATCGCCGTCATATCCGGCGCGGGCTGCGCCTCCTGCGACGGCTGCGGCATGGCGGCTGACTGCTGCATAGCGGCCTGCTGTTGCGCCTGCATGGCGGCGATCTGCCGCTGCTGGCAAAGAGCGATGTAATTCGCCTTGAGCGCGTCGGGAATGCGGCTCTCGTCCACCTGTCCAAGCGTCATCGCCTGCAGGAACTCGTCCGACGTGTAGGCGGACGGCGCGGCGGGATTCTGCACATCCTCGGCAGGCGACTGTGCGGCCTCATCGGGCGGCGCAGCCGCATCACCTTGTGCAAACTGCACGACTCGGCGCTCTCCCGTCATAGGATCAACCTCTATGGCAAACTCGGGCGGCGCGTCCACCCGCGGCGCATCCGCTGCCGGAGCATCAGCCGCCCCCGCCTGCACATTCGCCGTAGATGCGGCAGGTACATTCGCCGCAGGCGCAGCCGTCTGCACCGCGCTATCCGCGCCTGTCTCTGCGCCCGCAGGCTCTCCGTTCATCATCATTCCTGCATCTTCCCCATTCATGTCCTTTCCTCCCTCTGCAAATCACGCAAGTGGGTGTCCGCCTGCTTGCCAGCATTTGACACCGACACAAGACTCTGCCAAAAACGCTTCGCCGCCTTGTAGTCCGCCTGGACTTCTATCAGCTCCTCCGCGCCTTTCGCCTTCAAGAGCTTTGAGAGCGTCTGCGCCTCGACCTCCTTGAGCCACGCCTCTCCGAACTTCTCGGCGAGCAAATCACGCGCCTCAAGGCCGTCCCGCGCCCTTCTCTGCAGCTCCATCTTCCTTACCGTCTCCATACCGTGTCCCTCCCTTCACGCCACAACTGGTAGGCGTGGCCGAGCGTATTGTCGCGCGTGATCTTCGCCTTCATGCTCTCGGGCGTCGTCTCGATGCCCACCTGCTTCAAGGCCTGCACCTGCGCGTCGATGGGCAGGTCGTCGAACCGCGCCGAAAGCTTCGCCATCGTCTTGGCGCGGACATCGGCTTCCTTGAGTGCAAGCTGCGCCTGCAAGAGCGCCTCTTCCTTCGCCTGCGCCTCCTGCTGCGCCTGTTGCGCCTCTTGTTGCGCTTGCTGAAACTCCTGTCCCGCCGGGTCGAGCAGATATTTCTCCGTAGAGCGGATGCCCATCGCCTCCAAAAGCTCCTTGGCGATGTTGTACCACGAGGACGCGTTGACGACGCCGATCATCTCCAACTTCGGGTAAAGCTGACTGATGAGCACCATCAGATACTGAATCTGCGCCTCCTTCGTCGACGCGCCGCGTCCGACATTCACAATGAGGTCGTAGTCGACGGAAAGCTCCTCGCGGCGGATCGTCATATTTTGGTCGGAGAGCCGCACAATCTGCCCGTCATCGACAAACTTCTGGCAGAGCAGAATGATGAACTTCACCATCGGAATCCAAGCCGTCTCTGCCGCAAGTCGCGCGATAAGCTTGACCTTCTTGTCGCTCGCCCCCATGATTGCCGCAATGCCCGTCGCCGTATGATTGAGGCTCGACGAATCCAGCCCCTGATTGTAGCGCGTCGAGCCTGACTGGCTCTCGATCTCGTTCTGCGCGTACTGCACGAGACTCATCGCCGAGCCGTCAATCTGGATGGGCGGCGGCTGGAACATCGCCTGCTGCGGCGCTACGCCGTTCTTCACGGGCACATACTCCTCGTTCTCATAGAGCGCGTCCATATCCACATTGGACTCGTCGACAAACTTCTGCGGCGCATTGTTCTTCGCGACTGCGATCACCATCTGTCGGATGAGCGCCGTCTTGAGGTCTTGCAGCTGCTCCAACGTGTCCGCGATGGAGTCCTCGCCGAAGACGGCATAAGCGTCCAGCTCGGGAGAAAAAACGAAGAACGGCGGCATCTCATAAACGTTGTCCTGCATCTTCAAAGGCGTATCGCCAACCGCATGGACGATGACATTCTCGTAAATGCCATCGTTGTTGTAATCCACGCGCAGGTACGCCTCGTAAAGCTCGAACTCCTTCGATGCGTCGTCGCCGTCCGACAGCTTCCCCGTCACGTCGTTGACGTTCTCGTTGTGCCGAATCTCGAACTGCGTGCGCCGAGTCTCGCCCGATGAAGCTTTCGCCATCGCCGCATCCACGTTCGCGTACACACCCTGCGCCTCCATGCGCTTCAAATAATCGCCGAAAACGACTTTGCGCTGTGCTACGAACTTCGCCTCGTGCAGCTCCCGCGCCTCATGCGTGAAACGAAGCTCCGACGGACTCATGTTTTCCAAAACGGGCTGATTGACCTTGAGTCGGATTTCGTCGTACACCACATGTAGGAGATCGCCTATGGGCGTCACTGGCACAGCCGACTGAATCTCCACTTGCCCCATCTGCTCCGCCTGCAAGAGCATCTGCATCGTCTGCGCGTCCGCCAAAACCTCCTTCGTCTCGCGCTCCTCCTCGCGCTTCCAGTAAATCTTTGCGCAGCCCATATTGACCTCAAGCCCGTCGCGCAAAAGATTGTGCATGAAGAGGAAATAATTATTGCGCCGCGTCACGAAATAACTGACGAGCTGCTGAATCTTCCGTGCATTGTCATCGTCGTTGACATTGACCCCCACGATGTCGACGGGATCGTCCGAACCCGTGAACGCCTCCAAGAGCGACGGCATAATCCAATCGAGCGTCGTCTTGACATCACGCGACACCCAGTTATTCAACTCCGAAAGTCGCGGGAACTTCTTTCGGTAGTGCTCCTTGTCCGCCCGATACACGTCGAGCCGCCGAAGAAGAGCAGGTTCAACCTTGCTCTTGTAGTAACTATCTGCAGCGTCACGCCCCTTGCGATACGCCGTCATGATTTTCTCAACGGCCTCTTTAGGCAACGTCTCAAGGCTTATGCCCTCGTCTGCGGCGCCTTGTGTCGCACCCATCACCGTCAACCTGTCCTCTGCCACAGCCTCGCCTCCTTACATGCTGCCCGCTTTGGGCGCTCTGCCCATGCGCCGCGCCTGCCGATACTTAGAGTTATCCGTCTGCCGCACGGGATGAGCAAACGTCAGCGCCAGTGCATCCGCAAGGTCGGGACTCTTTCCCATGCGTTCCTTGATCTTGTCCTTGCCCTCAAGGATGATGCGTCCGTTGCTCGTGAAACGGTACTCCGCCGCCGAAAGCTCCGTCTTGAGGTCGGCGTCCTGCCCGATCGCGCCGCCCGCCTCTAGCCAATCGCGACACTTGAAATACATCTCCGCACGGATGTTGGCGTAACGCTCCGCATCCATCGCCGCACCGCCGAAATTGACCTCGGTCGGCGCATAGCCGAGCTGTCGGAGACGGTCGATGACACCTGCTCCCATCGCGCCCGCGTCAATAAACACCGCATCGGGAGAAAACTCCGTCCAGCACGCCATCACCGCGCTCGCCGCGTCCATCGTCGACAGCTCTGTGTACGTCCGCATCTCGCGCAAAAAAAGCCCCTGCCGCACACAAATCGCCGTGCGGTCGTCGCCAAAACGCGCCACATCCACGCCGAGGACGACAGGCTGTCCTGCCACATCGTCCGCACTCATCTCACGCGCCGCCGCATCCGTCACGAGGTCGATCGGCATCACCACATCAGAGGCCGATGCCGTGAAGTCACAAAGAAGCTCTTGCCGATACTCCATTTCCGTCATCTGCGCTCGCATGTCCGCAATCTCATCTTCCGGCAGCACGCCTGACTCATCCGCCCGATAAATGCAAGAGTACCAGCCGTTGGACTTATCCGCGTACCGGTACATCTCGTAAAACTGATTCTGCCCGCGCGGCGTGCCGATAAACACCGCCCAGCCCTCACGGTCGGAAAGCGCCGGACGAATCACGCCGCCCCAAAGCTCCGGCTTGATATTGGCATACTCGTCAAGGATTACCCCGTCGAGATAAATGCCGCGCAAAGCGTCGGGATGGTCAGCTCCGATGATATAGAGTCGCGCACCAGGCGAACCTTGATGCCGCGTCGGCAGCTCAACAAAAAGCTCCGACTCGTTCACCACGCGCCCCGGAATAGGATTAGTGTAGTATTTCAAATACTCCCACGCCACACGCTTTGCTTGATTGCGATACGGTGCGACATACGCATAAACAGGAGCCTTACGCTCGTTGAGCACCGCCTTTTTAATCATCTCATTGACCGTGCCGACCGTCTTGCCAAAACGACGATGACAAACCAGCACCGCAAATCGATTAGCCGAGAGCGCCGGATGGATCGTATCGCGCCAAATGGGACGCGGCGTATACGGGATCACAACCTCTCTCATTTGCCGCCCTCCCATCTAAACGTGAGCGGTGCGCCGTCAGCGCCACTGATTGCCAGCTTGTCGTTAAACATGCCGATATGCCTCCCCAAAAGCTCCAGCGCCTTGATCTTGTCGCACAGCTTGATCTCCCACCCGAAATTGGTCGGCTTAATCCCCTGAATTGCCGCGCGCTGATCCTCCGTGAGATTATCAAAATCCGTGACACACACCACAGTCGCATCCGCAAATGCAATCCTCTTCAACTGCTTAACGACTTGATCTTGCGATACCTCCGTGCGCCTTTGGAGATCTTTCTGACGATGTGCAATCTCAGCCTGAATCTTTGGTTTTCTCAAGTTTTCCGAGCCAATTTGATAGGCATTCTGTTTTCGATATCCTGCCCGTATCGCCGCCTGCGTCGCGTTAAAGTCGACCAGGTACTCATCGATAAAACGCTGCTGCTTTGCCGTCAAATTGTCCTGCACATCATCCCCCCCCCCTGCACAAACCTTCTGCTCCCCCATTTCCGCCCAACAGAAAAGCCGCCTCAAAAGAGACGGCCTTGCAAAGAAGGATGTATGAGGTATAGGAGCTGTAGCAGCCAGGATGCACATTCCCAAAACTGCCACAGTACCAGTTTACCACGGAAAAAGCGTTTAATTAGACACGTCTATTTATTTTTTGCTCAATCTTGAGATACGCCTCAAGCACCCGGTCGACGATGTACCGCCACATCTCTCGCAGTGTCCTCTCACTCACAAAAAACTCTGCATTGAGATACCTCTCGCGCATCGCCTCGCAGTAAAGCCTCTGCGTCACGACGAGCCATGCTCTACGCCCTCGCCCGGGCTTGCGCTCCGATGCCTTGCGACGTGCCGCGATAAACATACGCTTGCGCTCAGCCAGCCCGCGCTCAACAAACTCCACAGCCCGCAGCCAGTTGTAGGCAGCATACGTCTCGTCAAAGCGCAAACCGCGAATCGCCTCCGCCTCCGTCGGATGCCCGGGCAGATTGCCGCCGCTCCCCTGTCGTTCGCCGCGCACATACTCCTCACGGCGCGTATGATACAAAGCCAACTCCTGCACATAATTCAGCAGGAAATACTCTGCCCGCTTCCTGTCCGCACGAATCTCTTCTGCCATCTGCAAAGCCGCCTCATGTTCCAAAGTACCGCCCTCCTACATCCTACTCACTCGTCCGCTTTACCGTCCCATTTATTACCGACGACAACAGATATGCCAGCAACATCCCTTAAAGCGTGCGTCTCTAGGCAATTACACGCATCAAACCCTCCAACACCAGAATAAACGACATAATCTCCACATCCACGGTCCCCAATCAACCCAAGATGGAGGAGGTCACCCTCAAAAATCTTCATGCCCCTCTTATCACGCAGCCCTGAATCCTTACTGACGGTACCAGGATCAACTACTGTCCAGCTAAACACGCCCGCGATTGCATACCCGCCAAGTCCGTCTTCCGCACAATACCCATACACCCACCTGCCATTCCTATCCTTCCCCCTAAACAATGTCTGAGACGTTATATCGTACAGCATCATGCTACTCACCACTCAAAGCTCTCGCCCAGTCCGCAAATCATACCGCCTGGTATGATACACCTCGCCAAAATCCGGCTCACGTCCGTGCTGCCTTGCCCATCGCCTGAATGCCTTTGTCAAGTGCTCACCCAGCGATTCGACCTCTGCGGGCGTAAGATTGTCCAGCCATCCCTCCGCCGCATCACCCACAACATCGTACGCATCATGTTGCAGCACCTCAAGGACCCACTCCACATCAATGACTGGCTTAAACGGCTTATATCTGCCGATGTAAACAATGCACGGCTTGTCACCATCAGGATAAAGTTCCGCTTCCTGTCTCGCCTCAGCCCGTGCATCATCTATACTGGCATATTTCCCAGTATAGATGTCGGCTTTGTTAAAAGTGTAACTATATTCATTCATGGCTGTCGTCTCCCTCGCTCGTCATCCATCATCTTTATCCACCATCAGCTCTTTTGCATTTATTACAAACTTCTTCTTGCATTCCCAGCATTCCCCGTGGATGATTGCCCCTCCGCTGAGCGCTTCCTCAAGGCAATCCATCACATCTCCCATATTTTCCTCGAGGAGTTCGACCTCTCCATCACGAATTGAGACTCCGACTTTTATCGCTACGTCCAGAGAAACATCGTCATGTCCGCAATACGGGCACTTACTCATATCTCAGCACCTCCTCTTACATCTACTACTCTCCTGCAACAGCTCCGGCGTGTCCCAGCGATTGCCAACAATGCATATACAAAAGCTATAAAAATCGCCGAGACGCGTTATCACGTCATCGCGCTCAACAACATAACCAGCACCATCCTCGGCCCATGAGACAACGCCAACATCGCCCTCATCCTCGTCAATCATCAGGATGTCTCCCTCAAAAATTTTAGTCTTAAAGTGGTCGAGCCTCCCCGTATACTGACCGACGGTATCGGGATTGACGATTGTGATGCTATCCTTATCCACGATGGCATCGGGCGTACCCAGACTCATAACATCATACGCGAGCCGCCCATACGCCCACTTGTCACTCTCATCCTTACCCCGGAATAGTATCTCTCTCATGATTATCTCCTCACTCACATCACAAACAGCTTCTCCTGCACAACACCCTTTACCCACAACGACTCCGTGCGCTTTTGCCCCGACGTTATCACCATATCTGTGTCATACCTTGCCCAATCCTGTAGCTTGGCGTCGTACAGCTCATTGGCATAGCCCGACAGCATAACTACCCCACGATGCCTATTGAGTACATCCAGCAGTTCCTCATGCGCTGCGTCATCCATCTCGTGCCGATAATTCGCCCTGCATCTCCTCGTCGAGAGCATGTACGGCGGATCACAGTAAATCAAAACCTTGGGATGATTAAATTGCCGGATGAGCTGCAGCGCATCTTTGTGCTCGATCTGCACCTGTTTAAGACGCGCTTGCGCCGCAACAATCCAGCTCGGGAGACGATTCCAGTTCCGCACCGCATATGCGGATTCTCGTCCCACAACATCCTTCTTCCACCCACAGGCAGATCCATCCGCTCGGGTGCCGTAACTCTGCCAGACCATCGTCAAAAACCGGGCTGCACGCTCAACATCGGATGCCTCTGAATCACCCTGCAGCGATACCTCGTACACCCGTCTTGCATATGGGAGCCCAGCAACAGCCTCGGCCAGCACATCCGCTTTTGTTTGGACGACACGAAACAGATTCACAACATCATCATTGATGTCATTGACTGTTTCAATCGGTGCGGGCAACTTGTGAAACAATACTGCGCCGCTACCAAAAAACGGCTCAAGATACGAATGGTGTCGTGGCATATGTCGCAGGATAAAATCTGCAATACGCCACTTTGCGCCTGGGTAGCGCAAGATAGCGCGTACAGGCTCTTTCTGTACCACCTGTTTCATCTTCCTCCTCCTCACACATCCGTCTCATCCAGTCTATGCACTCACGCACTCGCTCTTATTGCACATCTCCGGCA
>ERZ773014.1819-NODE-1819-length-13010-cov-4.092783_pt1 | contig 13010 bp, 9 predicted proteins | sample MGYA00580841_ERZ773014 | MGnify/ENA primary metagenome ERZ773014 (study PRJEB29015, sample SAMEA2737989) | human oral metagenome | biome: human oral; feature: human-associated habitat; material: dental | place: China | collected 2067 ...
GCGCAGACGCAGCCGGGCAAGACCAAACAGAGTGATCTGCAAGGGATGGTCTCCTACTAGCCCGGCTAAGCCCAGCGCCTCAGCAACTGCGCCGGTAACCATTACCCCTCTGCCGGGTAAGGACACTGGTGCTCCGCTGCAACCCAAGGGCGCCGCTAACCAGGCTGAGGGCGGCCGCCCGAGCCTGGCTAAGACTGGTGCAAGCAGCATTGTGGGCCTGGCTGCGCTGGCATTGATCGGCGTTGGCGCCTTTATGCTGCGCTCACGCCGCCGCGCCTGAGCTGGCCAGTGTCATTAATTAAGGCACAAGTGGGGGGGTCGAAGCTTTGCTTCGACCCCCCCAGTTACACTTTGGTTTCTTTACTACATACCCAAAGCTTCTTTATTGCTTTGCTAGTAGTTTGCCTAATGTTTAGGTGTTTAGCACAGTAAACCTTCGCGCTGGGCCTGGGTTAGCAGAGCCGGGCGGCTGGTTTCTTCCATGCCGTTGTTGGCGCAGGTTTGACGCCCTAGCGATGTATACCTATTCACTGTGGCCACAGTCAGGCCCAGTGCGTTAGAGGTTTCCTTGGCGGTGTGTCCCTGCGCATAGGAAAGCAGCACGTCACGGCGGCGTCCCTGCAGGTTATCGGTGATGACATAGTCGATGTAGGGGCGCACCTGCACCCACGAGACCGGGCTTAAACGCCTGCCAGTGGCCACTTCCAGCACCGCGCGACGCAGCTCAGAGCCCGACACACACCGAGTAAGCACGGCCTGCACGCCTAATTCACATACGCTACGCAGTAAATAGGGCTGCTCTGAGCTTTGATATGCCACTACTGGCACTTTAGCTTTTGCAAGCTGTTCTACTTGCTCAATAACTTTATTGGTGCGCTGCGCATCTAAATCAACGACCGCCACATTTATGCGACGCTGATTTAAACCTAGCTGCGCAATATCGTTGAGATAAATAATCTGATTAGTTTGCGCCACTTTAGCTAAGGCCGCGTACAGACCTAAACGTAATACTTCGCAGTCACCAATGATAGCGATGCTATAGCGCTCAGATTGCCGAGATGGCACATATAGATTAGCCACCAGCTTCCCTCCAAACTGCGTGCCAATACGATACTAGCGCGACATAACCCAGGCAGTATTGCAGCGCTATCACGGCAGCACCTTGACGCACACACTACTGCGGATTAGATAAAACCAACTATGGAACGTAACAGTAATACAGAGTTTAAAGCTTGCTAAATTCTAAAAAATTTAATTCTTGCTAGTTAAAACCGACGTATAGCAATATTACTTCAGAAACGCCTCCATTGGCTGAAAATTCAATCACGGTTCTATTACAGTTCACTGAAAAGTTTCTAGGCATTTGCCTGGCATTTCATGGACATTGCCTGCATTCGAATGTATAAGCAAGTGCGACCGCCGTAATTAAATTACCGCAGTCGCACAATTATGCATAGCTTTTGCAAGCTTTTTACCCAAGCTGGCTGGGGAAGGCCGCAAACATTGATTGCGCCGCCTCCAATTCAGAAACTTCCAACTCTAAGTTATCCACCAAAGCTTCCAGTGCCCCCATCACCTCGGCCACCTGCGCTGAGCTAGTAAACAGCACCCGCGCACACAGGTCATTGCCGTGCTGGCGCCAAGCGTAGAAACCAGTTAGGCGCAGGCTGTGGTGACCGACGTCGTCGCCATCAGAAAACGCCCCCAGCGAGCGGTAAACCACCTTCCCGCTAGCCAGTTTATGCTCCTCAGCCCGAACTGGCCCCTGCTGCCCCTCCCCCACGGTGATCAGCTCAGTCAAGGCCTGGGCCTCATCACCTTTAGACGGGTAGGCGTACAGGTCCAGTACAGCCGGCGCCAGCAGCTGCGAGGGCAGGTACAGGAAACGCGCGAAGGCCTCCTCGTCGGCAGGCAGGCGGTCAATACGGGCCACCATCTCCATAAACGCCTGCTGTACCCCAGCATCGGCATAGACGGGGGCGGCCTGGAGCTGGTCCACCCAGCCGGGCTCTACATAAACCCAGTTGCCGTCAGTCTGGGCGCTCCAGTTCATGGTTGCATCCTTAGACTGCGAGCGACGGCGTCGTACAGGTGCAGCAGCGAGGTGGCCAGCTGGTCGTGCTCGGGGCTTGAGGGCAGATTGATGTAACCGGTTAGGGTCACGATCGCCTCGGTGACATCCGGGTTAGCCAGGAAGTAGGTGATCTGCCGCGATACCACCTGCGGCACCTCGGGCAGCTGCACGTTGAGCTCCTGGTTTACAGCCTCAGCGGTGGAGCGCAGCAGGTCCTCGCCGTCACGTAGGGACATGGTGCGCATGACGACGCTGTGCCCGTCCTCGATCACCTCGGCTTGGCCGTTGTCGCGGCCGATGGCGAGCATGGCGTCCATAGGGGCGACGTCGTCGGTCAGTGGTAGCGGCACCACGAACATGGAGGCACCGGTGAGCACCCCGGCGGTAGGCTCAACTTCCACCAGGAAGTTGGTGGCGCCCGCCTGCTTGAGGGCCTCGGCCTGGGAGCGGAATTGACGGTCGATTAGGTCGCGTACCTGCTCCGTCTTACCGCTTTGCCCCAGGTAGGTCATGAAGCGGTCACCAACCTGACGGGTCTGCTCAACTAGATCGCCGTTCAGATCAATATCAGCCCAGTTGCCCGGGACAATGTAACTAACTTTCATGAGTAATCCTCCATGTTTTGCGCGCCTAAGTGCGCGTCAAAGCCTCAATAACCGGCAGCTAAGCCTACTCGCCACCAACAAGGGCCTTCTTAACTCCGTGTGCTACTTCCCCGTAACCTCTAGCTGTACCAACTAGCACGTCACCAGCGCCTTTAGCTACACCAGCAGCAACGTCACCCGCAGCTTGCGCAGTGCCCGCAATACCTTCTGTGACCGCACCTGCATAGTCACCTTGGTTCCAGGCACCAGCAACTCGCATACCACTAGTAGTAAGGTGTTGAGCGGCGTCATTAGCCCCAGAAGCTATATCTGAGCCAGCATTGACGTAACCATTACCTACTTCGCCAAGGCCATTAGCGTAGCCAGTAATCACGTGGCCAGCAGCTACAGTACGCGTGGGGACACCCGATGCGGCAATATGATTCGCACTAGGGTTTTCGTATTGGGCGTCTAGAGGCCCATACATACGCTCAACATCGTGGTTATAGCCAATACCATCAGAGGAGCTTGCCCCTTCACTGGCAGGAACAATATGACGTTCCCCGTATGCACGCGGCATTGCCATAAGTTCCAATGGATACGGGAGGATATGCGGCCGCCAGGGGTTATCTGCAATAGTCTGCCATTTATCTTGCGCATTATTTAGCGGGTCTAGCTCATAGCTATAAGCTTTGACATTAGAGCCATCCGAGGGTGACTGCGTCCCAAAGTTAATTAAACAGTTACCTCGCGCAAGTGCCTCGCTAGTGGCTGAAACGCCTGCGGCGTTAAAGGTTACTGCTTGCCCACCAGTTGCTATAGCCGCAACTGAAGCTAGCTCACCACCTAGCGAGTGACCGGTAAAGTCAACATTTTCAGGGCCTACCGCTTTAGCCAACTTAGTAGACACATTTATTGCATCCAACACCTGAGGCGATGTAGCGACACCGCCCGCAATATCATTGCCAACGTCTTCAGCTCCAGCAAGAGTAAAGCCGAGCTCCGTACCACGGAAAGCCAGCACGTACTTACCGTCAGCATTTTGGTAGATAGTGGCCTGCATACCTGTAATGGTGTGGTCTAGATCAGACGGGTCAATCCCCAGCTCAGCCAGTTCATCATCAGGGACCTTGCGCCAACCATCAGGGATAGGGTCACCAGTTTCATAAGCAGCCTGAGCCAGACGCGCATAGTCCGCATCACGCCCAGCTTCACCCTCACGCGGCTTGCCATTGTAAGGATCTTGTCCTGCGGTATTTGCGGTTTTACCCAAGCCTGTCGCAACCTGGAGAGCCTTAGCTAGCATTGCCGCAGTCGCACCAAGTGACCCATTAACTGCAGAGGCCTTCTCCTGCTCATCAGCCTGCTGGTTCAAACTGGTGTTACGCTCACGCAGAGAGTCCACCACATTACGCACCAAAGCGGTCAGGCTTGAATCCCAATCAGCCTTGAACGTATCGGCGTCCTCACCCACCCAGCCAGCACTGTGCAGCTGCCCATTAATTGAGCTCACAACGTCTTCAAGTGAAGTCGCCTTGTCACCAAACAACTGTGCTAAAGCACGTAACTGCTCAACATCAGCACCAACACTAGCCACAAGCAACCCTTCCTAAACAAATTCACGATGCACTGTCGCCACAGTGCACTTACATCTGCCCTCAAATTACCCTGTTAGCGTTAGGTAGCCCTATGGGGACAAAACCCCACTACTCCCCCAGGCCAAGCGTGCTTTGAAAGTAGGGTTGTTAACTTTTCTGAGTCTACTCGCCGCCAAGAATAGCTTTCTTGAATCCGTGTATAGCTTCCCCGGCGCCCTTGACCGTACCAACCACCACATCGCCGGCGCCCTTAACCGCACCAACCGCAACGTCACCCACAGCTTGTGCTGTGCCCGCAGCGGTTTCCGTGGCGGCACCTACATAGTCGCCACGGTTCCAGGCCTGGCCGGCACGGTCAAGACCAGAGTTAAAGTGCTGCCCGGCATCATTAAAGCCAGAGCCTATGTCATTGACCCCATTGGCGATGCCGTTACCTACTTCGCCAACACCGTTAACAATACCTGTGCCCACATTTCCAATAGCTACAGTGGTGGTGGGCCTACCGGAGGCAGCAATATGGTTCGCACCAGGGTTTTCATATTGGGCGTCTAGAGCCCCATACAGGCGTGCCATCTCATGGTTATAGCCAAAATCAAGAGGATTTGCGCCTTCAGCAGCCGGAATAATATGGCGCTCACCGTATGCACGCGGAGCAACAAAGTCAGTAATGGTATTACTGTGGACAATATCTTGCCCCCCATTAAGTGGGTCATAGGCATAGCAATAGGCTTTAACATTAGAGCCGTCCATAGGGGCCTGCGCATTAAAACCAAAGTTGTTTATGCAGTTAGCTCGCGCGATAGTTTCACTGGTAACTGAGAGCCCCGCAGCATTGAAGGTTACTGCTTTCCCACCGGTAGCTAATGCTCCAGCTGAGGCCAGTTCACCACCCAGCGAGTGACCAGTAAAATCAACGTTTTCACGGCCCACCGCTTTAGCCAATTTAGTAGACAAATTTATTGCATCCAACACCTGAGGCGATGTAGAGACACCACCCGCAATATCATTGGCAATGTCCAAACCTGGTTGTCGGCTAGGCTCAGTGCCACGGAAAGCCAGCACATACTTACCGTCAGCATTTTGGTAGATAGTGGCCTGCATACCATTTGCAGTGTCTAGCTCAGACGGGTCAATCCCTAGCTTCTTCAGCTCGTCAGCATCAACCTTGCGCCAACCATCAGGGATAGGGTCACCTTCTTCATAGGCCGCCTGAGCCAGGCGCGCATAGTCTGCATCGCGTCCCTCTTCACCCTCGCGCGGCTTGCCGTTGTAAGGATCCGAACCAGAACCACCATTTGCGGCTTTAGCAGCTGAACCTGCCCCAGCTGTACTCGCAGAGCCATTAACAGCGGAGGCTTTCTCCTGCTCATCAGCCTGCTGGTTAAGGCTAGTGTTGCGCTCACGCAGAGAGTCCACCACATTACGCACCAAAGCGGTCAGGCTTGAATCCCAATCAGCCTTGAACGTATCGGCGTCCTCACCCACCCAGCCAGCACTGTGCAGCTGCCCATTAATTGAGCTCACAACGTCTTCAAGTGAAGTCGCCTTGTCACCAAACAACTGCGCTAAAGCACGTAACTGCTCAACATCAGCACCAACACTAGCCACGAGCAAGCCTTCCTAAATAAATTTCACTGCGCGTCACCGAGGCAACACACTAACAACTGCACCCAAATTACCCTGTTTAAGCAAGCCTATGGGAGCAAAACCCCACTAGTTACTCAACTCAGATCCACTAAAAGCAGGGTTTTAGCTTTCTACCGAGCGCTCAGGAATCTCCACAAAATCGGTGGGATATTGGCTGCTCAGCTGGGGCAGTTCAGGCAGGTAATTGATGGGGCTAGCGCCATCACCAAAAACATGCACGCCCTGCTGCCCAAACTTGCCGCTCGCGCCGATCCCGCTGACTGCAAAACTGCCACTTGAGCCGGTTACGCCGGCACCACCAAAACTACCGCTCGAACCACTTATACCGGCATCCTCAAAACTGCCACTTGATCCGGTTACGCCGGCGCTACCACTGCCACCGGTGCCACCGAAGCTACCGCTCGAACCGGTTACACCGCCGCCGCCATAGCTACTCCCGACGGCGCCACCACCGCCACCGCCACCGCCATGGCTACTCCCGACGGCGCCACCACCGCCACCACCGGAAGCCTGCTCCTGCTCATCAGCGTTACGGTTTAGATCCCAGCCAGCTTGCGCCAACGCCTGCGCCGCATTGCGCAGTTGCGGGGCCAAAACACTATCCCAGTCATCCTTGAACTTATCGCCGTCGCTGCCCTGCCAATCCGTAGCAGAAACCAAAGCTTTTAAAGCCAAGTTGACGTCGTTATCCAATACCTGAGATTTGTTGTTGAAAGTCTGTGCCAGTTGCCGCAGACTCTCAACGTCTGCCCCATAAAGCGCCATAGAAACCCCTCAAACGGTAGTGTTAGAAAAGTTCTTTTAAAAAAAAATCTTAAGCGAAAGTTAGGGCCGAGGCGCTTAAAGCACCTCGGCCCCACTTTTAACACGCTAGAAGCCAATCAAGGCTGCTGCGATCAGTGACCAGAAGCCTGCTCCTGCTCGTCAGCGTTGTTGTTAGCGGTGGTCTGAGCCTGACGTAGGGCGTCAGCAACGTTGCGCAGCTGGGAGGACAGGGTGCCTTCCCACTCGCTCTTGAACTGGTCGGCGTCGGTACCCTTCCAGTCAACGGACTGGACCTGGCCGGAGATGGTGGAGATTACGTCCTCGACGGTCTGAGCCTTCTCACCGAACTGCTGCGCAAGTGCCCGTACGCCCTCAATGTCCATACCTAGGAATGCCATGGTATTTCCTTTCATGTAGTAGCTAAGTTCCGCGCTTCAAGCCGGAACCTTTCGACAAGAAAATAATGCAACCTATCGCCACACCCAACAATGGGGACCAATCCCCCTGCCACCCGGGTTAACTAGCTTTTGCTTGCAAAACCGCCACTATCTGGGCTTTAACTAGCCACAATTTGCACCTTGACAGCCTTGGCAGCACTGATCCAGTAGCCGCGTCCAGGCACCATTTCCCCACGCTGGATGCGCGGAGTGGGGGTGCGCAGCAGGGTTTCACCGTCGCCCGTATCAGGCTGAATCAGCAAACCAGTACGCGAATTCTTAATCTCTGCCAGCATCGGCGAGTAACCAGACCAGCCGGAAGTCTCACCCTCAGCAATCACCAAGTGACCGCTACGCTTAGCCTGCTTAACCGCAGCCAACAGGTCCTTTTCAACCGGCGTGCCCACAACTTCGGGGTAGTGCTCCACTACCAACACCAGCAGCGGGTGGTTGTCGGGGGCCTGCATGGCAACGTAATCCTTGATTTTCTCCAGGCCTTCCTTGATCTGCTCGTCGCCCACCATGGTCAAATCCCACAGCCCAGCCACATCGGCCAAAGCCGAGCGGCGCGGAGAAATAAACACCCGGCGCACCTTGGGATCCCACTGCTTCAGGGAGCCAGCCAACCAAAGCAGCGCCGACGTCGTCGCCGCCTGAGGCGGACCGGCCACCATCATGGCCCCAGTAGGCACAAACGTGGCCGGATCCAGATCCTGCGAAGCCATACCCAGCACCGGCCAGCCCTGGTAAACCTTAGGCAAGTCAGCTTCGCTAAGCTCAGTGGGCAGGTTAGCGATAGCCTCCGGCTTGACGCGACCTTGACGGCTCAGGTACTTACCGAAAGCCTCAATGAGCTGGGCCTGGGCCATCTCATTAGAAGAGTCACCCATAATCGCCAACTGCATTTCACGCCCGTCACCCATAATCATGGCGCGCCCAGGCGGGCTAGCGGGGCTGAGCACATCCTTGGCCACACCAAAGTTGATGTAGTCATCCATATTGGATTGACGCAGCACCACCTTCATCAAGAAAGCAGACAAAACATTGCCGCGATAGGGCGTAGTCCAGTCACAGGTAGCCGCCACGTGCACGCCCACACTGCGTCCATCAGTCAAAATACGCTGCAAAATATCCAGGTTAGCGGCGCCGTAAACAGTCTTCTCATATTCACTACGCATCGCCCCTAAACCATCAAGCAGCAGCAAAATCCGGTGATCATTGGTGTGACCACTAATGCGCTGATAGTCGCTGAGCGTGGCCGCACTAGCTGCCGTAAACCGGTCAGTGCGCTCATCAATAATGGAGCTGAGCTTACGCAGCAAACGCTCCACGCCTTCAGAGTCATCGCCAGAAACAATCGTGCCCACACTGGGCAGCTTCTCCAGCACCTTCAAAGAGGCCCCGGCAAAGTCCATGCCGTAAATATCCACCGCACCCGAGCGCGGCGTAATCGAGGCCGCCAAAGCCAAACTGCGCAGCGCCGTCGACTTACCGCTACCAGCAGCCCCAAAGAAACAAATATTGGAGTCTTTCTCAGGTAGGAAGTAAGCCGGCACCTGGCTTTGATGCACCGGATCATCCACCACGCCCAACACCAGTTTGGTGTCGCGCCGCTGCGGCAGACGGTTAAGGTCATAGGCGGTAGCCAACTCATCAAGCCATGGTTTACGCGGCACCGGCAGGCCCGCAATGCGCGCCGCCTGCCCCACCGTTGCCACCACGCGGTCAATATCCTTATCGATACTGCGCCCGCTGGTTTGCACCTTAGCCACCTGCCAGGGGTTAAGCGCCCCGAAAGTCATCTCATCGACGCTCACCGAAGCGCCGGTAGCCTGCGCGCTGGTACGCGCCCCCGGGTAGGCCGACTGGAACGGGGTAATACGCCCCGGCCCGGTCTTAGCCGCACCGCGTCCAGGGATTTCCGGCGGGAAGTGGGCGGCGATCTTCTCCCCCAGCACGTCTTGGGAGTCAGACTCGTCGGCCATACGCAGCGCCACACGCAAGTTAGTGTTAGCGCGCAGGTTGTCTTTAATGACGCCGGCGGGGCGCTGGGTGGCCATGATTAGGTGCAGTCCCAGCGAACGGCCACGTTGGGCGACGTCGACGACGCCGTCAACGAACTCAGGCACCTCACCTGCCAGGGCCGCGAACTCATCAACCACAATAATCAGCGACGGCGGGCACTCGGGGTCACCGGATTTTTCCAGCTCAGCCAGGTCTTTTTTGCCCTTTTCGTTAAGCAGGCGCTCACGGTAGTGGATTTCGGCGCCCAGCGAGGTCAGGGCGCGGCGCACCATGGCGGGCGAAAGGTCGGTCACCAAACCCACGCAGTGTGGCAGGTGGGTACAGGCAGCGAAAGCCGAACCACCCTTATAGTCCACAAACAGGAAGGTAAGGCGGTCAGGTGAAACCGCCTGGGCCATACCCAACACCCAGGACTGGAGGAACTCACTCTTACCAGCACCGGTGGTGCCACCCACCAGGGCGTGGGGGCCGTGCACGCGCAGATCCAACGCCAAGGGGGCATCGGCGCCCTGCCCCACCAGGGCGGAGAGGGAGACGGGACGGTCCATGGGCACAGTCTTGGTGCGGTCAATGATGGAGTTAGTGGCTTGCCAACGGGCCACCTGAGCGGAGGCGTCGTCGGCCAATTCAGCGCCGGTAAGCGAGATGAAGCTAATCGACCGCGGCAGGTCAGAGTCGTCATCTACAGGCACACCCGCATCCACCATGGGCGACATGTGCTTAGCTAGCGCCCGCACTTGGCTTAGCCCCAGGTTTTCGGGGCGTACATTGGTGGCGTTAACGCTGCGACGCACAAAACCCACAGTGGACTCTTCACCAGACACCATCAGGTAGGAGCGGCAGGCGGCGGGCACCTGGCTGGCAGATTCAGCCACCCAAATCACGTGCACGCCCACATCCGGGCCGCTCTCCACAATACGGTTAAGTCGGGCCTGATCCACCTGGGATTGATCAACAATCACCACCACGTCGGGCACATGCAGGGCGTCTTTTTCTTCAACTGTGGGGTTGAGCGGGCCACGCGGGCGTGGGCGGGTCTGCAGGCGCTGGAAAATAATTTCTTCCAGGTGCGAGACCAGCGAAGCACCCACCGCCGCGTCAGCAGCTAAATGCAGCTCCCCTAGCGGCGAGAAGGGCGAAGCGGTGTGGGGTAGCCATTCAAGCCAGTCCCAGCGCGAGCGCCCAGCCGGGTCGGTTAGGCAGGCCACCACCAGCTCAGCGGGCGAGTGCATACACACCAGCTGGGTGATTACCGCACGCGCCACCGGGTCAATATCTGCGCGCAGCCCGCTAATACCAAACGCCCCATCTTGGCGCAGGTTAACCACAATCGGCACGTCGTCGATCATGGCGTATTGGGCGCGCAGGGCCGCAATGGTGGAGAGGCACTGGGGTAGGCCGTTTTTGGCTTCCTTGTCTTTTTCCATCCGGGCCACGGGTAGGTCTGTGCCCAGGCCGATACGGATCTGCATAAATTCGGGGTGCTCAGGGCGGCGCGACCACAGCAGTGGGCCCCCCATTTCGGCGTGGCGCACAATGGCTTCAATGGGCGGGTATTGCTGTTTGCGCACTTCGCGTTCGTTAGCAAATACCTGCTCAATGTGTTTTTGGGTTTCTTTAATTGAAACCTCAAAGGCTTCTAGCTGCTCTTTAAGGGCGCGTTTGCGCCGCCACTTGCCGTCAACCCACATACCACCCATCATCATGGGGCTCATGCATACGAACATGAGCGAGTAGGGGTTGTGGGTTACCGAATACATCATCAAACCCATAAAGGCCGGCGCCAGCATGGCGATAAAAGGCAGCGGGTTGGGGTTTTGCTGGGTGGGAGCCTCAGGCAGCTTGATTTCTACTGCCGGGGTGCGCGGCACTACGCGCGGGGTGCGGATGAAGTTAATGCCGGCGCTTCCGGCGGCGTCGGTGGCGCTTAGGGTGGTGGTCACCAGGGCCACCTTCACCTCAGATTTACCGATCTTGACGCTGTCTAGGGGTCCCAGCTTTAGGCGCTGCACTCGCTGGCCATTAACGACGACGCCGTTAGAAGAGTTCAGGTCACGTACTTCTACTTCGGTGCCTACTACCACCCGCATATGCTGCTTAGAAACCATCGGGTCACTGAGGCTGACATCTACATTGTCATCGCGCCCCACCAGGTTGGAGCCCTCATAGAGCGGGAAAACCCGGCCCCTATCAGGCCCTGAAACCACCGACAATACGGCCACATGCTCGCCGGCCACATTGGTATCTGCCGGGTTTTGCATTAGGGAGACTTTAGCGCCCGAGTGCAGCCCGGAGTCTTCCAGCAGGGTGTCGCTGGTTAGAGCGCGGGCACGCCCACGCCCGGCGGTGTCAATAATGTTAATGGAGACCGTGGCCGGATCTATGGCCTGGCCGGCTTCACTTGGCCCAGCACTAGCCAGTGCGGCAGCTACGTCCCCTACCGTCGCGGTGGCGTCCGTGGTGATTTGCAGGTTATGCGAGCCGTCGCCGCGCAGTAGGTTAAGACGTAGTTTCATTCGTGGGCACCATCTAATAGGGGAAGGTCTTCAGGGGTTACCAGGCGTGAGGACAGGGCGTATTCCACCAGCTGCACGCGCCGGTGGGAGGCGTGGGAGCCAGCCCCGCCACGCATCCCCTTAACGCCAGCCCGGTCAAGCTTGTCGCAGACATTGTCTAGCTTGCGGTTGAAACGGGTGATACCCCAGCCTAGGCGCGCGGCGGCGTCGACGTTACGCGGCAGGGAAACCGTGCCGGTACCAGCCCTACGCAACCACGGCTCAGCCAAAGACAAAATCAGCAGCTTTTGGCTTTCGGTGAGCACCACCATGCCCATAGTGGCCTGGCCGGTGTCGCTATCTGCCTCAGCGGCCTCAGCTTGCGCCGGCTCACGGTTTTCATAGGAAGGGCAGGGCACTTCCGCCAGGATCTCATAGGTGGTGGAGCCGGCACTGAAAACTACCGCCATCTGCCCAAACACCATAGGCACTCGCACGCCAGGGGTAACCCAAGCGCGTGAGGCCCCAGCCATGTCGGCCACGGTGGCCCCCAGGCGCGAGCCCTGGTTATGCACCCACCATAGGCCGTTTTGGAATTCAAACACCAAGAATTTGCGGTGCAGGAAGGGGTTGTCACTTAAAGCTAGGTCGCCTTCACGACCCACCGTGAAGCTTTGAGTGGGCTCGACCCGATAAATTTCTCCAGCGAAATCGATTACCAAGACATCTTTGCCGGTTTCGTTGTCGTCGGGCGTGGGCGCTACGCTCATGGTTTTACCTTCCTGTCTACGCGTTTAATAGGTCTTTTATGCAATTGGGTAGCGTGGGCCGGGCGCGCTTAGTGAGCTACTGGCTAGCCGGGGTGTCGATGCAGTCAATGACTGGTTCTGATTCACGCCCCGCCTTGTCACGCGCGACTATCTGCACACAGGTACGCGGCGGCGTTGGCTTTAGCGTAGCGCGGTGGGCGCTAGTTTCCTGCAAGCCTTGCGGGGTCTGAGATTTTTGTGGAACCCCAGAGTTAGTGACGCTGTAGAGGAACGTGGCGTTTGTGGCTTTATAGTCCCAAGTGGCCTCCACCTGCCCGTTAGCGTAGCTCAGCTTCAGGTTGGTGACAGGCTCAAGGTAGCCATTCACATCCGGATCCATGGGCGCAGCAGTGCCTGCGGTGGTTAGTGCCGGTTTGGGGTTAAGCCCGCCGCGCTGTAGGCCTCGGTAGGCTGCAAAAGCTATTACGCCTATTAATACCACTACTAAGGCGCTGATCAGCAGGGTTTTTAAGGATACGCTGGAGCCGTCTTGCGCTGCGCTAGCGGCCAGGGTGGAGCCAGGCGCCTCTGGTGAGCCCTGAGGTGGCTGGTTTGCGCTGCCCGCCAGGCCGCCCG
>ERZ773014.1821-NODE-1821-length-13004-cov-8.043015_pt1 | contig 13004 bp, 14 predicted proteins | sample MGYA00580841_ERZ773014 | MGnify/ENA primary metagenome ERZ773014 (study PRJEB29015, sample SAMEA2737989) | human oral metagenome | biome: human oral; feature: human-associated habitat; material: dental | place: China | collected 2067 ...
CGTCCACCATGGCGATCGCGTAGTCGACGCCGGGCTTGTTCGTGCGACCGAATCCGACAACTTCGTGGCCTCGGTTGCGGGCTTCGGTTGCAATGAGACTTCCGGCATGGCCTGCAGAGCCGATGACAGCGATGCGCATATGTAGTTCCTTTCAGGTGCGAAGGTACCGACGTAGTATCTCAATGATACGAGCTTAGTATATAAAAGATACTAGGAATTAAATGGAAACCTGTGGAGGATGGTGAGATGTGGAACTGACTTGCCTGACTGTCCCGTGGAAACGACTCTGTTGCTCATTGGCAACAAGTGGAAAGTGATTATTGGTAGAGAGTTGCTCGCGGGGGTGATGTGCTTTGGCGATCTCACGTGTGCCGTGGCAGGGAGTATCAGCAGTGGCAGGCCCAGATGAGTTCTGTGGCGCCGTAGCATGAGTGGGGCGGCTTGCGGGCCAGGGCTGGTTCGGTGCTGGACATGCGCTTCGGGCGCTGCGCCACGCTCTGTGTCCGTGAGGTGGCCTCAGTGGTCGTAGTGAAGATAGTAGGATTCTCCCGATCCGTCCTGGCGAGATCTTCAGGGTGCTGGACGTTGATGCCTGCGAACCGGATTGAGTTCAGGTTTAATGTTTAATCATTTCTGAATGAGGCAGTGGCCGGGTCGCGCGAGGGCGTGGCCCGGCCGCTTGCTTGTGGCGAGAGTAGCAGGTCCGTCTACGTGACGAAGTGTGCGATGCTCTTGGAATACCAAGGGATCCTCGCCGTGATGGCGAGGATCCCCGTAGTAGACTGCGCCGGTCCGAGCCCGACGCGATTAGTAGAATGTTAGCATAGAGGCGTGGGGACGACATGGTTGTTCCATTCAGGTGAGGTACCTCTTCAAGCGCAGTCGTGAAGGGCGGCGAACATGGCGATGCTGGTCCAGAAGGGGTTGAGATCGTTGACTACCACTAAAATTGCTCCGATTCACCCGGGTGAAGTCCTCATGGAAGACTTCATCGAGGGCTTCGGAATCGCGCAGCACAAGCTCGCCGTCGCTATCGGTGTTCCGCCCCGTCGTATCAATGAAATCGTCCATGGAAAGCGGGGAATTACAGCCGATACCGCGATGCTGCTCTCTCGTTACTTCGGTACGACCCCGGGTTCTGGATGAACCTGCAGATGCGCTACGAGCTCGACCGTGCCGAAGATGCGCTAGGGGATACGTTGAGTGGAATCGTTCCGCTTGCGATGGTGGAAGTCGCCTAAAACGCCTCAGACTGACGAGGCAGTGGCCGGGTCGAGCGAGGGCGTGGCCCGGCTTTGTTGTTATGTGAGCTGAGCGAGAGAGAGGTACTGCATCATCTATTGCATCAAATGATGATGTGTATGGTGCTATCCTGGGATTGGAGGTAGCCATGAGAACCACAGTGACACTAGATGATGACCTGCTTGCGCGCGCTGAGGAGTTGACCGGGGTCAGCGAGCGATCCGCTTTGATTAGGGACGCGGTTGAGCTCCTCGTCCGCATTGAGACTGGACGGCAGCTCGCCGCGCTCGGCGGCAGTGATCCGGCGGCGGAGGCTGCGCCTCGGAGTCGAGAGCGCGCATGAGGGTCCTCGTTGACACGAGCATCTGGATCGATCACCTGCGAAACGCTGAGCCGGTTCTGGTTGATCTACTCGAGAGAGACCAGGTCTGCGTGCATCAGAGTGTCATCACTGAACTTGCGTTGGGAAATCTCAAGGATCGCTCGATCTTTTTGAAAGCGCTTGAGCGCCTCATGATCGTTCGCAACGTCGACGACCAAGGCGTGCGGCACCTCGTCGAGGAACGGAGGCTGTGGGGTAGAGGACTCAGCGCGGTCGACGTGGCACTCCTGGCAAGTGCTGTCGTAACCCCCGGTGTGGCGCTGTGGACTCGTGATAAGCGCCTGCGACAGGCTGCACGCGACGTGGGCGTGTTGGCAGACTTTGAGTGAGGTAGGAGAACTCTGACGAGGCTGCGGCCGGATCGCGCGAGGGCGTGGTCCGGCTTTGCTGTTGGGTTTGTGGAAGTGGAAGTATGGGGAGTGTCGTCGATCACCTGAGTGGTAGGGTGTGGTCATGACGACGGATAGTCAGTACTCATGGCTGCGCTTCCCAAGGAGGCAATGATGCAGGCGACGGCTCTTGGCGATGACGGCGTGCAGACCGTGCGGTACTGGCTCTACGCCCCCGGCCGGGGAGCCTGCATGTGGGACGAGTTCTACGCGCGTGGCGTTATGGGGCTGGGGTGGTATCAGCTCGGTGATCTGAGGGAGTATGCCACCAAGGAGGAGATGCGCCAACGGCTGCTCGAAACTCGCGACGATAATACGTCACAGACGAATTCGGCCCGAGCCGTCTGGCAGTTCGCCAACGAGATCAAGCCGGGCGATGTCGTCTTCGTCAAACGAGGCCTCAAGGAGATTATCGGCCGCGGCGTCGTCACGGGGAACTACGTCTATGATCCGGATGGCGGGGAGTATCCGCACCTGCGTGAGGTCTCGTGGGAGCGTCAGGGAAGTTGGCGAAGCGATCAACAGTTCGCCATGAAGACTCTCACCGAAATTACTGACTATCCCGATCTGCTTGCGCGTCTTGAGGCCTATTTTGAGGACGATGAGGACGTGCTCGATTGCGAGGAAATGCCGATGCCCTTGACGGAGTATTCCGCCCGGCAATTCCTCGACGAGGTCTACATGAACGAGGAGCGCTACGACGCGATCGTGGGGCTGCTGCGCGCTAAGAAGAACATCATCATGCAGGGCGCGCCTGGCGTGGGTAAGACCTACGCCGCCAAGCGCCTCGCCTACTCGATGATGGGCGTTAAGGATGCCGCGCGCGTCATGCTGGTGCAGTTCCATCAGAGCTATTCCTACGAGGACTTTATCGAGGGGTATAGGCCGTCCGGCGCGGGATTCGAGCTTGTCAAGGGAGCCTTCTACTCCTTCTGTAAGAAGGCCGCAGACGATGAGGACAACGAGTACTTCTTCATCATCGACGAGATCAACCGCGGCAACCTCTCCAAGATTTTCGGCGAACTGTTCATGCTCATCGAGAGCGATAAGCGAGGGGACAAGCTCCAACTCCTCTACTCCCGCGAACTGTTCTGCGTTCCCGCTAACGTCCATATCATCGGCATGATGAACACGGCGGACCGCAGCCTCGCCATGCTTGACTACGCGCTGCGTCGGCGCTTCGCCTTCGTGGAGCTGCGCCCCGCCTTCGACTCCGTGGGCTTTCGCGACTACCTCGCCGGGCTCGATAATCCGAGGTTCGAGGCGCTTGTGCGCGAGGTGGAATCCCTCAACCGTGCGATCGCCGAGGATGAGTCGCTCGGCGAGGGCTTCTGCATCGGCCACAGCTACTTCTGCAACATGAAACCCGAGACCTGCACCGACGCGGCCCTAGCCTCGATCGTGGACTACGAGCTCATCCCGATGCTCAAGGAATACTGGTTCGACGAGCCCGGCAAGGTCCGCGAGTGGACCGACAGGCTGCGCAGGTCGCTGCGGTGATTCGCGTCCGCAACGTCTTCCACATGCTCGCCTACGCCTTCTCGGCGCTGCGCGAGCAGGGCTACCGCGCCGTGGCCACGGAGGACTTCGACAACGCCGCCGAGCTGTGCGCCGCCATCCTTGAGCGTGGTGTGTCCCTGCAACTCAAACGAGGCCTCGGGCAGGAGTACGTGAGCCGGACCGAGGCGCGCTCCTCACTGCGCGGAAAAATCGAGGTCACAGAGTCCGTGAAATCGCAGGCGATCCTACACCGCCAGCTCGTGTGCTCCTACGACGAGTTCAGCGTCGACACGACGATGAATCGCGTCATCAAGGCGACGGTCGCGCTGCTCGTGCGTTCGGATATCTCGAAGGCTCGCAAGAAGAGCCTGAAGAAGCTCATGGTTCTCTTCGCGGACGTGCGCGAGATCGACCTGCACACGGTCGACTGGAACATGCGCTATGACCGCAACAACCGCACCTACCGCATGCTGATGGCGGTGTGCTGGCTCGTCGTCAAGGGCCTCCTCCAAACCCAGAGCGACGGCACCACGCGCATGATGGATTTCTTCGACGAGCAGCGCATGAGCCGCCTCTACGAGAAGTTCATCCTCGAGTATTACCGCAAGGAGCACCCCCGTTTGAACGCCAGTGCGTCCTTCATCGACTGGGCGCTCGACGACGGGGTTTCGGACGGCCTGCCCGCCATGCGCAGCGACATCACGCTGAGCGCTCGCGACCGCGCGCTCATCATCGACGCGAAGTACTACGCGTCCACGATGCAGAGCAACTTCGACAAGAGGACCGTGCATTCGGGGAACCTCTATCAGATTTTCGCGTACGTGAAGAACAAGCAGATTGCGTTCGAGCGAGCGTGGGAGAGCGTGGAGGTATCGGGCATGCTCCTCTATGCCGCCACCGACGAGGACATCCAGCCCGACGCCACCTACCGCATGAGCGGCAACCGCATCAGCGCGACGACGCTCGACCTGGACCGCCCCTTCGAGGAGATCCGTGTGCAGTTGGATGGGATCGTTGAGGATTATTTTTGGAAGTGACAATCACTAACTGAAAGTGATGAAAGACGTAGTCGATGGTCAAACAACTGTGTGTGAAAAATCGTAAAGCTACGAATATGTAAGAGAATGACCGTATCTAGCAGCAAGATGCATGTCGCCTGTTATGGTTGTGTGCTGATTTATTGTTAAACGTATGTAGCGGAACAGTAGGCACTGATAAGCTGGTCTGGATTGAGATTGTGTAGCTTCTAAAATAATTGGCTTGGAAAAGCAGTCTGAACTCTGAACCCAAAATGGTATGACTGTCGGAGTAACATAGTGATTATAGCATTAGAAAATGTAATGAATGGAACGTGTTGTTTGAGTAACTTGTTGAGCGCACAAATGGATGTGCGCGAATCGATTCGAACGGCGAATGGAAAAGAGTAAAAGCTTGAGAGGAATAGGCTGTCAAAAATGTGGATATTCGTGCGGTGTAGATGATATTCATCTGTGGTCAGCCTATTCGAAGTGTCTTGTCATGGAATATTTGGATGAGCTGTCTGTGGTAGCGTGTCAATTTGATAAATGTAAGCAGGCCCTATGATGCGAAAGTGAAGAATGTTTGATAACATGAGAGATCATGGGTGTGTCCCAGTTTCAATAGCTGAAACGAAGCGAAACGTCGTAGTTTCATACATGCTTAACTGAAGCCGGGCTTGTAACAAAGGAGAGGGTTGTGACAGTGGTAACAAAGCTTGTTGAAGCGACAGTCGTAAATCTGATTGCCCAGTACACACACTCGGTCAGTTTTAGTTCGAGCGATGAGTATGTGATCATCTATGGGCCAAATGGTGTTGGTAAGACCAAGTTTCTTGAAGTAGTACATGCAGCTCAGTTGTTGGAATATTCTAAGCTTGAACAGCTCCCTTTTGAGAGTGTAAAGCTCAAATATTCTGATGGTCTTGTTTTGACGGTGAGGCGTGAGCGTCTCGACCTGTTTGAAGAGTGGCCCAATTGTGATGTTGGTATTATAGAATTTGAAATTACCGAGCCTGGTGGAAGCTACTCCAAGTGGAAGCCGATACCGCGTAGCTTCTATGAGACAATATTTGAAAAAGCGCGCTTCGTTCCAATTGGTAATGGGCTTTGGGAAGACCGGCGCGATGGTGAAAAGTCCACTGCGCGTGATATCTATGCTCGTATGCGAATTATGCAGAGGCATCCCCGATATTCAAAGTCTAAGCTTGAGTCTCTTGAAGAGAATGAGGGATTTTTTGATAGGTTCGATGAGTTTCGCGCGCGAACGTCGACTTATTTAATTGATAGTCAGAGGCTTGTGAGTGAACGTTATTCAAAGAACAAGCCGGAAGTGGTGCGCGGGCTAGGGCGTGAGATTCAAATGGAAGCCTATAGTCGTATCAACGACTGTTCTGATCGATTAAAGGATGACTTGAAATCAGCTCAAACTCAACATTCTCGTATAAGTCAAGAGAAAGACCGCTCGTTTCCAAGTCGTGTCTTGCGTGAAGCGCGGAAACGGTTGCGTTATGATCCGCAGGAAATCCGTGATCGCTATGCTGAGCATGAAAGGTTTCGTAGTCGCCTCGCCCAAATTGTTCCGGTTGATCAGTCTAGTAACTTAGACCTACCGTCTGAATTAGAACCGTGGGCGCTCGTTCTTCTTGATTTGTATTTGAAAGACGATAAAGAGAAGTTCGCGCCATTTGATGATCTGCTCAAACGTATTGAATTGTTCCAGGATCTCTTAAATAAGCGTCTCGTGAACAAGCGGCTTGAAGTTACAGCCTCTGATGGATTAACTGTGCGTAGAGATGACGGTGTTCCTCTCGTGTTGAATGCGCTTTCGACTGGAGAGCAACATGAAATTATCCTAATGTTTGATCTCTTGTTGAATGTAAAAAAAGGTGCAACAGTTTTAGTGGACGAGCCAGAGATATCGCTTCATGTCGCCTGGCAGCTCTCGTTCATTCCTGATGTGCAGAAAATTGCGCAATTGGTGGGTTTTCGTTTTATAGTTGCAACGCACTCACCTTATATCATAAATGATTCTTGGGAGCATGCGGTAGATCTGGGCAGTTCGGATAGGCTGTACGATGAAAAGCTATGAGACTCAGCATACTTTTCATAACTTTATTGCAATGCTGTCGAAGTATTATTCCCAATCGTTAATCGTTGTTATGGAGGGGCATGATGATTTGTTTTTGCTCAAGGAATGGGTTTCTAGTTCAGTTATAGTTCAACACGGTGAAGGAGGCAAGGGGCAGATCCTCCGCGTTACTGAACGTTTTGTAGCTGAAGGCAATGATAGAGTTCGATTTGTCGTTGATCGTGACTATGACGACTATGTTGAGCCTCCCGTTGTGTACTCAGATAATGTGGTTGTCAGTCGTTATCATGACTGTTTTACTGATGTTCTGTCAGTGAATCAACGTCTTCTCGCTCGAGTTGTTGACTATCATTTGGATAGTTATCGGCGATCCGTCGACGAGCGTGCTCGTCCTGCGTCTGAAGTTTGTGTAGATTCTTTGGTCGATCGCGCATTTGAGCTGGCATTAATGATGGCAGCTTGTCGTATTGTTGATCTCCAGTCCGCGCTGAGCCTAAATTTCAAGGCTTTTAAGTTTAGAAAGCATACGAATGAAATGTTGGATGCTTCATATATTATGAGATGTTTGCTTAGGAACGCTGTTTGTTCTGATCTTGATATGGATGATCTATGTGCTCGTGCTGAAAAGGTTGTTGGGGAGCTGCAGGTACTCGACTTCCCTCTTGTTGGGGATCATGATTTGTTCGCTGCTGTGAATTATCTTGTCAGCCGTCATGGTCGATCGTTGTCTGATAAGGTTATTAGAAGTAGCTTGCTTACATCGATTTCTCTTTCCGTTCTTCGCGAGTTGATTTGGTGTAATGTTCTCGAAGAGTGGGCCAGCTCGTATCGTATTGGCTTCTTTGAGGAGTCTTGAGATTCTCGAAGTCGGGTTTGGGTAGTGCTGGTGATGGCTTGTAAAACATCTGAAGGTATGGTGCCTGGCTCGGTTGAATGAGATTGTGTTTCGCGAGGCTAGCTCAGTTCGTAAGAATAGTCGGTACTGGACTTGCTGTGTTTTGTTTTGTGTGCGTGCCCTTCGTTCCTAACTATGCGTTATGCTTGTCGTTGCGTGTGTTCTTAACTTTGTCTGGCCGCTGTGGCTCGGGTAAGGAATTAGTCTTTTTGATGAGGCAGGCATTAGTCGGTGGGCTCTTGAGGTTTCCAACTTAACCTTGTGTCTTTTTGAAAATACTAGCCTCGTTGTTTGATTAGTGCTGAGTAAAATGATTTTCGTTCCTGATGATTGGGATGGTCGGCCGGACTTGAGTCTTCAATCTAACAGTGGAAGGTAATGTTATTGTTTGTAATTGGAAGGTAGATTGTGCTTTGTTAGAACACTGACTTGTAAGATCGATATCCACGTGCATGCCTCGCTCAGACAAGATGCGGATCTGTTCGTCGACAGTAGTCGGATCCTTGACCTGCTCGTCCATACCATCTGACCTTCCAGATAGAAATCCAGCCCGTCCGCTCCGAGGGAGCGGCGGGCTGAACGGTTACCTGAAGTTTACAACGTCGTCCGTTTCGGACTCAAGTCTCCCTGCCTGTTACGCGCGAACTCACACACTGAATTGACGAGGCCGGGGCCGGGCACGCACATCCGTGCGGTTCTGGGAATGCGGGTGGGAGGATTTGCGTGATGGTTGCGCAGCATTCTTAGTGTTTCGTGTCGGTTCTGCGCGTACCCTGATGAGAAAGGACGCACCCCCAACGGTGGGGGCGCGTCGGAGGACACCTCACCGTGGAGGCACACACACCATGAAGGTCCCACCCCTATCCGAGCGACACATCACCGAGGAAGACGAGCAAGACTTCCTCGCCCCGCCGTCGCGCCACAAGAAGCGCTCCCTCGCAGCCAGGCGGGCCGCGCTGCGCCCATGGGCAATCGGCATCGGCCTCACCGTGTTAGTGGCTGTAGCATCTGTTGCCGCCTACACGCTGGCCGCGGGCATCGCCTCGTGGAGCGAGAACCCCAGCGCAGCCGCGACACCCACGGTTCATCCGGCGCCCGCGCCAACAGTGTCCAGTGAGCCGGCCATGTCGGGCGGCTACGAGATCGGCCCCGACGGAGTCCTCGTGCGCCCAGCCCAGTACGCGGCAGACACCTACACCAAGCCCGAACTACCCGAGGCAGCCAAGGAAAACAGTGAGCGAGGCGCAGAACTCGCTGCTGAACACTACGTGGCTACTCTCAGCTACGCGTGGAACACGGGTGACACACAAACTTTGGCGAGCTTGTCCGCGGAGAATGTCCCGTTCGCCGATGGGTACATTAATGCCATCGATTCGCTTTACTCGAACGGTTGGGCATACGGGAACAGTGCAACCATTACGAGCATCGTGGAAGTCGAACCCGTTACGGCAGAAATGGGTGCACCACCCAACACTATCGGCGTTCTATTCCATGTAACGACTATCAATGGAACATCTTGTCAAGGACAGCGAATCGTCGTCAGCGATAACGAATACACCGTGAGCTTTGCGCTTTTCATGACATGGCAGGGCGACCGGTGGCTTGTAACCGATGGGAACATTCCTCATGGCAACGATAAGTAGAACGCTGCGCTTGATAGGTATGACCTTGGGGTCCCTGCTAATGCTTGGACAAGGATCTGTTTCACTCGCCGATAGCGTACCGACATCGTGTGATATTGAATCGGGTGCTCCATCTGGTTTCTGTGCATCATCTACACCTGGAGGAATACAGGCCGGAGTCTGGCGTCATGACCATGACCAGGCTTCTTCTCAGCAAAGTGGCGGAACCTCAACCGTGGATACTCAGAGGAACCAGCAGACAGCTGAAGGTGCGGCAGCGCCAGAAGCTGAGCGTTACTGGAATTGGGCAAGGTGCGCGTCGGTATCCATCGGAACCGCTCCGAATGATGGTCGCGTCTCAGACGAGGACTGCTCACTGCCATTTGACCTCGTCACAGGGACCGTTATGCGAGACCCCGCACAACTGCCCACAACTCGCGACCTCCTCCTCGCGGCAGCAACAATTATCCACGCCGACGGCGCCGGCCTCCACAAGAGGCCCGAAGGGGTGTCTTACACGAACAAGTACATTCCGACTCTCGTCGCGGCCACGCATCCCACGCAGGCTCACACCGTCACGCTGCTGGGTCACAACATCACCATCACCCTCACGGCCACGTCTTACACGTGGAGCTGGGGGGACGGGACCCCGGACTTGACCACGACCTCGGCGGGGATGCCGTGGCAAGAAGGCATGGACCCCAACACTGACCCCGCCCTGATCCGCCACTACTACAAGGCTCCCAATGGGTGGAAGTCTTTCCTGGACGGGCCCTACCCCTCCGCCACGCGCACCATCACGCTGACCACCACCTGGGCGGGCACGGCCACCAACCCCTTCACGGGTGACACCCAAACCATCAACGGTCTAGTGACCACCACCGAAACAACCGGACCGTTCCAGCTCAGTCACCTCATCGTCAACAACACCGACACCTCAGAAGAAAAACAAGGCCACTAAGCGAGTGATGCACCATGATCACGAAACTCTCCACCATCGGCAAGTGGATCGGCGCTGCCATCGCCGGTCGCTGCGTCATTCCTGGGCTTACACGCATTCAACGCTCGAGCCCACGCGAACGCTGAGCTTCAGTCCGGAGCACATTCGCCCCAGTCTGACAGCACCGAACAATCTGACTCCCAATCGGGAGACACCCCTCAATCCGCAGAACCGACGCCCGTTGATGTACCGAAGCCCACTCCCCCGAAGGGCCTGCAAGAGGGAGGTCAAGTTGGCGCACAGATTACAGCACTGTGGTTTGTGGAATTGTGGGAATACGCGTTCAATACGGGTGACACAGAAGAATTCAACAAAATCCGTCAGGATGGCGACTTCTGCGTACGCTTTGCCGACGAGGTGAAATCACTTCGTGAGAATAGCGTCATCATCCAACCTCTTGAAGACACCATCATTCCCGATAATATTAGGTCCTATGACTGTTACAGGAAAGATACCGGCATTTTCGGAGTCTGCATAGAACTCTCAATATCCGAAAAATCGCCAGTTGTTCGAGGCAGCGATTCTAAGGACACTTCCCGTGAGTACACAACCGTTCGCACCGAAAAAAGCGATGGGATACAAAAGGAAAGTAAATTGTCACTCCACCTATTCATCACGGAGCAAGATGACCACTCATGCGTCGTTAGCGGGTTCGTGCTACGACGAACAGAAAACGCTTGACAAGCAGATCGTCAATAATCTGTTTTCTCACTAGAAGAAGCGATCCTTTGTATCCGAAACACATACTGATCTACAAGTAACGCTTCAATTGATTCCTTATCAAGATCATCACGGAGAGAGACTCTACAACAGCGTTGGGTTCATAGCTTCTTCACTACTGCACGAACACTAGCTTGTTTCGCGCGAAGCGTTGCCCATCGCCACGTCATCACCATAGATGAGGTGACCATCCACCAGAGGAACACTCCCCCACATCATCACCGCAGCTGTCCCGGTCGCCCGCAGGCAACTGGGACAGCGCCACATAATGATCAACGTTTCCCTGCGAGCTCGTAATGCACCCAACGGCGCTCACCTGAGGACGTCGCCTAGTGTCACGGACAGGCGCCAAATGCTGGGTCACCAGGTGTTGATGAAGGCCTTGTAGCGAACTGCCGCGCCCGTTTCGCATCAGCTATCGGTCGACGATGGCGCAGCATGAGCATCTACTCCTCTGATGGCACCATTTCATAGAACCTCACTTCTATGTCATAGAAGCCTACTTCTATCTCATAGAAGCCCATTTCTATCTCATAGAACCCCCAACAGATCCCATAGAAGTTCGTTGGCGAGTCGGAAAGCGGCATAGAGGGACTTCAGGAAGTGTGAGGCCGGAACCGAAGCGCGCGACGCGGCACGATACCGACACCTCAGAAGAAAAACAAGGCCACTAAACACACTGAGGCCCCAGCCCACCATCGTGGGCCAGGGCCTCAGCACAGATGTTTCACGTGAAACAATCGCGGGAACAGTCACCAAACAGCCTCGAGCAGGCCGCCACGCCTACTTCCGGTGGTAGCGCGGGCTCGTGCCCAAGTGCGTCGAGTAGACGTTCAGGCCATCCTTCAGCTTCGACTCGTCGAGGCCTCGATACGTGTACGAATTATCGTTCACGATATCCGTCGGATCCACGACGCCATCCGCGTACTGCTGGACCTCCTCCGGTGTCGGGCTCGACCCGCCCTGCTTCTGCGCCAACGGGTTCTCATCCGGGAACTGTGACGGATCCGTATTCAAAATCGCGCCCGGATCGATGCCACCAAACCCGGTGTACTTGTTCCACCCATGGTCCGGATTCAAGCCCGTCTTCACCAGCAGCTGCAACAGCTGATTGGAAGTCGCCTGAGGCCACCGCTGCTTCGCCAACGCCAGCACACCCGCGACGATCGGCGAGGCGACCGACGTGCCAAAGGTAGTGTCGTTAGCGCCAGTTTCGAAGTTGTGGAAGAGTACAGGCCCGCCGATAGAAGCCGTCACCACTCCCTCGCCCCACGAGGAGTAATCCTGCCGCGTCCCGTCGGTACTGATCGCTGTTACACCAATAACGCCAGACCATTGAGACAACGATGTAAGATCCTCGTCAGTCGCATTATTGCCCGCAGCGGTCACGAGGATTACTCCGCTCGACATCGCGCGAGCAACGGTCCATTTCATCTGATCATTGCCATCATCGCTGGTAGCGGATAGGTTGATGATCTGCGCCCCATCATTCATCGCCTGATTCAACACCCGGACCAGCTCCGTTTTCCCCACGTAACCAGCACCACCAAAGCAGTCTTCTGACCTCTGATCATTCTGGTTTCCAAAAGCGATCTTGTAGGTCAACAGAGAACTGGCGGGAGCAATACCGTAGACATCCGACACGAGGATAGAAGCCACACCCGTGCCATGCTTCCGAGAACCATTGGAACTCGTTATAGTACAGGTTTCCTTAGCCGTAATTTTTGCACCCTTGAGTTCGGGCACGGATGTGTCTACAGGACCATCGATCATCGCGATGGTAACGCCCTCGCCCGTGTAGCCCTTCGCGCGCGCCCGATCGAAGCCGTAGTACGAGAAGTACGCCTGATCGGCCGCAGTAATCGTGTCGGCTGCATTCGCAGGGGCAGCGGGAATCGACATGATGCCCGCCGCGAGCGCGCCCACGGCAGCAACGGCGACGCTGTTCCTCACGCGGGTTCGACGGTTCCTCTTAGCCGTCACCATTGGCGCGGGTCCCATCCGTCGTCCCGGCGCGGAGCAGGCGCAATATCCTTATCGGTCCCGTATGTCTGCGACATCGGATTCACGTACCCTTCTGGCAACTCATCGTCGTCCTCCACGCGGAAAGGCGTGTACTTGCGACGCTTCGCCTTCTCATCGCCCT
>ERZ773014.1822-NODE-1822-length-13004-cov-6.456946_pt1 | contig 13004 bp, 9 predicted proteins | sample MGYA00580841_ERZ773014 | MGnify/ENA primary metagenome ERZ773014 (study PRJEB29015, sample SAMEA2737989) | human oral metagenome | biome: human oral; feature: human-associated habitat; material: dental | place: China | collected 2067 ...
AAGACGTCTAATTTGATGCGGAGTCCACCTTTTTTCATCTTGAACTGATGCATACTATACATCTTGATATCAAGGCTTGGATCGGACATGAGAGTAGCTGTATCACCTGCCATAGAAATTTTTGTATCGGCATCCAGAACGCCTGTTTTTTCAGCATCTAGACTGATAAAGATTTTTTGATAAGTTGGTTGACCGTACTCTCCAATCAACTCCTCACTTCCTGTCCACCGTGAACTCCAGCAAATACAAAATGTTCAGGGTGAATTTTAAAAGGAAGTGCTTGGGCACCCATTTTATTTAGTCCTTGGTTGAAGGCGAAGAAATCTCCCAAAATCAGGTCTTAAGAAAGTTCGTAAGGCATCACAATTTAGTAAACGTTAATTCGAGAGAGTTGCTATATTTACATAGAACAACCTTCGGGGTGTTCTTTTTTATGCTTGTAAATCGATTTAAGATAGTTTACCTAATGATTAGTCGTTTCAATTTAGTTGTCGAGACCTAAGTAGATTTTTGATTGGTAATCAATGAGATGATAGTTAGCTTGATAAAAACTCTTGATAAATTTACTCTAACGGAATTAAATAATGAGAAAAATGATATAATAAGAAGAATAAAAAGTTAACGAGGAAATATGATGTCAGAACAGGTACAAAGGCAAGAACTACATAGAAAAATATGGAAAATTGCTGATGAAGTTCGTGGTGCAGTAGATGGTTGGGACTTCAAGCAGTATATTTTGGGAATTCTATTTTATCGCTTTATTAGTGAAAATTTCAAAACCTATATCGAAGGTGGCGATGAATCAATTAACTATGAAGAGATTTCTGAAGATTTAATTACGCCTGAAGTTCGAGATGATGCCATTAAAACCAAGGGATATTTTATTATGCCTTCGCAGTTGTTTTCCAGTGTTGTCAAAACTGCTCGCCAAAATGAGCACTTAAATACAAATTTAAAAGATATCTTTGATGATATTGAGTCTAGTGCGATTGGTTATGCGAGTGAACATGACATTAAGGGTCTTTTTGATGATGTAGATACCAGAAGTAACAAGTTAGGTAGTACAGTTCCGGAGAGGAATCAGCGCTTGGTTCTGATTCTTGAAGGAATTGCAAGTCTTGATTTTGGAAACTTTGAAGATAACCATATTGATCTCTTTGGGGATGCTTATGAGTATCTAATCTCTAATTATGCTTCTAACGCTGGGAAATCTGGTGGAGAATTTTTTACACCGCAAAGTGTATCGAGACTCTTGGCGCGAATTGTTATGCTGGGCAAGAATGAAAAAAATAAAATCAATAAAATTTACGATCCTGCCTGTGGTTCGGGTTCGTTGCTCCTACAAGCTAAAAAGCAGTTTAATGAGCACATAATTGAAGATGGATTTTATGGTCAGGAAATTAATATGACCACCTATAATCTAGCTCGGATGAATATGTTTTTACACAATATCAATTATGATAAGTTTAGCATTGAGCGTGGCAATACCTTACTTGATCCTAAGCATGTAAACGATAAGCCTTTTGATGCTATTGTGTCAAATCCACCATACTCTATCAAATGGATAGGAAGCGATGATCCGACGCTCATCAACGATGACCGCTTTGCCCCTGCGGGTGTATTAGCGCCTAAATCTAAGGCTGATTTTGCTTTTATTATGCATAGCTTGTCATACTTGTCGAATAAGGGACGAGCTGCAATCGTAACTTTCCCAGGTATTTTCTATCGGGGAGGTGCTGAGCAAAAGATTCGTCAATATCTAGTAGACAATAACTTTGTTGAAGCGGTTATTCAGCTACCAGACAATCTCTTTTTTGGGACCTCCATTGCGACCTGTATTCTTATTTTGGCAAAGAATAAGCCAACGACGGATATCCTCTTTGTTGATGCAAGTAAGCAGTTCAAGAAAGAAACTAATAATAACGTCTTGACAGAAGAGAATATCGAAAAAATCTTAGCCGGTGTTGAAAAGAAAGAAAATGAAGATTACTTTTCTTGTATGGTGGTACAAGAAAAAGTAGCAGAAGCAGGTTATAATCTTTCAGTGTCAACTTATGTGGAAAAAGAAGATACCCGTGAGAAGATTGATATTGATGTGCTCAATAAAGAAATCGCTGAGACTGTTGCCAAGATTGACCACTTGCGTGCAGATATAGATAAGATTGTAGAGGAATTGAGCCATGGCAAATGATGTGATTCTCTATAGAACTGACGACGGGGAGTCCGCTATTGAACTCCACTTGGATAATGGAACGGTCTGGCTGACCCAACAGGAACTAGCTGAGCTCTTTCAAACTTCCAAGCAAAACATTAGTAAACATATCAAGGCGATTTTTGAAGATGGTGAGTTGGATGAAGCAGTGGTTGTCAACTATCAGTTGACAACCACTCGTCACGGTGCAATAGCTGGTAAAACTCAGTCAAAAAAAGTCGCCTACTATAATCTTGATATGATTTTAGCGATTGGTTATCGTGTGCGCTCCCCTCGTGGAGTCCAGTTTAGACACTATGCTTCGACAGTCTTGAAAGAGTATCTGATTAAGGGCTTCGCTATGGATGATGAGCGCTTGAAAAAATTGGGTGGTGGTTCTTACTTTAAAGAACTTCTTGAAAGAATCCGAGACATTCGCTCGAGTGAAAAAGTCTTTTACCGTCAGGTTTTGGATCTCTTTGCTACATCAAGTGACTACAATGCAAATTCACCAGAGGCAAAGAAATTCTTTGCGACAGTACAAAACAAGATGCATTATGCTATTCACCACAATACTGCCAGTGAACTCATCTACAATCGTGTTGATAGTGAAAAGGAGTTTATGGGCTTGACCACTTTTAAGGGCGACCTCCCTACCCTATCTGAAGCAAAAGTTGCCAAGAACTATCTGACAGAAAAGGAACTCCGTGGACTCAATCAGCTTGTATCTGGATATCTAGACTTTGCTGAAAGACAGGCGGAGCGAGAAGAAGTCATGACTATGGCGGACTGGGTGACACATGTAGACCGTATCCTTCAGGCTACTGGAGAAGACTTACTTGATAATAGTGGCTCTATCTCTCGTGAACAGATGAAGCAGAAGGTAGAAAAGGAATATAAGAGCTACCAAGCCAAGACCCTTAGTCAAGTTGAAAAAGATTACCTCAAGGAAATCAAAAGCATTGAAAATCTAGCAAAGGAAGGAGGTAAGTGATGAACATCCTAGAAGAAATCCAGAACTGTCCCGTTGAGTGGAAAGAGTTGGGGGAAGTGTGTAAAATAGAAACAGGTAAATTGAATGCCAATGAGTCTGTTGAAGATGGGAAGTATCCTTTTTTTACAACAGCAAAAGAAATAAGTCGAATAAATTCCTTTCGGTGGAATGCAGAGGCACTATTAATTGCTGGAAATGCAAATGTTGGAGATGTTAAGTATTATTCAGGAAAATTTGAAGCATATCAAAGAACATATGTTTTGACAAATTTCTCACATAATGTGAAAGCTCGATTTTTGTTACACATTATCAAACAGGGGCTAAAATCTTATTTAGAGAATAATACAAATAAGGCGGCTATGTCTTACATTGTCATTTCAACTTTAAAATCGTTTCCTATTCCTATCCCACCAATAGAAATTCAAGAAAAAATCGTGCAAATACTTGACAAATTCACCGATTATGTTACAGAATTGACCTCAGAATTGACCTCACGTAAAAAGCAATATTCTTTTTATAGAGATAAACTCTTGTCATTTGAAGACGAGGTTTATCAGGTTGAGTGGAAGATTCTAGAGGAAGTAGCTAAATTTAATTATGGCTATACTGATAAAGCGAAAGATACTGGAGATGTTAGATTTATTCGAATCACTGATATTGATGAAAATGGCTATCTCAAGTCGAATGATAAAAAATATATTGCTTTAAGCGAAGAATCTAGAAACTATCTAGTAAAATATGGTGACTTGTTGATGGCTAGAACAGGTGCGACTTATGGAAAAACGCTATTTATTGATACAGATGAAGCTAGCGCGTATGCCTCTTTTTTAATTAAGATTACTCCATCAGAGGAGTTGAATTCAAGATACTATTGGCACTTTTCAAAGAGTGAATTGTATTGGAAACAGGCTAATAATTTAGTTTCAAAGGCTGGACAGCCTCAGTTTAATGCGAATAGTCTGAAGAATATAAAAATCCCAGTCCCTTCTCTCGAAATCCAGTCTCGTATTGTTCAAGTTCTAGACAATTTCGACATGGTTTGTAACGATCTAAACATCGGACTTCCCAAGGAGATTGAGCTTCGCCAAAAACAGTACGAATATTTCCGAGAAAAACTCTTGACATTCACCGCCGAAGGCGTGTACACTGACAGTACAGTACAGACAAGACCTCATTAGGCTCTTAAACTGGGTTTTTGGTCCAATTCGGGTGGAATTGGGAGCTATAGGAGACATTATTCGGGGGAATGGGCTTCAGAAAAAAGATTTTCAAGACACAGGCGTTCCTTGTATCCATTACGGACAGATATATACATACTATGGAATTGAAACTGATATAACGAAGTCGTTTATTAATCTAGAATTATCAAAAAAACTTCAAAAAGCTAAAACTGGTGACTTGATTGTTGCAACGACATCCGAGAATGTTGAAGATGTTGGTAAGTCTTTGGTTTGGTTAGGAAAAGGTGAAGTTTGTATTGGAGGACATTCATGTATAATCAGAACCGAGCAAAATAGTAAATATTTAGTCTACTTTTTTAGAACTAGCTATTTCCAAAACCAGAAGAAAAAAAGAGTCTTGGGAACTAAAGTAATTGAACTTTATCCTAAAAACTTTGCAAAAATTCAAATAATATTACCTCCTTTATCAACACAATCTCAAATTGTCTCCATCCTTGACAATTTTAACACCCTAACCAACTCTATTTCTGAAGGTCTTCCTAAAGAGATAGAACAGAGACAGAGACAGTATGAATACTGGCGGGAACAATTGCTAAATTTTGATTTATAGAAAAGAATAGGAAAGGGATATGGCAAAAGCGCTAAGAGATATTGCACAAGAGTTAAAAGATTCAGACAAAAAAGTTCAGCTGATCTACGCCTTTAATGGGACGGGTAAGACCAGGCTCTCTAAAGAATTTGCTAAGTTGGTTCAAGCTGAAGAAGTCGGTCTTACGAGAGATAAGATTCTTTATTATAATGCTTTTACTGAGGACTTATTCTATTGGGATAATGATCTTGACAGCAATCAAGATTTTAAACTGAAGATTCAACCAAATTCTTTTATATCTTGGATTATTCAAGAGCAGGGACAGGATCAGAATATTATTTCAAATTTTCAGCATTATACAAATGATAAAATGACACCTTCATTTCTTTTGTCAGATGGTCATATTCTTTTCACCATTCAAAGTGGTGATGGTGAGGATAGATTAAACGAACAAATTAAGTTATCCAAAGGTGAAGAGAGCAATTTTATTTGGTCTATTTTTTATACATTGCTAGAGCTAGTTATTAGTGAGCTTGATATACTAGAACCTGATGAACGTAGTACTAGAGAGTTTGATGATTTAGAGTATGTGTTTATTGATGACCCGGTTTCATCATTAGATGAAAACCACTTGATAGAAGTTGCATCAAATTTAGGTAAGTTAATTAGAACGAGTAAGTCTGAACTTAAATTTATAATAACAACTCACAATCCTTTATTCTATAACGTCTTATATAATGAGTTAAAAAATATTAAAAGGAATGAGAGATATAGTAAGCGAGCTATTGACGAAGAAACTGGAGAGTATGGAACCTATATTGACACCCGAAAAGTTCCTGATAGTAGTAGATTTAGATTTGAAAAATTAGAAGATGGATCATATAAGCTGATACCTCAACCGGATGACTCTCCTTTTGCTTATCATAATTTTTTAAGAAAATCATTACATAAAGCTATAGAAGACAATTTGGTTTATAAATATCATTTTAATTTTTTAAGAAATCTTTACGAGAAAACAGCAACTTTCCTAGGGTATCAAAATTGGCAGGATTTATTGCCACGTGATAATGAAGGAAGTTTTAGTAACTATGAGTCAAGGATATTAAATATTTCTAGTCATTCTAAAGTATCAACCGAGGAAGATGAACTAGTAACCCTCCCAGAAACTGCGCTTTTAAAAAACCTGTTACAGCATTTAGAGAGCACTTGCAATTATAAGGAGTAATTATGTCTGAAAGCACATTGACTACAGCTATTGTTGAGTCAGATAATTTTATCATTTTAGAAAAGTATACCAAGCTAGAACAGCCTAGTCAGTATCAGACCGAGGCAGACTTGGAGAAGGAGCTGATTGCTGACTTGCGCCAGCAAGGATACGAGTATCTTACTTATTTGACGACCCCAGAGGCGCTTTTGGCTAATCTCAAGACCCAGATGGAAGTTCTGAATAATGTGGTTTTTACAGATGCTGAGTGGCTGCGCTTCTTGGATGAGTACCTCAATAAACCCAGTGACAGTTTGATTGATCGTACCAGAAAACTTCATGATAACTATATTTATGATTTTATCTTTGATGATGGGCATATCCAGAATATCTATCTATGGGATAAGAAAAATATTAGTCGAAACAAACTGCAAGTCATTAATCAAATGAAGCAAGTTGGTACCAGTAGCAATCGTTATGATGTAACCTTGTTGATAAATGGATTGCCTCTGGTACAAATTGAGCTTAAAAAACGCGGAGTTGCGATTCGAGAGGCCTTTAATCAGGTGCACAGATATAGTAAAGAGAGTTTCAATGAGGAGAATTCTCTCTTTAAGTACCTTCAGATTTTTATCATCTCAAACGGAACGGATACTCGGTATTTTGCTAATACGACCAAGCGAGATAAGAATTCTTATGAGTTCACCATGAACTGGGCTTTGAAAAATAATAATCCTATTAAGGACTTGAAGGACTTTACAGCAACTTTCTTAAGTCAACAGACCTTATTAAATGTTTTGATAAATTATTCTGTCTTTGATACTAATGACACTCTTCTCATCATGCGTCCTTATCAGATTGCAGCAACTGAACGAATCATCTGGAAGATACGTTCAGCTATTGCTTCAAAAATCAAAAGCGGTCCTGATACAGGTGGTTATATTTGGCATACTACCGGTTCAGGGAAGACCTTGACAAGTTTTAAAGCTGCTAGACTTGCTACTGAGATGGAAGAAGTGGATAAGGTTTTTTTTGTGGTGGACCGCAAGGACTTGGATTATCAGACGATGAAGGAGTACCAGCGATTTTCACCTGACTCAGTTAACGGTTCAAATAGCACTGCAGGTCTCAAACGCAATATCGAGAAGGATGATAATAAAATTGTCGTGACGACCATTCAGAAGCTTAACAATTTTATGAGCAGTGAGAGCCATCATGAAATTTATCAAAAGCAAGTGGTTTTCATTTTTGATGAATGCCATCGTTCTCAGTTTGGTGAAGCGCAAAAGCGACTCAGACAGAAATTTAAGAAATATTGCCAGTTTGGTTTTACGGGTACACCAATTAAGGTAGAGAATGCGCTTGGTTCCGAGACAACGGCATCTGTTTTCGGTCGTGAGTTACATGCCTATGTGCTAACTGATGCGATTCGAGATCAAAAAGTTCTGAAGTTCATGGTGGATTATAACGACGTTCGTCCACAGTTTAAGTCAATTGAAAGCGAGCAGGACTTGACCAAATTATCTGCAGCTGAAAATAAAAAAGCACTGCTTCATCCGACTCGAATCGCTGAGATATCTAGATATGTCTTAGATCATTTTGATCAAAAAACGCATCGATTAACTGGTAAAGGTTTCAATGCTATGTTTGCTGTTTCAAGTGTTGATGCAGCAAAAGCCTACTATCAAGAGTTGCAAAATCAGCAAAAAGATTCTGATAAACCATTGAAGATTGCGACTATCTTTTCCTATGCTGCGAATGAGTCTCAGGTGGCTATTGGTGAAATTGATGATGAGAGCTTTTCACCGGCAGATTTAGCGGATATTAGTAGTAAAGAATTTTTGAGTAGCTGTATAGCTGATTATAATCAGTTATTTGGCACTAATTTTACTATTAATGGCAATGATTTTCAGAATTACTATCGTGATTTGGCTAAACGCGTCAAAAATCGGGAAGTGGATCTCTTAATTGTAGTTGGGATGTTCTTGACTGGCTTTGATGCACCGACTTTAAATACTTTATTTGTGGATAAAAATCTGAGATATCATGGTCTAATCCAAGCTTTTTCACGCACCAATCGAATTTATGATGCTACCAAGTCATTTGGGAATATTGTAACCTTCCGGGATTTAGAGAAGGCTACAACTGATGCTATTAAGCTATTTGGAAAGACTGAGACAGCAGAAGTCTTGCTCGAACGTTCTTATCAAGAGTATATGACAGGATTTACGGAGGCCGGTGAAGAGCAAAAGGGCTATATGGCAGTTGTTCAAGAGTTACAAGAAAAATTTCCGGACCCGCAAGCTATCATTAAAGAGCGTGATAAGAAAGAATTTGTATCTTTGTTTGGTCAATTTCTTCGTTTAGATAATATCTTACAAAACTACGATGATTTCATGAGTCTACGAGCTTTACAAGAACTTGATATCTTAGATGATAAGGCTGTAGAGGCTTTCAAGGAACGTTTCCATGTGGATGATGAAACTTTAGAGGAGTTATCTAGGTTAGACATCCCAAGTACTAGGGAAATTCAAGACTACCGTTCAACCTATAATGACATTAAGTCATGGTATGAGAATGAACGCCGTAATCAGGAAGATAGCGAATCTAAAGTTGATTGGGATTCGATTGTTTTTGAAGTTGAATTACTAAAATCCCAAGAAATCAATCTGGATTATATCTTAGAGCTAATTTTTGAGACTAATAAAAAGGTTTCAGATAAGGATGAACTTGTTTCGGAAATTACTCGGACGATTCGAGCAAGTCTTGGCAATCGAGCTAAGGAAGATTTGATAGTCGCTTTCATCCATGACAGTGATTTAGATAGTTTTGCTGATAAATCAGATATCATTGAACAGTTCTTTATTTTTGCGCAAAGTGAGCAGAAAAGGGAAGCGGATGAGTTGATACAGACTGAGGGATTAAATGAACAAAGCGCTAAGCGCTACATACAAGCTTCGTTGAAGCATGAGTATGCTAGTGAAAATGGGAATGATTTGAATGAAGCTCTGCCGAAAATGAGCCCACTAAATCCACAATATCGTACAAAAAAACAAACCGTTTTTCAAAAGATCAGTCGTTTTGTTGAAAAATTCAAGGGAATTGGTGGAGATATTTAAGAATCATTTGATTGAGTAACGAAATAAATCTGCCTAAACAATAAAAAGTAGCTATCAAATGTGCTTAAGGGCTACTTTTTTATTATTCTATTTTCTGCTTTTAGGAAACTGTTTCTATCATTTTTGAGAATCTCAAAGCATACTTGGAAGGTGGCGGATTCTATATTTTTCAAGTGAATCAGTCATATCTAGCTGGGTCTGATAAGTATTCATTGTACGGAATATACTTAAAGTTAAGACGGTGGCTATCTTGTTGACCTTATTAGAAGGATGCTTCTTAATCCAGTTAATCCTTATGATAGTAGCTTGCTAGAATATATTAGAATAAAGAATTTTTCTGAAAATTTCTGAGATTGGTTACTGAACTATTATTTGAAAATTTCTGAGATTGATTACGTCTAGACGTTTTTATCCCTCTATCTGAACTTGCATCCGGATGAACATATCGCGGTGCTGCTCTTGGATGACCTCGCAGATATAATCATCCACAGGAGTATATTCAGCTTGGATTAGAGCTTGGTGAAAATGTGGCAGAGCTTATAACTAAAATAGACCTCCCACATCAATGTACTGTACCCCAAAAGTTAGACAGAAAAAATCTAAATTTTAGGGTGCGGTACACAACAGGTGGTGTTCTCTTATATGCTTATTTCATCGAACTTTTAAGCAAGTCCATGGTACCATTAAGAAGAGTCTCTGTCAAAAAGTTGTGATTGTATGGTTTTTATTCTCAGTGCACCAGCTTCCTCCTTGACACTTCGCCAGCTTTTGATACAATAGTACAAAATTAGAGGAGGTGGGCTATGATTCAGAAACATGCGATTCCCATTTTGGAGTTTGATGACAATCCCCAGGCGGTCCTTATGCCAACACATGAGGGATTGGACTTAAAGTTGCCAAAGAAATGCATCTATGCATTTTTGGAGGAAGAGATTGACCGCTACGCTCAGGAAGCAGGAGCGGACTGTGTTGGTGAGTTCGTTTCTGCCACCAAGACTTATCCAGTCTATGTCGTCAACTACAAGGGTGAGGAGATCTGTCTGACCCAGGCGCCCGTTGGTTCTGCCCCAGCGGCCCAGTTTATGGATTGGTTGATTGGCTATGGTGTGGAGCAAATCATTTCCACTGGAACTTGTGGAGTCCTAGCCGATATTGAGGAAAATGCCTTTCTCGTCCCTGTTCGCGCTCTGCGAGATGAGGGGACCAGCTACCACTATGTAGCGCCTTCTCGTTATATGGAGATGCAGATTGAGGCTATCTCTGCCATTGAGCAAGTCTTGGAACAAAGAGGCATTCCTTACGAGGAGGTCATGACCTGGACGACAGATGGTTTTTACCGAGAGACAGCTGAAAAGGTTGCCTATCGTAAGGAAGAAGGCTGTGCTGTTGTGGAGATGGAGTGCTCTGCTCTTGCGGCAGTAGCTCAGTTACGTAGGGTTGTCTGGGGAGAACTGCTCTTTACCGCAGATTCCCTGGCGGATCTAGATAACTACGACAGTCGTGACTGGGGCGTAGAAGCTTTTGATAAGGCCCTCGAACTCTGTCTTGCTATTATGCACCACATGTGAGTGCTTTTACTGTTTTTATGGTACAATGTAGCTATGTTATTCAAATCTTTTTTGGAAAAAATCAAGACGACGCTGGTTCGATTATCACCAGCTCGTCGCATCTTTTTAAGTTTTGCCTTAGTTATCTTCTTGGGCTCGCTCCTTTTAAGCCTACCCTGGGTTCAAGCAGCAACGTCACAAGCGACCTACTTTGACCATCTCTTTACGACTGTGTCCATGGTCTGTGTGACAGGGCTCTTCACCCAGCCGGTGGCCTCTACTTACAATATCTGGGGCCAGTTGATTTGCATGCTGTTGATCCAGATCGGTGGATTGGGGCTTATGACCTTTATTGGAATCTTTTATATCCAAGGGAAACAAAAGCTCAGTCTTCGTAGCCGTGAGACTATTCAAGAAAGTTTTAGTTATGGGGAAACCCAGTCCTTAAGGGACTTCATCCGCTCGATCTTTTTGACGACTTTTCTGGTAGAAGGGCTCGGTGCCTTTCTCCTGAGTTTCCGCTTCATTCCTGAATTTGGATGGGGGCGAGGGATTCTAACCTCTATCTTTTTGGCTATTTCAGCTTTCTGCAATGCTGGATTTGATAATTTTGGAAGTACGAGTTTAGCAGTCTTTCAGACGGACCCTTTGATCAATCTAGTGATTGCAGGATTGATTATAACGGGTGGCCTAGGATTTATGGTCTGGTTTGACCTAGCGATCCAGTTTGGGAAAAAGAAAAAACGCCGCCTGCGTTTCCATACCAAGTTGGTTCTCTTTTTAACGGCGGGAATTTTGCTCTTTGGAACAGTATCGACTCTCTTAATCGAGTGGAACAATCCAGGGACGATTGGGAATCTCAGCGTCCCAGAGAAACTATTGGTTAGTTTCTTCCAGACTGTCAGTATGAGGACAGCAGGCTTTGCCTCTATTGACTACACCCAGGCTCGACCAGTTACCTTACTGATCTACATTTTGCAGATGTTTCTGGGCGGGGCACCTGGAGGGACAGCAGGGGGACTCAAGATTACGACCTTCTTTGTCTTGTTGGTCTTTGCTCGCAGTGAATTATTGGGCTTGCCTCATGCCAATGTAGCTCGGAGGACCATTGAACCTCGAACCGTACAAAAATCTTTCAGTGTCTTTATTATCTTCTTGCTGACTTTCTTACTGGGCTTGATTTTACTAGGGATAACAGCAGAAGGAAATCCGCGCTTTATCTATCTCATGTTTGAGACCATTTCAGCACTTGCTACTGTTGGGGTAACGGCAAATTTAACACCAGAGTTAGGTAAGTTAGCCCTTAGTATCGTTATGTTGCTGATGTTTATTGGCCGTATTGGCCCCTTGACACTACTGGTCAGCTTAGCAGAATATAAGCCAGACAAGAAAGATTTGATTCACTATATGAAAGCAGATATCACCATTGGATAAGAAAGGAAAAACGATGTCAGATCGAACAATTGGAATTTTAGGTTTGGGTATTTTTGGGAGTAGTGTTCTGGCTACTCTCGCCAAGCATGATATAAATATTATCGCTATTGACAACCATGAGGAACGAATCAATCAATTTGAACCAGTCTTGGTGCGTGGTGTTGTTGGAGATATCACAGATGAGGACCTCTTGCTATCGGCTGGAATTGATACCTGCGATACCGTAGTCGTCGCAACTGGTGAAAATCTAGAGTCTAGTGTTCTTGCAGTCATGCATTGCAAGAGTCTAGGGGTACCGACTGTTATTGCTAAGGTTAAAAGCCATACAGCAAAAAAAGTCCTTGAAAAAATTGGCGCAGATTCAGTCATCTCACCAGAGTTTGAAATGGGGCGCTCATTGGCACAGACTATTTTATTTAATAACAGTGTTGATGTTTTTCAGTTGGACAAAAATGTCTCGATAGTCGAGATGAAAATTCCAAGGTCGTGGGCAGGTAAGAGTCTAAGTCAACTTGATCTTCGAGGACAATACAATCTCAATATTCTTGGTTTTCGTGACTATGAAAATGCTCCCTTGGATGTTCAGTTTGGTCCAGATGATCAATTGAAAGCTGATGGCTATATGATGGCAGTAATCAATAACCAATATTTGGATAATCTAGCACACCTCAATGATTAAAAGAGAAATGACCATTCTTTTTTCTAGTGACTACTGAGTCAATATAAGTATTTTATAAGAAGGATT
>ERZ773014.1826-NODE-1826-length-12994-cov-20.290362_pt1 | contig 12994 bp, 14 predicted proteins | sample MGYA00580841_ERZ773014 | MGnify/ENA primary metagenome ERZ773014 (study PRJEB29015, sample SAMEA2737989) | human oral metagenome | biome: human oral; feature: human-associated habitat; material: dental | place: China | collected 2067 ...
TAACGCATAATAATACCCCTTTCACCGGTTTGTCCAGTAAAAGGGGTACATATCATATTAAACTAAGCATGATAAATAAGAAAGATGTAATTAATATTTATCTATAAGAAATATAGTTAAATAGTATTAAAATTCAAATGAAAAATTAACATAAAACGCTATACTAGAACGTAAAAATCTAGTATAATATATAAGTGAAATTAACAAAAAAGAGAGGTAAAGATATGTACGCTATAGAAATGCTAAACATAACTAAAAAGTTTGGTGACTTCTACGCAAATAAAGACATTACTATTCAGGTTAAGAATAATGAAATTCATGCTTTGCTTGGAGAAAATGGTGCCGGAAAATCTACATTAATGTCAGTTCTTTTTGGGATGTACCATCAAGAAGCAGGTGTGATTAAATTAGATGGAAAAGAAGTTGATATTAAAGACCCTAAACATGCGAATAAACTTGGAATTGGGATGGTACACCAACATTTCAAACTTATTAAAAACTTTACTGTTGCTGAAAATATTATTTTAGGAATGGAAGAAGTAAAAGGTGGAAAAATTGATTTAGAATCTGCTGCAAATAAAATTTCAGAGTTATCTAGAAAATATGGTTTAGAAGTTAATCCTAAAGCCCTTGTTGGAGATATAAGTGTAGGGATGCAACAAAGGGTTGAAATTTTAAAAATGTTATATAGAGATGCTAACATTTTAATTTTCGACGAACCAACGGCGGTATTAATACCAGCGGAGATTGAAGAATTTTTAGCGATTCTTAAAAATCTTCAAGCAGAAGGAAAAACTATTCTATTAATCACACATAAACTTAACGAGATTATGGCAGTAGCTGATCGTTGCAGTATTATTCGTCGTGGAGAATATTTTGGAACAGTAGAAGTTGCAGAAACAACTAAAGAAAAATTGGCAAGTCTTATGATTGGTAAAGACTTAGAAATAATCAAGTATGAACGTTCTCGTGAAGGAAAGAAAAAAATACTAGAAGTATCAGGTATTTATGCAGATACTCAAGAAAAACAAAATATCTTACATGACTTCAATCTTGACGTACACGAAAGAGAAATCTTAGGTATCGCTGGGGTAGATGGAAATGGGCAACAACAATTTGTTGAAGTACTGAATGCTTTACTTAAAGAAACAAAAGGTAAAATTATCTTTGATGGAAAAGATTTACATGGAATTTCTACTGCGAAACGTAAAGAATTAGGTCTTGAAATTATTGCAGAGGATAGACATAAAGATGGATTAGTGTTAGATTTCAGTGTTGAAGAAAACTCAGTATTAGAAAATTACTACACAGAGAAGTTTTCTAAAAATGGATTCCTTAAAAAGCCTGTAATTTCTAAATTTGCAAAAGAAATTTGTGAAAAGTATGATGTTCGTAAAGCTGGTGATGAGAAGATTTCTGCACGAAGCATGAGTGGTGGTAACCAACAAAAACTTATTATCGGGCGTGCACTAGAACTTGATCCTAAACTATTAGTGACTACTCAACCAACTCGTGGACTTGATGTAGGGGCTATTAACGGCATTCACAAAATGTTAATTGATTACCGTGATAAAGGTAATAGTGTTCTATTAATTTCATTTGACTTAGATGAAATTTTAACTTTATCAGATAGAATAGCAGTTATTCATAACGGTAATATTATCGATGTTGTAGATAATGATGAGAATGTAACAAAAGAACAACTTGGTCTGCTTATGGCAGGGGTTAAGAAGTAGAGAGGAGAACCTATGTTAAAGAAAGTTTTAACTAATGCGGTGCTACCAATATTAGCTTCATTTATAATTGGAGCAATTCTTATTTCAGCGATAGGAGCAGCACCAGGAGATGTATTAGGGGTTATGGGGAATATTTTTACCGACCCTAACAGTATAGCTGAAATTTTTGTATCGACAATTCCATTAATTTGTACAGGATTGTCAGTTGCCTTTGCATTTAGAACAGGATTATTTAATATCGGAGCAGAAGGACAATTTATTATGGGTGGACTTTTTGCAGGTATTGTTGCTATTAAAATGCAAGGTATGAACTTCTATGTAGTCCTAATCGCAAGTATCTTAGCAGGTATTATTGTTGGTGGGCTTTGGGCAGCTATTGCAGGGTATTTAAAAGCTAGATTTAATATTAGTGAAGTAGTTGTAACAATTATGCTAAACTACACAGCTTTATACTTTGTTCAATTCGCGGTACCAAAATTTATTCGAGGAACTAATGATATTATTTCTCAACCGCTTGTTGCAAGTGACGGTTCAGGATATTTAAAAAATGATTTGATAGAAGGTATTTTCAATAACCACCGTTTAGGAACGGATTTATTCTTAGCTATTTTTGCAGTTATTATATTCTATATCGTTATGGAAAAAACAGTATTCGGTTATGAGCTTCGTTCAGTAGGGTTTAACCCATCAGCATCCAGATTTGTTGGTATGAAAGTTAATAGAAACACTGTTCTTTCAATGGCTATTTCAGGAGCGTTTGCTGGACTTGGAGGAGCGCTTTACAACATGGGACCTGTTGGTCAAGTAGTTGCAGGTTCTACATTCCAAGGATTTGGGTACATGGGTATCGCGGTTGCACTTATCGGAGCGAATACAGCACTAGGTTCATTCTTAGGAGCGTTGTTATTCGGATTCCTAGGAGTTCTTACTCCACAATTAGCGTTTATCGGTATTCCAAAAGATATCGCAAATATCTTAATCGGATTAATCGTATTATTCGTTGCAGCGAAAGCTATTTTCGATAGCAAATTACTAGATAAACTAGTTAGTAAAAAGAAAGGAGAAAAATAAATGGATACAGTATTATCACTATTAGACTCAATGTTACAATATACAGTACCTATTCTAATAGCAGCCATCGGTGGTTTCTATTCTGAAAAGAGTGGGGTTGTAAATATTGCACTTGACGGTTTTGTAATTTTTGGTTCATTTGTTGCTTCTTTCATAGCTTTAACAGCCTTCGAAGGTGCGCCAACTATGCTTCAATTAGTTGTATGTTTATTAGCTGCAACAATATGTGGAGGACTACTTTCACTTATTCACGCATTTATCAGTATTAACTTAAAAGCTGACCAAGTTATCTCAGGTACAGCGATTAACTTAATTACACCAGCTATTGCGTTATTCTTAGTTAACCATTTCAATGGAACTTACGAATTATTATTAGCAAGTGGATTTCCTAGATATACAGTTTTTGGTAAATTTACAGTATATCCAACGATTATTATAGCAATAGTATTAGTAGCACTTACTTACTATATTATTTACAAACGTCCATTTGGACTTAGACTTCGTTCTGTTGGGGAAAATCCTCAAGCCAGTGATTCATTAGGATTAAACGTATTTAAATACCGTTATATTGGGGTATTTATTTCTGGATGTTTAGCAGGACTTGCAGGTGCAATTATTGCAACTACATTTAGCCAAGGATTTAACGCAGCAATTACAGTATACGGTTTTGGTTACTTAGCATTAGCAGCATTAATCTTTGGTAAATACAACCCAATTACAATCACATTAGCAGCATTGTTCTTCGGGGGAACAAAAGTATTTGCAGAAAAAGTATCTATTCTAGCACCAGATCTTCCAATTCCAGTATCATTCTGGAACATGTTCCCATTCGTAGCGACAATTATCGCACTTATCGTCTTCTCTAAGAAAACTTCTACACCAGAAGCGCTTGGAGTTCCTTACGATAAAGGTATGAGATAAGGTTGAATTAAAAGTAATTTAATCAAAATATATACAATAGCACTCAGAAAGTTAATTATTCTGAGTGTTATTTTTTAATTTAGAGAAAATGTGGTATAATAATGTCAAAGAAAAATAATAATCAATAAAACATCTTACTTTATTGATAAAGGAGAATTTAGATATGAATAAGAAATTACTTATGGTTCTTGCGGCAGGAGCATTAGTTCTAACAGGTTGTGCTGTAAATGAAGCCAATAAAGAAAAAGATGATAAGAATAAATCAGAACAAAAAGATGCTTCAAAAGAAGATAAAAAATTAGAACAAGATAAACAAAAAGCTTCTCACGACTTAAAAGAAGCAGAAAAGCTAATAAATAAAGTGGCTATTTCAGGAAATGATTTATCGAGGTTAAAAACACAAACGAATCTATTAGCTTGGATTACACAAGATAAAGTAAAAAAATCAAAATCACCTAATGGAGATGAACTGTTCACTATTTCGAAAGAAGATTATCTAGATGTTATCAATGAATATTCAGATAAAACTTACACGATGAAAGAGGCGTTAGGTTTATTAAAAGGACCAAACTTTAATGAGTATGAAGTTGAAGCGGCAAAATCACCATTACATCCAACAAAAAATGAAATTCACTACTACAAAGGTGATGATAAAATTGTCTTTGTAGGAATGCCTTTAACAAATAAATATCCACAAGAAGTTGAAGCAAAAGATAAATGGAAAGTAGAAGGGGATAGTATAAAAATAAATGTTCTTGATGCAATGACTAAGACAAATATTTCAACTATAACTCTAAAACTTAACAATAAAGAGTATCCAGGCGGAAATCAAAAATCTAAATACTATGTTGAAAGTGTAAAGTATAATTAGGATTATAGGTTTGAATATATAATAAAGGATAACTAGAAATAGTTATCCTCTATTTTTTGTTAGTTGTAAAATAGTTGCATTTATGGAAATTAAGTATTGCTATAAATTAATTATATCAGTGATTTAATAAGTGTTTACTGTTATTTTTATTGATAAAAAATTAATATGTAGAATTATTTTTTATAATCTTTATAGAAGAATTGACAAAAAGAAAATATTAGTTTAAAATTAATATATAGGTAAATCAAACAGATTAAGCATAAACAAAAAGACAGGAATGGTACTCCTGTCTTTTTTTATTGGCTCTATGTCAAATTTGTTAATTCAGTAAGAAATACTAACTATGTTAATGCTAATTCTGTTTGTAGTAATCTAAAATTGAATATATAGAAATTATTTCTTGTATTATTATATATTTTTTCATAAATTCATAATTTATAGATTCATCTTCATTTATCGGTAGTAATATTTTCTGTCGTTTCAAGCGTGCTGTTCCCATTTTATATCCATAGCCGTATTTTTCTTTTTGACTAGAAATCATAAACGAGACGAATTTTGCTACGTGAGCGTCTTCGTATTTTGGAATTAGTTTTCTCGTATCATTTCCGAAAAGTGCGGGGTATGAATGATAAAATGAATATCCAACCGAACCGTTACGATTAACCGAGATACATTTTTCTTGCAGAGTTGCATTAGTGTTAGAAATAAAATATCCTATACCGTTGTTGTTTGCTGTTGCTGTAACGTAAGGTGTCTGTCCTTCAATTCTATCACGTTCGTAAATATCTTTTCCTGATTTTATTTCACAAATATCTTCGATGAAAAATTCTTTCCATGAAATATTTTCCAATAAGTATTTATTTTCAAGTTTCTTAACCATTATATATATATATATATATGATTAAGCGTTTTCTCGATATTTTCTTTTTCTAGCTTTTTCATAAATTGACTCATATATTCCCAATGAGGTTCGTCGTTTTCGTCGATTGGAAGATGTAAAATTTCATTTTCTAGTCTATTTTGATTTCTTTTATATCCGAAATTATATTTTCCTCTTACTCTATCTGCAATTGTTGTTATAAATGTTCCCGTATATAAATTTAAATTATCATTATATCCAACAGAAATATCTTGTGTTGCAATAAAATCTTCTTTTTTATAAACTGCATACCCCATAGATCCTTCGCCATTTCTAATGAATGCTATACAATTTCCTTTATATTTTAATTTTTTATCATCTTTAACAAATTCTAAAACCCCATTATTTCTATTAGTTGCACCAAGATAACTTATACCTTTATCATTTTTTTCTAGATAATTTAGTCCTTTAGAACTTTTTTTCTTAAATTCAAAAATGTCTTTAACCTTAAATTCTTTCCACTCTACATCATAATCAAGTAGTTCAAAACCTAGCTTCATTAGTTTATTTTCGTAATAAGAAGCTACTTTACTACTTTGAACCTTCATCTCTTGTTTAATATAATCTTCCATAAATTGCCAATTAGGAGAACCATCAGAAGTTATAGGGAGTAATAATTTATTTCGTAAAACCCTTTTTAATCCAACGGGATATCCATATCCATATCCCTTACTTTTTAAATAATTATCTATTAGTGAGGATAAATATAATGAAATATTTTTATTTAAATATTTATCATTTCTTAAAATTAAGATATTCTGGCTACAAGTAAAGTCATATACTTGATAAAAAGCCCTAGGTTCACCAACCATACTTATAGTAATACAGTTACCCTTTATTATTTTTTTACCATTTACTTCTACAAAATCTTGAAGACCGTTATTAGTTGAACTTCTTCCGATGAAAACTACTTCCCCTTTTTCTAATTTATTTGAATCAGAAGATGGCGCAATATAAATTTGTTCAAATATATCAGAAAAGTAAAACTCTTTCCATTCCACGCTATCTAAGGTTAACTTACTCATAATCTTCCTCACTTTCAGCTACCTTTAGCACTTTTTCTTTTATTTCATAATTTTCTTCGTTGTCTTCTATTCCAAATAAATATCCACGACCGTGAGTTATCATATTCACTTCAAATGTTAAATAGTCAGCGATTGTTTTTCTGAAATCTTCTTCACTTGGAATCTCGTCGTTGAAATAATAGAAAGAGTGCAACCATTCATCAGTGGCTTCGACTGTTGTTTCTACACAGAACTTAGTAGGTGCTTCATTTCGTCCAAACCATACATCTAGTAAATGTTGTTTTTTATCTTTGTGTGAACCATCATCAATAAGACCAACGTGTTTACTTACTATATAACCATCATTTTCAAAATTTATAAATTTACAAACTTTATTTTTAGGGTGTTTATTGTGTGCTGTAAATATTGCAATACAAGGATTAGTTCCAACACCGTAGAAAGTATTTTTATTCAAGGTGATAACACCTTCTAATGTATGATTTTTTAAAATTTCTTCTTTGATTTTTTGTTCATCTTTTGTTTTTCCAGTGAAGGTACTTTGTGGAACGATAATAGCAGCTTTCCCGTCTTCTACTAACGAATCTAATAGATGTCTTGTGAAATTAATTTCGTATAAATTAGGATTTTGTTTAGACCCCATCGAATACGGTGGATTCATCATACCGATGTTACAACCTTTAAGCTGAAGTTGCGCTGGATTTTCTGCTAAGAAGTCTCCGTTTTCTAAGTTACTTTTACCATCACCACGTAAAATCATATTCGTAGTGGCGATAGTAAACATATAAGATTGTTCTTCGATTCCAAAAAGTTGGTGTTTTTTAATGTGTTTGATTTCGCCTTCATCGTCAGTTTGGCTTACCATATTGTGCATAGCAGCAATTAAAAATCCTGCTGTTCCACAACATGGATCAAGTATTTTGTCGCTTGGTTTCAAATCTAACAAATCACAAAACAGTTCCGTAATATGTTTAGGAGTTAGTACGATTCCTAAGTTTTGCCCGTCTCCTCCACTATAAGACATAAACTCCCCGTAAAAACGTCCAAGATAATCTTCAGAAGAATTGTTATACTTAATACTATGATAAATACTTTCGTATAAAAACTCTGCAAAATGTTTTAACGGCGTCTTTCCTAAATTTGGATTTACTTCATTAATTTTTACATTATCACGGATAATAGAAAATTGACTTAGCAATTTATTTTTCTTAACTTGTGGCGAAACATTTGCACGTCCCAAGTTTGCCTCAATAGCGTCATATATTTTTTGACCATCAGTTTTTTGTGTATCTCCAATTAAACTGTCAATACTGAAATTTTTATACTCAACCTCCCTAAGTGCAAGAAGTATTCCAGATACAACTAGTGGCTTATTTTTCTCCTCTAAATTCCCGTAATTTCTTAAATCTTCATGAAGAACACTAGCATCTTTCAAAATTTCTGCTGTTTCTTTTTCTTTTTGAGTGTCCTCTTTTAAAATTTCTTTTGTATAGTATTCATCAATATTTTTCTCACTGAATGAGATTAGAGTTTCTAAATCATCAAGAACTTTATAATTTCCTCTATCGTCTATATAGATAGGTGTTATTTTATGATTTTTTTCATTACCACTAATCCCTAAAGCAATAATTTCTTTATAACTTGTGTTTTTAGCAAGGTGCTTCCCATAAAACAACGCACCATTTACTGCATAATCACAAACACTAGCTACTTCTTCACTGATTATTTCTTTATCTGTTAAATCTATATGTTTATGCGTATCAGCTTTATCTTCTATTACTATTAAAAAATTTTTTACTACACCTACATATTCAGGAAATCCTACTTTACCAGTTCCACGCTTTGACGCTGTTTGCAATGCTTCGTGAATTTCTTTTATATTACTACCTTGTGCAGTAAACTTATGATTTATTTTCGCTTCTTTTAATAAATCATAAACCCAAAGGTCTGTATTTACTTCTTTTTTTGCCATTAATTCCTATTCCTTACCATAATTTATTGTACTTTTTTATTATACCATAGATGATTAATACTGCACTATATTTTACAGAGCAAAACCTACAAGAAAGAAAATTTTATCCAACTTGTAGGTTTCACTTTTAGTTTATTTTGGAGACACTTTGGAGACAAGCCAAAGTGTTTTATGTTGTTTTAAGTCTATATATAACTTTAAAGATACTGTTAAAATAAGGTTTCTCGGGTTGAGTTACCTTTTTAGTTATAACTAAAATAAAACCCCTTATAAATTAGGGGTTTTATATATCTCACTATGTTAGCAGTTAGAACTAATAATCTTTTCCTCGCATTGGTCGTTAAGATTAAAGTTCTTGTTGCATACGCTGTACCTAAGAATTATGTCGTCGTTATACTCCTAATAATTCTAAGTTACACCGCATTATTCCCACTCTTCATATAAAACCTGCTAACTATTATAAAATAAGCATTTACAAGACTTTCATTTGCACCCACTACAAAATTTCACTGATTTTATAGGTATATTTTTAACAAAATACCTCAAAAGTACTTCATAGAGCTGTTAATCTCCATTGATATCTTCAATAATTGCATTTTAATTTTATTAAAACTTTCAGGATAATTCCTAGGCTTTAAGTCTTCTATTATTTTTAAAATATTTTCGCGTTTTTTTATAGCTTTATAATTTGCTTCTAATAGAATCTTTGTATCCTGAACGCCAGAATCTATATTTAAAATATCATAATATTTACTTTTAGCTACTGGCGAACAAACTAAATCAATATCTAAACAATACATCGAGAATATCATCTGTATTGCATTCCTTCCAGTTTATTGAACCGAGTCCTTTTTTAATCTTGAATTGTCTATATTGCATTTATTTTCGTCACTGCAATTACACAGTCTGAAGACAAACTTATTGTTTATTTTGCAATAAATATACATTATCATACACCCTGTAAACATTAGTATTATTGAGAGCGCGGCCCCTTCCAAGCCAAAATTTTTATCAAAGGCAAAACTGCTTTTTGCGGAATTTACATCCATCATAAAAAGGGAATATTTAGATATTGTTCCACTATTTGGTAACCCTAATAGAATGTTTTGTGTAAAGTTCCATGTTGTATGACATGCCATAACAAGCCAAATACTGTCAAATGCACAAAACATTAAACTAAAAAATACACCGGAAAGTAGTATATCTATAAATCCAAAAGCTGATATTCCATTATTTCCCAAGTGAAGTAATGCAAACAATATTGAGTTTATGATTATTGCAAATTCAGTGTTCTTATATCTATTTTTCAGTCTTTGATAAATAAATCCTCTAAAAATCAATTCTTCGCTCGAAGACTGAATGAAAACTACAATAAATAATAAAATTAGGTTCACTATTTCAAACTTGTAAAAAGTAAGCTTAATATCCCCGTGTAAAATTGCAACTGTTGCACAAAATCCATTCAGGACAAAACCTGTCAAAAATCCTAATATCAACATTTTAAAATTATTGCAAGTTCTGTTATATTTAATAGAGTTTAAAATTACTTTGTTCTTCTTCTTGAAAATTATACAGAATAAAATAAACGCAATCCAAATTCCCCAAAAATTAGCGTATATATTAAATGTAAATTTGAAATTATTATTGAAATAATTCGGAAGAGGAAACGGATCGATGAAACTTGAAATAACCTGTCCTGCAAATAATAATCCAATCCCTAAAAAACATATCCATATTAAATTGTCCCTTAACAGCCCCTTTATCGATGTCTTCATAAGTTTTTCAATCTTTCTATTCCATTACTTACATTAGCTATTTCCTTGCGAATATAATTACTATATCTCTCGAAATTTTAAGCTTTCCGAAATCAATGATACTCTATAAATACCTTTTGAAAGTTTCTCCACTGATAATAATCAAGTACATCAGCAAGTTCTCTTGAACTCCAATATTCGCTTCCATCTTTTCTAATATACTTAATATCTTCAAATCGCCTATATTCTTTTGCTTTTAAATTTGACATAAGCGAATCTCTCGTTATTTTTTATAACATATAACCTGAGTATCAACTATTTTTCTTTATCTCTATATATTTCGATAGGATTTCCTTTTAAATCTCTCCATTCTATCCATCCATTATTGGATTTTCCAATAATTATCCAACCGGCACTTGATGGATTCGTACATGCAATATCTTCTTGTAAAATATGGTCTTTTATTTTTGCATTTCTTCTAATAGATGGGATATAGCCTTTGCCGGTATTACCACAAAAACTTCCTTTTAATACTGTGAATACTCCATCTTTAACTATAGCTTTCCCATTTACTTTTCCGAAACCTTTTATATTACGATTTAATACATACTCCCCATCTGGAACAAATCCTACATCAGATTTCAATTTTATTTCTTCTGTAGATTCTTTGAAAACTTCTTTTTTACTTTTATCTTTAGGATAAATTTGTTTACCATCTAAAGAAGATAATAAGGACTTTGCGACCTCAATATCTAATGCAAATAGTTCCGTACTGAAAATTCTACTTTTACTAAAGATGTCATGAATAAGTTTTGCTTTCTCATCATATCCATCTACTTCTATAGCAAACTCCCTTTTTAAACCTGTGATATTGGCATATCCATTGCTTTCTAAAAATCTCATTCTATTTTCAAATTGATCATTTCCCGTCTTGCCAATCTTGATAAGACCGGAAACAACTGTACTCATTAAATATATTATTCCTTTTGCCATAACTGCCCCCTATTACTCATTTTTTATTATATCCTCTAAACCATCTTTTGTAAATAATTTCATCGGAAAGTTTATGTTCATTCCTCTAAAATATTTATATATCTTTAATGTATTTTCTTCTCCGACAAGGTTTGCTATATCAGCATAAACAGAGTGCCAATTATCAGAGGTGTTATGTGAATCAATTTTGTCCTTCATATAAAGTCGCTCCTCTCTTCATGATTTTATTATACAGAAAATATTTTGATAAGTTTAGATACAAAAATTAAAGAAAATAATAAGGACAAAATAAGGTTAAAATGTCCATGTAAAACTAAACTATCAGAGTTATAATATATAAATGATAAATAAGGCTTTTCGTGATATAATTATAATAGATTAAAAATAGAAATGAGGACTAGATACGGATGAATATGTTAAAAAGATAAGTTCTTCAACACACTTAAATTGGATATCTGATATAGAATTAGCTATGGAAATATATAAAGCTTATCCAGGTTCTTATAGTGTTTTATTTCCGTTTATGTATTCATATTTAGAAGAGTGCATACGTTCATTAACTACTGAATTTGGAAAGAATCTTTTATTAGATAAAAAAAGATATACGGTTGGTACGGAACTAATAAACTTAGCTATAGAAGAAAATAGTGAAAATAAAGAGTTGGTAGATTTACTTGAAGAATATAGAAAATATTTTAAGAAATCAACTATATTTGATGAGGGAGATAATAGAAATAGTGTGAGTCATGGATATACTTATCCAATACTTTGGACTAAAGAAAATTTTGAAGAGCTAGTAAAAGATATAACTAGACTATCAGATTTTGATATAATGTAAATTTTATTAGTATGTTCGTTTCTTTATCTCATATACAGTAGATTTAGCTATGCCAACATGATTGGCGATAGATTGGACAGGTTTTTTATCTTGGAGCATAGAAACTACACTTTCATATATAAACCTATCTTGAGGATTTTTAGCGTGAGCATGATATTTGATGGGGCGACCATTATAAACACCGCGCAATTTTGCTTGTTCTATACCTTGACGTTGCCTTTCTAGAATCTTTTCACGTTCATTTTGAGCGATATATCCAAGGAGTGAAAGAAAAATATCAAACATAGCAGTGTCTAGTGTAGGATTGTTAGTATTAAAATTAAGAAAAGGAGCATCTACTATTGTTAGTATTGCTCCTTTATCTTTTATTATTTGAATTATTTCTTTAGAATCTTTGTAATTCCTGCTAAGTCTATCTAGAGAAGCGATTATTACTTCGTCGTTAGGTCGGATAGAGTTTAGCATTTTATTAAGAATGGGTCTATTTGTATCCTTTCCGCTTTCTTGTTCACTATATAGTAAATCTACATTATAGTCTTTCATAATTTGTTTTTGTCTATCTAAGTTTTGGTCAATGGTAGAAGTTCTTATATATCCGATTTTCATATTTTTGTACCTCCTGAATTTAGTTTTTAGACATGTATAACGGACACTTTATTTGTTGATTTAATAGGAATGAATTTTGTTCGATATGGGTATACCCATATTAGTCATTTGGGCGAAAAAATAGTCGCAACCTTAAAAATAAAGTTACGACTATAGTATATTATCTCAAAAACTCATCTTTTTCTATTGTTAATCTTCCCATATTACTCCTTGAATATGAACTTCCACTATACTTCTGCCAATCTGTTAAAACTGTATCTAACAGTTCGTCTGATTTCTTCTGTAAGTATT
>ERZ773014.1829-NODE-1829-length-12981-cov-3.928594_pt1 | contig 12981 bp, 12 predicted proteins | sample MGYA00580841_ERZ773014 | MGnify/ENA primary metagenome ERZ773014 (study PRJEB29015, sample SAMEA2737989) | human oral metagenome | biome: human oral; feature: human-associated habitat; material: dental | place: China | collected 2067 ...
ATTAGAAAAAGATGGACGCCTTGCGGCAGACAGAAAACCGGCTTTTTCTGAAAAAACAAATAGGCTGACCACCTTCATGAGCGAGGGGCACGGTCAGACTGTATCAGTAAAGTGGGTGAAATGATGAAAGTGGCAGGATACATAGAGAGAAAGAGTATGCTCTACCAGACCGGCGTCGAGTACGGTGATTATACGATGAATCACGTACTCGGCTGTTCGCACGGCTGCAAATATCCGTGTTACGCCTTTTTGCTTAAAAAGCGATTTGGTCAGGTCAAAACATATGAAGAATGGTGTCGCCCGGTTCTTGTATCCAATACGCTTGAACTTCTCGATAAAGAAATACCTAAATTGAAAGATAAGATACAGTCTGTTCAGATTTGCTTTACTACCGATCCATTTATGTATGGGTACCCAGAAATCCAAGAGATGAGCCTTGCCGCTATACGAAGATTGAATGAGGATAATATAAAATGCTGCATTCTCACAAAAGGGCAGCTGACGATAGAACTGAAAGACTTATACAGCGAGAACGAATACGGAATCACGCTTGTCTCTCTTGACGAAGACTATCGTGAAAAGATAGAGCCTGGTGCGGCATCATATACGGATAGGCTTGCCGCATTGAAAGCCTTAAACGAAGCAGGTTGTAAGACATGGGTGAGCATAGAGCCGTATCCCACTCCGAATCTGATAGACCAGAACATTGGTGAGATTCTTGAAGCGGTCAGCTTTGCGGACAGGATTATTTTTGGCAGAACGAATTACAACAAGACGGTCTCTGCCTATAAGGAGAATAAGCAGTTTTATAACGAGTGTGCAGAGGAAGTCATCGCTTTCTGCGAGGGGCGTGGTATCAGCTACCACATAAAAGCAAAAACACAAACGAAAGAATGAGGTGAACGACTGTGGCCTTACTACAGGATTTGATAAAACAGATCGACGATGAGACGCTTCGTCAGCGAATCATGGCGGAGGTGGACAAGCTCACCAAGCAGAAAAAATTTGGTCTGATCTTTGAGGAGCATCTGCCGGAATGCACGCCGCTTTATGATGTGGGGATCAGACGGGATTCCAAGGTAGCATCAAAAACCGGTCAGGTGTCGGATATATACATCGTGCGCTCCATTGATGGAGATAAGGCGATATGCGAACACAAGACGGATCATGCGGAGGTGGAGTTTGCCCTGGGTGATCTTGTTGCCGTGGCGGAATTTGGTGAGCCTATCTATCCGTACCTCAAGTCCATCGATACAGTATGCAATGCGCCGGACAGCGACCTGTGGCATACTCTGATCGAGGCGGACAACTACCATGCCCTGTAGTTGTTGGAATATCTGTATGCTGGGAAGGTGGACTGCATCTATATCGACAAAAGCACATCGAGAATGATACAACTGAAATGGCGCAGAAGTGCCTTGAAATCACTGGAATTCGGAGGTTTTACAGGTTATTCGGGCAAGGCAGCATAGATGGAATCTAGAGTGGGAGACGAAAATAGTCGGTTCGATAGAATACCCTGAAACGATAGAAAAAGCTATCGTTTCAGGGTATTCTATCGTTAAAATGTAAGAACGAGGTGAATGCAGGTTTCTGTAAGGCGTGAGGACATATGTACAGCGTGACGCTATGATGTACCATCGCCAGAATCAGGCGCAAAAGGAAACTGTGCCCTTTGGCGTGGCGGCTGAACATATGTCCTGAAAGTTTGCAATCTATACGTTGTCCTTCACATCATTTTCCGATATTGCTGCATCTGCGCTCACCTCAATCATCTGCGTAACCACATGATTAAGCTCCGAGGCATTCTTACTCGTGATGATCGGTTTCCTTGTTTCACTTTCGATGGCTCTCCGAGCATTTCCGGCTACTTTGTCGCCCCGCTTGGCTACGGAAATACTTTGAGAAAAACCTTGCGGCTGCTCGGCAGCGGAAAATTCCCTAGTCGCGGTTTCTGCCAGCATATTCAGCACCAGTTCCGTGGTGCTCATGTTGTCGCGCAGACTCTCTTTTTTGAGCCCTTTCAGATTTTTGTACTGACGGGTGGTCATTCCGCTCCATGCGCGAGTGAGTTCATCGGTTAAAATGGCGTACTCCTTTCCTTGTTTGACGCCGCACTCTTTCCATTCGTCGGTGAGTTCTTTGCGGGCGCTGATCGCCATGAGCCGCTGGTTGATCCATTCCCGTGTGTAGCCTTTATGCTCGTAGGTAGATACCAGTCGCTCGGCGATAAGTTCTGGGTCAAGGGTTTCGTCAATGCGTTCTCGTCCCACCTGTGCCAGCCAGAGCTTGAGCGGCTCGGCCTTTTTTGATGGAATGGACTGGATAAGGCGGAGAAGCTGCTCAGTGTTGGCGACATCCGTAAGGCGGCGTTTGCCATCAGCGGCTTTCAATCGCAAACCGTGACAATTTGTCACGGTTTCATTTCCCTCTTCTTTGAGTCGTTGTTTTAGTTTTCGCCAATACGCTGTTGGATTCTTGCTTTCTGTCAGCACGCCTATCACATCAACGATGGAGAAATACCACGCCTCTTCATCTTCGCTCCAAGCGGTGCGGATAGGTTGATTTTCAAAAAGTTGGAGATTTTCGTTGCATGTGTTCTCTTTCATGGCATAGCCTTTCTGCCTGAGTGGCTGGGAGTCGGAAATACATACCTTTTTCTGGACACCTTGTCAATCGATGTTTTTGCATGATTTTTGTTCCGTACATGCTAGGCTGCCTTAGGCGCAGCATTGGTGTTGATGCCATCGATGACGGCGAGGATGTTTTTAATCATGTTTGGTTCGAAAACTTCGCCTATGGAAAGACCGCCAAGGTTTTCACTGTCACTGAGGTCTTGTCGATCCATTGTGCCGTTTTGTACCAACCAATCCATGATGCACTTTACGAGACCGATTTGCTCTTCGCTATATACGCTTTCGTCAAGAAATGCAGAGAAGGCTTTTTGCGCTGCTTCCTGTGTGAGTCCTGTAAGGCTTCGGACGAATTTTCCCAAAGGCATATCTTGTCTTTCTTCCGGGAGCATTTTTCGATACTCTTCCTGGCTGCCAACTTCGTGCCAGAAGATTTCTTCTAAGATAGAGATGTCGCTGTCATCAAGAGGAAGATTATTCTTCAGTTTTACGAGAACGGGTGTGTTTTCATTTTCCTTCACATAGCGGGAGGCGCGTTCGTAGTAATCGTCCAATGTGTTGTCCGTTCCTAGTCGTTCCCCTTCGCGTTCAAAGATAACGGCATCCGTGATATTGATTTCTTTCAGCTTCATTTCTTTCTTCAGATACTGCATGAGTCCTCGCAGTTCCTTGCGAATACTCTCGATCTTCATAATGCTGGCGTTTGGCCAAAATTCTTCGGTCGAGATCGCCGTCAGCGTATCCTTGGCCTTAATCACGTCTGGTATGGTGGCTTTTTGAGAGAGTTTCACGGCAATCAGACGGATTTTCTTGCTATATCCGTCAAATGCTTTATCATCGTGTTGCGCCCTAGAAAGCATCATGCGATACATGATTACATCCAGTCGTTTTGCTGATTCATCCTCGTTCACGGCAGGAATCAGCGGGGCGATGTTGTGCACGAGTTCCTCTGAAGATATTACTTCCAAGCACTCAAATGCTTTTGGGCTGGAAAATTTCTCTACATATTCAAGGTTTTGGCGAACTTGGAATTGTAGCGAATTTAAGGCAGAAATGGCTCCTAGAGCTTCACTTACCAGTTCCTTTCGGTAGCTTATTAGATCGGGCTCTTGGTATTCCATTCCCTGCAGTTCCTTCATCATCTTCACCTTCAAACTGAAGGTGAGTTCAGAGAGGGATGTCACTCCATCGACTTCTTTTCCTTTGGGGTTGTTGGCAAAATAGGTGCAGTTTCCCATGTAATCAAAGATATAGAATTCTTTTTTGTCTTCACCGGGACCAAATAAATCCGCGCAGAGTCTTGTGCCGCGCCCAAACATTTGCCAGAATTTAGCTTTTGAGAACACGGGCTTGTAAAACACTAAATTGAGAATTTCTGGCACATCTATGCCTGTATCCAGCATGTCTACGGAGATGGCGATTTGCGGGAACTTGTCTTTGGCTTCAAAATCCTCCAATAGCTTTTTACGATACTTTTCCTTGTTGTCGATCACTCGCGCAAAATGTCCTTTGTACTCGGGATAGAGTTTATCGAACTGTTTCTTGATAAACTCGGCATGATTGTGATTCTTAGCAAAGATGATGGTCTTGCCTAGTTTGTCACCGCCTTCCACCTTTAGCCCCTTTAGCATTATTTCGGTAAGAACTCGCTGCGTGGTGTCCGCATTGAAATATACCCGATCCATTTCCGAGGAGGAAATAAAATCCGGCATGTCATCATCTTCGTCAAAGGCCTCCTCATAGCGTTCCTTGTCCTTCGGCGACAATTTATCATAGCTTATGCCTTCGGTGGGAATGCTGTAGAGTTTTTCAATGCAGTGATAATCTACAAGATATTTGTCTGCAAGAGCCTCTTTATATTCATAGGCGAAGGTCGGCATATCGTTTTCAAGATCGAAAAAATCATAGGTGTTGTGATCGACATCTGTTTTGGGAGTAGCTGTAAGACCTATCAACAAGGCATCAAAATACTCGAAAATGGCGCGATATTTCTTGAAGATGCTGCGATGCGCTTCATCGATGACAATGAGGTCGAAATGGGCGGGAGTGAAGAGTTTTTGCCCGTCTGCGGTTTTCATGTCATCAATGGCGTTCATGATGGTGGGGTAGGTGGAGAAAATCGCCCGATCAGTGGGCTTATCATCGCTCTAAAAGATTGCAGGTGGAGAGATTTGGCATATGCCTGGTGAATGCCTTTTTCGCCTGCCGCACCAGATCTATACGGTCGGCGAGAAAAAGAATATTGGTTATATAGTTGTGCGCCAAGAGTACGTCGATGAGTGAAATAACTGTCCGAGTCTTGCCGGAGCCGGTAGCCATTACCCACAGAACCTTTCGCTTGTTGTTGCCATATTCATGGCAAGCCCTCTGGACGGCGATTTTCTGATAGGGGCGATTGGTGATGTCGTCATTGATCGCGAGCTGACGGAATGGCTTTTTTTGATTTCGACGATTCACGATGCGTTCCATATCCTTCTTGGCGAATACGGAATAAACCTTGCGGGGGGCATAGTTCGTGTCGTCCCAAAACCATGTGGTATAACCGTTGGTATAAAAGATCAGCGGGCGTTGCCCCGTCATCTGCTCCAAACAATCGGCATAGAGTCGGGCTTGCTCTCTGCCTACTTCGGCATCGAGACCTGTTTTTTTAGCTTCCACTACGGCTAAAGGTTTGTGATTGTTGCCATAAAGGACATAGTCCGCCCTTCCGTCTCCAGTGAGGGAAGGCATACCGCTAACAGGGACTTCTGTGAGGCAGTCCTCGCCAAACGTCCAGCCCATCTCTTTGATGTCAACGTCGATGATGGTGCGGCGAGTGTCCGCTTCGGTCTTGGCGGCGGCAGCGGATACTGCAAATATATGCGCCGCTTCATTCTTTTTGCGCAGTTCGGCAAGTTCTGCTTTGAGGTTGTCCATTTCTTTTGCCAAGGATTCACGCTCTTTGGTCTTTTGGGAAAGTTCATCCTTGAGAGTTTCCCACTCTTTATTTGAAATGGACTGATTTTTGTCAGCAGCTAAAATAGATTCATCAAAGGTACGTTCCGTATAGGATTTTCCGTAGCAGTAGTCGATGAACTGGATCAATGCAAAAAGATTCGCCAGAGCAAGGACAGCCTCTTTATATGTAACTTGTTTATTTGTGTGTGCAGAGAAATTCCCGAGTTTGATGATATAGCGCAGGCAATTTAGGATTTTAGCGTCAATAGATTCTGTAAAAGACGGATTATACACGAGAGCAGAGAAATTGTCCTTGTAGGGGAGGCGTAAAGTATCATCTACGGAATAGAGCCACTTTACGGCAAGTTCCGCACTCTTTCGGACGCCGAGAGCAGAGAGTGCAGGGCTTACAGAGATAGACTTTTCCGCCTCGATGCAGGCCTCGGCAAAGGTTGCAAATTGCTTTTCCTTCTTCAAAAAGTCAAAGTTCGTCATTGTCTACGCTCCTTCGATGTAAACTTTTGCAAATCCGTCTGTCCGAATTTGTATACGATGAAAACATTGCTGATAGCAGGGCGGTTTTTAGCAAGATTTGTCGATGCATCAAAACAGCAAATTTCGATTTGTCGGCCTGTTCCACAAAGGCGGCAAATTCGTTTTGTAGGGCGAGGGGAGGAAGTGGAACATATAATCCTGACAGAATTTGTTGATTGAGATTCTGTATGTTGGCACCTCTGCCAGTCATTCTATGTCGCATTGATTCGTGTTTGAGAACCTGCAACAGATAACTAATAGTCAACCGCTCTTTATCGGCAAGTCGAAAGCGTATGCAAAAACCACTGAACACAGTTGGTATCTCGTTGGGATAAACAGCCAAACAACGTCCCACCAGATTTTTATTGCCATTTGAGCGAACGAAGACAATATCTTCATTCTGTAATAGATATTCTTTAGAAGGCTTATCATTGAGTGAAACGATCGGAAGTGTTGCTGTATCATCAATAATAGATAAATTTTGAAAATCTCCGACGCCTAGACAATGTAATTCAACGCCGTTTTCCCCCTTATGAAAATTCATGCCGTTTTTGCAGTCCCCCATATCCGATAACGGCGCAATTTCCCACCCCTTCGGATTCGTCACAGGATCACCGAACATCTCTACAAACCGTGATTTGAAACCTATGCGATGTACCTGCGATGCGAGATTTTCACATTGTTTTGATCGACCATAGCATATTCCATCGTGGTGTCAATTTTGCTATGACCTAAGAGCTGCTGAACTTGCTCGATGGGCATACCTTTATCGATGGCTTTCGTGGCTAGGGTACGGCGGAACTTATGCGGATGTACCTTTGGGATTCCCAGCATACGCCCCATATTTCGGAGGCGAATCTCTACGCCGCTAATTTGCAAACGATGATGGGGGTTCAAAAGAGAGACGAAGAGAGCCGGGTTATCGTCCGAGCGGCTGTCCAGATAATTTTTTAAGTGAATTTTCGTTCGTGCATCGAAGTACACGGGACGCTCTTTGCTGCCTTTCCCCAATACGACGCACTCCCGGCTTTCGAAGTCGATATCAGCGCGATTGAGCCTTACCAATTCGCCAACACGCATTCCCGTGGAAGCCAGGAGATCAATCATAGCTAAATCTCGGATATTGGTGCAATTATCCCGCATTTGCTCCAAAGCCTCGTCCGTGTAAGTTTCTTTGACAACTTTAGCTGTCTTGATTTTGTGGATGCGACGCACCGGACTTTTAAGGATGTAGTTCTCTTCCTCCAGCCAGGCAAAAAAACTAGAGAGAATGCGCCGGATATTATCGATATTCGCCTTGCTGCACTGATGCTTCTCTTGATAGTCTGACAGATATTTCCGTAAATCATCTGTGGTGATATGGGTGACGTGATTTTCGAGGCTATCCAACACCTTGCGGAGAGTGGTCTGATAGTAGCGGATAGTTTTTTCACTGCATCCTTCCACCTTCTTGGCAGCGATAAACGTGGCAATCAGTTCGTCGTTGGTCACCGTGTCCATAGGATCGCTTGTCCTCGGGCAATCAATGATTTCTTTGTCGATCAAGCATCGTGTCAACACCGTTTGAAGGTGTGCCATTTGGGCGTTGTCTAAAAAAGGGAGCATTCCTTGCATGATTTCGGTCATCAGATGCTCTTTCATATTGAATTACCTCTTTCTACCGACCACTGACGCCACAGATTTAATCAACCAAAATACTTTTGCAGTAGGGCTTCTTTCAGTAATTCGTGCTTTTTTAAGAGTTCTTGGATTACCAATTTCGATTTGTCGGCTTGTTCGACAAAGGCGGCAAATTCGTTTTGCAGGGCGAGGGGGGGAAGCATTATAGGCAACGCAGCAACTTGGCTCATGGCAATTCGAGAGCGAGTTTGCCCGTGCAAACTCCTCTGTGCAAGTTGCAACGCCCCTTCAGTATTCAGATATGCACACGCATAGATATTATTTAACAATTCTGTTTTAGGAATAAAATGTACACAGTCGGATTTGTTGATTGATACGGCTATATCATCTGGGATCAAACACGCGCGTAAGTTAGGCTCTCCTAATGTGCCAATTACAATTTCACCTGCATGGCAGGTATATTTTTTTAATGTTGCATAGTGTTCCTCAGAAATATATGCTTTATCCTCGTCTAAAAACTTTCCTGATCCAATGTTGCCGAGTCGAATGACCCTAATCCCCTCAGCAACATAATGTGACGTCTTTAGATTAGACCCGAAAGGTCCATCGCTTATCAATTCACTTGTATCACGAACCAATGATGTTTTCCATCCCTTCGGATTCGTCACAGGATCGCCAAACAACTCTATAAACCGTGACTTTACGAGCTCTTCAAGATGGGTTATCTGTGCGTGGAGTGTGTCTATCGCTTTATCGACTAGGATCAATATGCTTGAGATTTCTTGCTGTTTATCTCTGGATGGGATGTTAAGCGGCTCATGCTTGTAGTCTTTAAAATAAATGTGTGGAATCGTGGATCCAGTGTAGTATTTTTCAAGATGCATGAATTGTACTGCATAATAGAGGTAATTGACATCAATACTATCTTTGGGTAGCAGATATTGCATTGTGCCTATAACCGAGGAATACGGTGGCAAAGAAAACACACGCCCGATGCCAGCTCCGTCTTTGACCACGGCTATATATTGCTGCTCCTGCTTATAAAAATTTACAAACCCAATGAGTCCACTTGCCCCATAGATGGGATATTGTCCTTTGTGACCCACTAAATCTTTTTGGGCGATATTTGATGACATCGAGCTACACGCATCCGCCAATGTTGACAGGCTCACGCCGCCACCTCCTCAAAGTCAGCGACAAGCCGTGATTTGACGAGATCCTCAGTCTTTTCCGTCAGAAGATTGCACATCTCAATCGCTTGGTCTATGTCCTCCAGATTTTTCACAATCTCTCGCTGTTCTTCTAAAGAAATCAACGGGATTTCAATATTCTCAAGTATGCCTTTTGAAATAGCTTTGAATGTACTCCCTGTTCCTTTTGCATTTAGTTCAGGCACACGACTACTCAAGAAATAAAATATATAATCTTTCAGGCATTTTAATGAAACAACCTGTATTGCCGCTAAACCTCGCCCTATGCAACATTCTTGATCTGCAACATTTAATGCGCCGATAGGAGCACGTACAGAAATTAGAATATCGTCTTTATGGGCATATTTTTTAGGGGATGAACACCAAACTCTTACATTTGGATGTACTTTTCCAAAATCGGCATTTCCCTGAAAAAAAGGAATACCTTCGCGCACAATATTATAAGATGCAGAATCTGGGGACTGTCCCATCGTTATGGTAGCAATTTCATTGAGTTTCATAGTCGCTCCTCCAGCCGTGTCAGAACATCGTCCAATTTGTGATAAAGTCCTCGAATGTCCTGCATAATCTCCGCAACAGGTGGATACTCCAGAGGCGTATACTCAATCTTCTTGTATTTATTGATGGACAGGTCATAACCGTTTTGCCGGATTTCCTCCGCCGACACCATAAAACTCTGGTCGGTGCGGCTGCGGCTTTTTTCGGCATCAAGATTTTCAAAACGCGTTACGATATCATTGATGTCGCCGCCCGTTCCTAAATCATCTCGCTTATCGTCGAGCGAATATCCGTCGGATTTCATGTCATAGAACCAAACGTCATCCGTACCGCCGGAACCTGTCTTGGTGAAAATGAGGATGGCTGTTGATACCCCGGAATAAGGCTTGAAAACGCCAGATGGCATGGAGATGACCGCTGAGAGTTTGTTGTTGTCAACCAGTTCTTTCCGTAAATCCTTATGTGCCCTAGACGATCCGAAGAGGACTCCATCCGGGACGATGCAAGCGCAGCGGCCTCCTGCGTCAAGCAATCGCAGGAAAAGCGCCACAAAAAGCAGCTCTGTTTTCTTCGTATCAACTTTCGATATGAGATTGGCCGCTACGGTATTGTTGTCCAGCGATCCCTTAAACGGGGGATTGGCGAGGATGAGAGTGTATTGATCTGCGTCGGTGTTGTTTTTCGACAGGGAATCGTTGAAACGAATATCCGCATTGTCCATGCCGTGAAGGATGGTGTTCATGGCCGTGATTCGGAGCATGGTTTGGTCGGTGTCGTAGCCTGTGAACATTTCATCTTGAAAATGGTCACGAATTTTCCGGTTGGTACGTAGCTGAGAATCATAATGCTCCTTGATGAAATTTCCGGCTCCCACGAGGAAGCCGCCTGTGCCGCAGGCCGGATCTATGATAAAATCCTTTAGCGTCGGCTTCATCATGCGCACCATCATCCGGATAATGTGGCGCGGCGTGCGGAATTGTCCGATGCGCCCGGCAGTCTGGATTCTGCCGATCATATATTCGTAGAGATCGCCCTTGAGGTCTTTGTCTTTCAACGGAAGTTCATCAATGGCGGTGACGACTTTTTCTGTGATGAGAGGATTCGGCAGGGCGAAGGTGGCGTCCTGCATATAGCGGGCATAGGCGCTCTTGCGGCTGTCTTTTTCCCTAGGATTTGGTTCTCCTTTCAAGGTTTTAATGAAGGGAAACACCTTCGTCCCCAGTATTTCGTGTATCTCCTCGGCTTTTTTGTCTCGGAAGATATGCCACCGCATGGCTTGTCCTTCGTCGTTTTGGGGGAATATTCGTCTGCCGTTCGCAATGCCCAAGAGAGCGTCATTCTTTTCATTATCTGTTTCAACATCATCTAAAGACTTAATGAAAAAAAGATACGTAAGCTGCTCAATGACGGTCAAAGGATTCGCCAGCCCATAAGAGTACATATCATTCCAGATGCTGTCGATTTTGTTTTTGAGTTCGCCCGTAATCAACGCCTTCCTCCTAACTTATATACATAGTTTACGCTTCATTAGAGTTCACATTGTTCAAAGCAGAAGCCCTGCCTGATACGGAAAACCATCGCGCCGCACTGTTCGCAGAAAACAGTATCACATTTTTGACGATTGCCGCATGGTTTGTTTTCTGAGTTCTTTGGTGATGGCTTCAGAACCGTGCCGCAGTAAGGGCAGTAGTTCGCACTGCTGCTGTGCCGTCCGCCACAGTAGGGGCATTCGTCGGGATGCCGCAGAAATCTTGCCTTGGGTTTGATATACTTGGGACGTGGTTGATTTTGCGAGATAAACTCTGGCATCAATATATCATCCTTGTCCATGCAGACCGTGATTTCCTTGCAGTAATCGGCAAATCGCTCCTGTGTCAGAATGACATTGGTTGGGATAAATTGATAATCCTCCGTGGCCTTGACATATCTGTTCTGCGCCGCCTTATCAGAAATGCCGCAGATCATAGTGATGGCTTTTTCGTCATACACATCGAGACTGCGCATCAGCCACTTTGAGGCCAGCACCTCCCCGGCGAACATATCTGCTTCAAATTCCAGCTGATCGTACAGTTCCAGCGGAAGCTCTGATTTGACGATTTTTGTCAGATGGTTGTCTCGCAGATGTCCCAAGTATATATGCCCAATCTCATGTAGCTTCGTCCAAAGCAGCCGGCCAGGAGGTATAGTATTGGCAGCATTGATGAGAATTCTATACTTGTTTGCCTTTACATCGTACATTGACAGCCCGTCTTGACTGCGCATGACGTGGTCTAGGACATGCTGCTCGTTTTCACCAATTTCGTGGGCAAGTTGATGGACGTACTTGAGCTCCCAATTGTGGTGCTGGTTGATGATATCCTCCGGATTCACCGGGAGCCAACGGATATCATGCTCACGGAGGAATTGATGAGCGCTGCAGAAAATACGCAGTGCACGTTCACTGCTGCTTGGAAAAGGCATCAGGATAAAGCGACTCCATGACTTTCTTTACTTTCTCCAAGTCTTCGTCCGCCAAAGTGGCTCCAGCTTTGACGATAGCTTTTAGCTTGGGATTTTGTACGAAATCGGCAATGGTGCTATCGTCTTCCGTAGCGCGGAAAGCCGCCTGCGTTTTGGCAAGAGCGGCCGCATCGATGAACTGACTGCTGTTTGCCGTCCTTGCTACGGCGCGAATTTCATCGTCGTTGGCTTTCACATCACTGACCTTAAGTTTCGTGATAGCGGATTCTATTTGCTCCTTTTTTTGAATATTGACCATTGTTTCCAAAGGGACATCCAAGACAACAGCGATCTTTGCAAGCATATCCACCTGCGGTTCTCGCGCACCAGACTCAATATAGTCGATGTAAGATTTGGATATTCCTGTCCTGGTGCTGAGGTTTTTGGCAGAAATCTTTTTGTTTCGCCGTTCATCTTTGATGTAAGTACCCAGTTTTAAACCCATGATAGCCTCCTTCCGATAAGTGTGACAATAATATTGACAATGACCACAAATAGTGGTAATATGTAATAGTTGAATGATTGATGGTCAAGCTCGTGCAAGAGAAAGCGCGAGTTTTTATTTGAGCACAGTCTACCACAAATAGTAGTCATTTGTCAACAAAAATCTACATAGGGGAGGAATTATATGAGAGTGTTTCGGAAAGTCGGCGAAGGAATGGAAGAGGTGCGGAATTTGGACAAAAAGCGTGTCTTTGACAAGAGTAAGGATGATAGACTTATTGAGATTCGTCGTCAGCATTGCGTTACGAGAATCACAGCGAATGCCGACAAGACGATGAACATCTCTCATTGTTACGAGAAATAAATATTTATCCGCGAGAGCGCCAGACGACAGTGCGGGTACCGACCAGTTATCGGTATCTCGCTGTCGTTTTTTATTTAGAAGAATAATAGCGAAGCCTTAGTGAGCACAAGGGCATTTCATATGTATGCGCTTCTATGTAGAAAGATTTCTAAGGAGGTGATAGAAAAAATCAAATTCGGTTTCCCCAAGTAAGTCAATCTGTTGTCCAAGATGGCCATAGGACGGCGGGATGCGAATAGGG
>ERZ773014.1830-NODE-1830-length-12978-cov-22.765844_pt1 | contig 12978 bp, 10 predicted proteins | sample MGYA00580841_ERZ773014 | MGnify/ENA primary metagenome ERZ773014 (study PRJEB29015, sample SAMEA2737989) | human oral metagenome | biome: human oral; feature: human-associated habitat; material: dental | place: China | collected 2067 ...
CCCCGCCGTATCGCCCCGAGACACGGGACAATCGGCTGAGCGCCTCCCGTCGACTCACCCGGGCAGCGTCTCGGCGATCAGGTCCTCTAGGAGGTCGATGGCCGCCCGGGAGCCCAGTCCCCCGACCAGCACCCGGATGGCCAGCCCCTCGGCCAGGGCCATGAGGCGCAGCGCGACGGTGGGGGCGTCAGCGACTCCGCATTCGTCGAGCAGCGCAGTTGCCTCCTGCACACCCCCCGCGTGCCCCTGCTGCACCAGTTCGGCGACGACGGGGTCGTCGACGCTCTTGGCCTCGTAGGCCAACCAGATCGAGGTTCCGATCGCGAATTCGGGGGTGGTCGGGATCCGCCCCAGGACGAGCCGGCGCAGCCTTTCCGCGGGGGTGGCGTCGTCGGCAGCCTCGAACCGCTGGGTCGCCATTTTCAGCAGCTCCCGGCAGCTGTCGCGGACGAGTTCCTCCCGCGAGGCGTGGTAGTGCTGGATGCGCCCCACGGAGATCCCGGCCTCGGCAGCGACGGAGCGCAGGGTCACGCCCTCGATCCCCCGCTCGGCGATAACCGCCCACACCGCCTGCGCTATCTCTCGGCGTCGCACATCGTGATCCACCACTTTCGGCACAGGACAAGCATAGAGCTTTTACGATGCACTTGCATCGCAAAGGAAACAGTGCAAATGTATTGTCATGGTCGCAGAAGTTTCCCCCGAATCCACGTCACGCCCCCCTCGCCGGAAACGCCGCCGGTTGCTGATCCTGACCTTGGTCGTCTCGCTCGCCGCGAACGTGCTCCTGCTGGCCACGCGCGGTGGCCCGAAGGTCGGGCAGTGGCGCAGCACATCGGCCCGCGAGACCTATCTCGCCGCCTATCGGGAAGTGGCGGCGAGCATGCCCGTGGCGCAGGAGCGGGACATCGCGACTTCCTGGGGCACGGTGCACGTCGCGTTGTTCCCGGGGCCGGAAGGATCAACCAAAGCTCCCATCCTGCTGCTTCCCGGCTGGGGCGCGGGCATTCCGATGTGGCGCGACCTGCTGCCGGTCCTGGCCCGCGAACGTTCCGTCTACGCCGTCGATGCGCTGGGAGACGCGGGGCTCAGCACCCAGTCGGTGCCGCTGGGAAAACCTGAGGCCAACGCCGGGTGGATCAGCGAAACCCTCACTGCGCTCGAGGCCCCGCCCGTGCACGTCGTCGGGCATTCCTTCGGCGGCTGGCTGGCCACCAATTTCGCCCTGCACCATCCCGAGCAGACGGTCTCGTTGAGCCTGTTCGACCCGGTGCAGACGTTTTCCACCTTGACATGGGAGGTTTACCTGTGGGCCATCCCTGCGTCGATTCCGCTGCTGCCGCAGTCGTGGCGCGACGCCGCCCTGGCGAGGATCAGCGGCAACGAGACCATCGATCACAGCGACCCCCTGACCCGCTTGATCGACGCGGGAACGAAGGGATACTCCTCCGCCCGCGACCTCCCGCAGCAGTTCACCAGCACCCAACTCGGTTCCTTGAGCGTCCCGGTGTACGCGGCGATGGCGGGAAACAGCACGGTCTTGGCCGATCCCCCGGGTGCGGTGCGTCGCGCCGAGGAGTTCGTTCCCACGGTGGAGGCGAGCGTCTGGGAGGGGGCTACGCACTCGCTGCCCCTGGAGGAACCGGAGAAGGCCGGAGCTGCGGTTCTCGACTTCATGAACCGCCACGAGCACCCGTGAGGGCGAGGACTCATGCGGGCAGGGCCGCTGCCGCCTCCATGAGCATCCATCCCGAAAGCTGCACCGACAGGTCGCGTTCCGTGGTCCACTGGCGCCGTGCGGGTTTCTGCGCGGGCTGGTTCCACTCGGGCCCGAAGCTCGGCAGCCCGTCCGCGTCCTTGGCCGCGTTGCGCCAGGCGGCGTCCGCGGAGGAACGCACCATGTGGGCGGCGAGCTGACGGGTGTCGTCGCCGCCCTCGAATCGGTTGGCCACGAGCGTCAGGTAGCGGGCCAGGATCCCAGCGAACAGGCCGCCGTCGCCTCCTCCTTGACCGGTGAGTACCCCGTCGGAGTCGCTGAGGTGCCGCCACGTGGCGGAGACCAGGTCTGCGATCCGACGTGGGGAGTCCGGCCCCATTACCTCCAGCTCAGCACCCAGTACGATTCCCTGGCAGTAGGTGTAGACGGTGGCGTCGAGGCGCGCTCCTTCCTGGGAGGTCACCACCCCGTCGGCCACTAGTCCGCTGCCGAGCATCAAATTTTTGGCGATCCAATCGGTGATCCGCATCGCTTCGTCGCGATATCCGGCGCGGGCCAGCATGATGGCGACCGGCCCGTTGGCGGGGGCGTTGAGGAAGTCGTCGCCGATCCGCCAGGGCACCACACCCTCGGGTCGGATCGCACCGCGGCAGGCCCGGATGATGGAGTCGACGCTGACCGAGGTCCCGAGGACGTCGTTGCCGCGCTGAAGGGCGAGCCCCCACCAGGCCATGTCGTCGTAGTAGCTGTTCGTGCGTTTGAAGCCGTTGCGGATCACACTGGCGCGCACCATTTTCCGCGCCAACCGGGCCCGGTTCTCTTCGGGGTGACGGATCTGGGCGTCGATGATGCAGTCGAACAGGTGCGCCTGCCACCAGTATTGCCATGCCAGGAACAGCCGGTGGGACAGCCTCACGGGATGGGATACCATCCCGAGTCGGGTCCCGGGAAGCGCCCAGAGACGTCGGATACTGCGGGCACATACGATACGTTCCGCCAGCGCGGCACGCTCGGCGGGACTGGAGATCTGCATTTCATCCTCCTGTTCCCCACGGGGATGGTCATGGCCCAGTTAACCAGCGAGCCCCGTCACACGATGCCGGTTCGGAAGAAAATCATCGCACCCGAAGCGTCCACACCGATCAGATCGGTTACACAATCAAAAAATGCCGTGGCGACCAACCGTCCACAACGGGCAGCCGCCACGGCAGTTTCTATGTCTCGACGGCGTGCTCAGTCATCGAAGTCGTGACCGGCAGCGTCCGCTTCCTCGATGAGAGTGGCCAATGTGTCGTCCTCCACCAGGTACGGGGCGAGGGCGGTCAGGAAGGCATCGAGCTCCGCTGGGGTGCCCTGGGCCGAGAACATGCTGCTCTCGGGGTCCATGCTGACCTCGGGCGCCAGGCCCTGGGAGATGAGCCAGTTCGCCACGCCCTCCCAGAAGTAGCCATTGGGTTCGTGATCGTGGGCCTCGACGACCTTCCACGTGGGTGGCGCGTCGCATTCGAAGAAAACGGAACGGCTGCCGTCGTCGAGATCGATGGACTTCACGAAATCCGGGATTGCCTCAGACACTGCTCACTCCTTGTCGTGGTGATGATTGGGACTGTTGTCCGTCGCACAGTGTGGCAGGTCAGCGCCCGGCGGGATCATGCGGGTTGAGGTGCACGATCTCACCCTTTCCGCCCAGGCCTCTTGCAGGCAGCCTCCGCCCGGTAGATTGATGTCCGGGAAATCCTGAGTGATCGTGTCGTAGCCGCGACTTCCGGAAACGGACGCCGGGAGCCTGTCCTGTCTGGTGCAGGACCGTCTGCAGCGAGAACATGTCGTTCAGCGTTTCCCGGGTTCGTGGCCATTTGGAACCACACGAGGCGAGAGGCGCGTTGACATGCAGCAGTCGGGATTCACACTGGACACCGGTTCTCGGAAAACCGTTCTGGAGATTAGCGCCCGCGGTCGATTGGTGCTCACCAACCCGGTGTCGAACCGTGGCACCGCGTTCACCGACGCCGAGCGGGAGCAGCTCAACCTGGCGGGGCTGCTGACCAACCGGGTCTCGAGCATCGAGGAGCAACTGCAACGCACCTACGGCCAGTTCAGCCGCTGCCCTTCTCCGCTGTCGAAGTTCATCTACCTGTCGCAGCTGCGGGACCGCAACGAGGTGCTGTACTACCGTCTGGTCAGCGAGCACCTGGAGGAGATGCTCCCCATCGTCTACACCCCCACGATCGGGGAGGCTATCGAGAGGTTCAGCCACGAGTACGTCGGCACCCGGGGCGTGTTTTTGTCCATCGACCATCCCGAACGCATCGAGGAGTCGCTGCTCAACTTCGAGCTGCCTCCCGAGAACGTCGATCTGGTGGTGGTCACCGACTCCGAGGGGATCCTCGGCATCGGTGATCAGGGGATCGGCGGCATTCAGATTGCCATCGGGAAGCTGGGGCTGTACACGGCAGCTGCGGGCATTCATCCGCAGCGCGCCATTCCGGTGGTCTTGGACGTCGGCACCGACAACTTGGGGCTGCTGCACAGCGACCGCTATCTGGGGGAGCGTCACGCTCGGGTCCGTGGTGACCAGTACGACGAGTTCATCGACCGCTTCGTCCGGGTGGTCACCGAGGTGTTCCCCAATGCGATGATCCACTGGGAGGATTTCGGTGTCGCCAACGCCCACCGCATCCTGCAGCGCTACGCCACGGAGGTCTGCACCTTCAACGACGACATCCAGGGCACCGCCGCTGTCGTCCTGGCCGCTGTGATTGCTGCTGTGCGACGCACCGGGATCCCGCTGCGCAAGCACCGGTTCGTGATCTACGGGGCCGGGACTGCGGGCATCGGGATCGCTGACATGATCCAGGGCGCGCTCAGCGCGGCGGGCCGTGAGCCGGGTCAGTTCTACGCCTTCAACCACAACGGGTTGATCATCGAGGACAGCTCCGGGACGCGGGAGTTTCAGAAGCCCTACGCGCGGCCCCGCTCCGAGATCGACGGTTGGGACGTCGCGGATCCGCATCGGGTGAACCTGCTGGAGACCGTCCGGAATGCCCAGCCCACCATTCTCATCGGCGCCTCCGCGCGCGCCGGGGCGTTCTCGGAGGAGGTGGTGCGGGAGATGCACTCGTACTGTGAACGTCCGGTGATCATGCCGCTGTCTAATCCCACCGACCGTTGCGAGGCCCGCCCCTCGGATCTGCTCGACTGGACCGACGGCAAGGCCCTGATCGCGACGGGCAGCCCGTTCGAGCCGGTGCGGCGCGGTTCCGTGCATCACACGATCGCGCAGGCCAACAACGCCCTCATCTTCCCGGGCCTGGGGCTGGGGGTGTCGGTGGTGCGGGCCAGGCTGGTCAGCGAGGAGATGATTTATGCGGCAGCTCAGGCGTTGGCCGGGCTCGTCAACGAGCACCAGCCGGGGGCGTCGCTGCTGCCGACCATGCGCGACCTTCGGATGGTGGCGGCGACGGTGGCGAAGGCGGTGGCGGAGACCGCCGAGTCGCAGGGGCTGGCCAGGCGTCCGTTGACCAACCCGATCCAGGACATCTACGAGCGCATGTGGAAACCGGAGTATCCGGAGTTGCGCATCGTGTGATCCGGCGCGTTCACGGGATTCCTGCCAGTCGGTTCAACTCCGAGCGTCACGACCGCGGTTCCCCCTGTGCACCGCACCGACTTTTCCAGTATTCAGTCATCCTGTTCAAACCCGCATTCACGAATCAATTCGGGAGTATTCTGCGCTCACACCACTAGGTGGGCCATCACGAATCACAGGAGAACACGGTGTCTCGGATTTTATTCGTTTCCCGACGGACTGCCGCGCTGGTCGCGACGCTGATATCGACTTTTCTCCCACTGACCGGTTGCACGATCTACACCACCTCTCCCCCGCCCGCGACGACGACCACCGCTGAGGGACGCAGAACGATCACCAGCACGGAAGGAATCGGGGACTCCGATACCCACATTCCCGAGGCCCGCAACACTCGGACCCAGAAACCAGCTACCCCCACGGCCAAGGAGACGAAGCCGAACACCCCAGGAATCTATCCCGGCGCCGGCGGTCCCCGACCAGCCCACGCCACTCTCATCACAGCGGTCTACCCGGTGGAAGGTGTCGCATCCGTCCCCATCATGGCTGTCATCAAAACCCCTTCGGGAAACATCGGCTGCGAGATCACTCCGGATTACGCTGGCTGTGGAATCCAGAGCTACAAAGCGGATCAGCCATATGGCAGCGTAAATGGAATACCACGGTGGTGGGTGCCCATTGATGGGTCCGTCGAGAAAGTGGAGGCGGTACGCCACCATCTGTTCTCGAATCCCGACCGCGAACCCCAGGTTGTTCCCTATGGCACCGTCGTCTACTACGAGAGCTATGTGTGCGCCTCCGAGGAGAATGGACTGACCTGCTGGAACAGCGATACCGGCCACGGCGCCTTCATGAATCGCGACGGAGTCACCACTTTCTGACCAATGCCACGACATCCCCTTGGGGAGCGTCGGCACCCACTCGAAGAAGCTCGCGTCTCATGCACACAGATGAAGCTTCCGGACGCCCCCACCCCACCGGCGAGCACCGTTATGCTTGGGGTACCGCGTAGAGTGCCCGACGAGGGACCCGTGGTGGCGTGAGCCGCTGCGAGACCTGTGGTCGTGTCGCATCCCCTAGGGAGCGCTCGCAGGGGTTTGACTAGGTGTTTTACCCCGTGACAACTCAACAGAGTGGTGTCGCAGGGGTCTGTGGGGCGGAGCGCTCGCAGACGTTGGTAAAGTCCCTTGTCAGGACCGCCTTCCGAGGCGAACCATTGTTCCGGTCTCTAAGACCGGACTTCATTGAGACCGCGTGCATTGCCACGCACTGCATCACCGCTATGAAGGAGATTGTTCCGGTCTCTAAGACCGGACTTCATTGAGACCTCCATCCGGCGATGTAGCCGAAGCTGTAGGCGCTGGATTGTTCCGGTCTCCAAGACCGGACTTCATTGAGACCTTTTGGATGGGATGCAAAATTCCTGCTCCCCTTGGTAATTGTTCCGGTCTCTAAGACCGGACTTCATTGAGACAACCCCCGCTTCGCGCAGCGCCATTTCGCAGGCTAGTGCGTATTGTTCCGGTCTCTAAGACCGGACTTCATTGAGACGTAGACGTCGGTGGTGCCTAGCTGCTGGGCCAGGAGGGATTGTTCCGGTCTCTAAGACCGGACTTCATTGAGACCGTTTGCTCCCCGAACTCTTTGAGGAGTTCCAGTTCCCATTGTTCCGGTCTCTAAGACCGGACTTCATTGAGACACGGGATACAGAACATCCCCGGGCAGCATCAGACATTGTTCCGGTCTCTAAGACCGGACTCCATTGAGACTTGAAGGGCGCCGTGATCATGTTCCAGACCTGGCTAAATTGTTCCGGTCTCTAAGACCGGACTCCATTGAGACGCGGCCCAGTCGAGGACGGCGGGGTTGTCGGGGTTGACATATTGTTCCGGTCTCTAAGACCGGACTTCATTGAGACGTTGCTGCCACCAACGGCTTAATGTGCGCTACAACAATTGTTCCGGTCTCTAAGACCGGACTTCATTGAGACGCGATCGCGTTGGCTCGGCGCACGATGTCGCGCTGATTGTTCCGGTCTCTAATACCGGACTCCATTGAGACACGAATACGGGATGAAGCTTCAGCCGCCATAGCATTGAAATTGTTCCGGTCTCTAAAACCAGACTCCATTGAGACCCAGGCTCTCGGTGGCCTGCTTGTAGCAGTACTTCGTGATTGTTCCGGTCTCTAAGACCGGACTCCATTGAGACTTGCCGTATACTCGCTCATGCTCGCGGGCTTTGAAGTCCGATTGTTCCGGTCACTAAGACCGGACTTCATTGAGACGATGGCTAGGTCGTAGGCATCGAGGTCGAGGGCGCTGCATTTTTCCGGTCACTAAGACCGGACTTCATTGAGACTTCATGGTGTGGCTCCTACCTAGAGGTCGTGCGGGGCTATTGTTCCGGTCTCTAAGACCGGACTCCATTGAGACTTCGCTGCCGCAATTCCCTCGGCCTGGCGTTCACGGAATTGTTCCGGTCTCTAAGACCGGACTTCATTGAGACTGCCGCTCAGCCAGCAGTCCTGCTACCGGATGGTCGATTGTTCCGGCCTCCAAGACCGGACTTCATTGAGACAACAATATGATAAAGTTGAAAAGCTAACAAATAACTAATTGTTCCGGTCTCTAAGACCGGACTTCATTGAGACACCATTCCCGGCACGCGGGACAGGTCAGCCTCCTCTCCATTGTTCCGGTCTCCAAGACCGAACTTCATTGAGACATAAGAGTGGTGCGGATACCAGAATTCGCGTCTGCCGATTGTTCCGGTCTCCAAGACCAGACTTCATTGAGACCCCGCACCTGCCGGACCAATGCCGACGGTGAGCACCTGATTGTTCCGGTCTCCAAGACCGGACTTCATTGAGACGACGAGGCGCAGATTCTCTCCGAGAGGGCCCTGGCAAAATTGTTCCGGCCTCCGAGACCGGACTCCATTGAGACTAAGGGAGAGGGTCTCCTTTGCTGCATGCGTCTTCACATTGTTCCGGCCTCCAAGACCGGACTTCATTGAGACAACACCCATTGCCATCGGCTCAAAATTGGTGCCCGTCGATTGTTCCGGTCTCCAAGACCGGACTCCATTGAGACGGAAAGCATGTCTGTCTCCTATCTGGTTGCCGGGGATTGTTCCGGTCTTCATTGAGACAGCCAAAGCAGCACCTCGAACCAACCTGGAGCGTTTTCATTGTTCCGGTCTCCAAGACCGGACTTCATTGAGACCACCTCTCAAGGTGTACGACTGAAAGGTCAATTGTTTAGATTGTTCCGGTCTCCAAGACCGGACTTCATTGAGACTTGATTTTGGCAGGGTACTCGCCCCGCTCGTTGCATGCATTGTTCCGGTTGCCAAGACCGGACTTCATTGAGACCGTGTGATGACTCCCACCGTGGTGGGGAAAACAGGGGATTGTTCCGGTCTCCAAGACCGGACTCCATTGAGACTGTTGCAGGAGCCAGATGGGCAGATCTCGGCCGACGCATTGTTCCGGTCTCTAAGACCGGACTTCATTGAGACTGCATCAGGTCGAGGACGAGGTCCTCGGTGAGGGCCGATTGTTCCGGTCGCCAAGACCGGACTTCATTGAGACGAGCTGCGTCTTCGAGGGTCCTAGCCGCAACAACTTGATTGTTCCGGTCGCCAAGACCGGACTTCATTGAGACCCAGCCGTAGGTGCGGCTACAGATGCGCCCGCGATAGATGACATTGTTTCGGTATCTAAGACCGGGCTTCATTGAGGCGGACTCATCCACGCCGACGACTCCTCCCGCCTCCCCGATTGTTCCGATCTCTAAGACCGGACTTCATTGAGACATTCCGGATTCGCCCCACACGTCAATTCCTTGAGCCCAATTGTTCCGGTCCCTAAGACCGGACTTCATTGAGACGAGCCGCACATCCACGCGGCCCTAGACCCAGGTCGCCGCATTGTTCCGATCCCTAAGACCGGACTTCATTGAGACGAGGTTGGCGGCCACTATCGCTTCTGGGACTCCGCCATTGTTCCGGTCTCTAAGACCGAAATTCATTGAGACGGTTTGCCGATGGCGACCTTGGGGGCGCTGGTAGTCACGATTGTTCCGGCCTCTAGGGCCGGACTCCTTTGCGACTCGACCAGCCCCTCGGGACTCAGCCTCCTGTGCTCTATTGCTCCGGTTTTCAGCGTGGTGTATGTATTGCGGCTGGGTTGCTCAGACGGCGAGGTGGTGAGATATCTCTGAGGTCGATAGCGCTTCGGGCTTCCTGCGCGGCTATTGGTTTCTTGTCGATTCCGGGATGGGGCTGCGGTGCTCGTCGTTCCCTGCGACACCACTCGATCCCATCATCGGGTTTGGCGGGTTTGCGTCCTGCCTATGTTCGTGATGCAACCTCGCCCCTTCATGGCCGATGCCGGCATGGGTTCTTGTGCCACACCGCCGTCACGATTCGCGGCGCCTCGGCCATACCTGCGCATCACGTCCAGAAGTCGAGTCCTTCGCATCTACACCGCCCCGCAGGCGCTGCTCTGTGGGGCGGTGCTGTGTCACGGGAACCACGCACGCATCCGTACTGAACCCACCCGACGATTGGGGACACGCATCGGCTGCGGACCCTTCGCGAACCATGACGACGCGCCCCGGCCCGGTCCACGCCCCCGGCCCGGTCGACGCCCGAGGCGTGATTCACCCGGCGAGCGATTTGATCATGATCAGGCAGGGGGCGTCCTCACCCCACAGGTCGGTTTCCTCCAAGGCCAGGAAACCCATTTTTTCGTAGAACCGACGGGTGTGGGCATAGCCAGGATCCGGATGCGACGGGCCGAGGGTTTTGACCTCCAGCAACCGGACACCCCCTTCCCGGGCATCGCGCTCGATGGCCTCGAGCATCGCGCTCCCGACTCCGCGACCGTGATGAGCACGTTCAACCACCATCAGGTGCACCTCCGCGACGTGCGGGAAATGTCGAGTCACGAGGGTCACCCCGACAACCACTCCCCCGGCGTCACGGACCGTCCAGGTTTCCAGCTCTCGGGCATCCACGACATACGCGGCATTCGCGTCCTCGCGTCCGAACCATTCCGGGACACCGGCCAGCAACCGGGCAACGTCACCGGGAACGGGAACATCACGCCGCGCACACCACTGATCGGTCACGCACCGCCCCCTGGGTGGGCAGAGCACCACCCCAGGGAGCGGGTTGCTGCGTGCCGTTCAATTCGTCGGATCACACGAGGCACCTCATTCCGTCGGCTCATCCGCCTGATTGTGAAGATATTCCGTCGCCGCCTGGTCTCCGAGGTAGGCACCATACGCGACGGTACCGACAACAGCCATGACAATCGTGTAGAAGCCCGTTGAAGCGGTTTGGTAAGAAAAATACGGAATCAACACCCACAGGGAGGAGAAGCAGGCTATGAACCCTGATATATGGACATACTTGGCAGCCCGGACGTGCGCCACATGCCACGCCTCTCGGCTGGCCATGGTACTGATCGTCCGAATGCCAATCTTCTCCCCGCGTTTGAAGTTTCTACCGCGGATATAACGTGCCAGATAGAACATGAACCATCCCGCGAAGATCATGACCCCCGCCAGGACAACCCGGCTCAGCCACTCCGCAATCGCCAGCTCCTCTTCCGGGGTCACCGCACCTCCTCTCACGCCGCCAGTTGGCGGTCTAGAACATCGGCCCACAGGGACGCCACCCCGGGACCATGCCCGCCAGAAGCCCCAACGAGCACTAATTGATTATTAAATTAAGTCGCGTTGCGCGTCGAAAAACGTGCATTCACCAAGGTACATACCCGCCACGAAGACTCGTCTATACATCAAGGATCACACCGCGTAGAACTTTCGTTTGTTAACGAAAGTTCAGTCCCGGTGTTCCTATGTTAGTTTTTCAACTTCAAGAGGAGACCAAAAATGATTCAGCCCCCTCCCAGGGATAGACTATCGGGCATCAGGTTCTCGCCACGAGGATAATGAGAAGGAAATTTTCGGAACCGGGCATCGGAATTGCTGCGCCACGCCACCCGAGGCCTTCCCCACACTCCGACCGAGCGCCTGAGGGTCGGCCACAACGACCCCGGATGGATCCGTTCGGCTCAAACCGGATCCACCCGATTCCCACACGGCGATGCCCCGGAGGCCGGTCGACCTCCGGGGCATCGCGACCCACACCAATCACCCAATCGGCACATCGCCACTTTGTTACCGACCATTTGGTCGGTAATCTGTGTCGGCATGACCACATCCCGGAGCCCCCACGCCGCAACTGGTCGTTCCTGGGCGGCCCTTGGCATCCTCACCCTGGCCGTCATGCTGCTGGCGATCGACGGCACCGTGCTGACCCTGGCCGTTCCCGCCCTGACCGCAGACCTGACGCCAAGCGCGTCACAGATCCTGTGGATCGGCGACATCTACTCATTCACCCTGTCGGGCCTGCTCGTGGTGATGGGCAACCTCGCCGACCGCATCGGTCGCAAACGCCTCCTGATGATCGGGTCGGTCGGCTTCGGGCTGTCGTCGCTGCTGGCGGCGTTCGCCACCTCCCCCGAGCTGCTGATCGCAGCCCGGGCCCTGCTGGGAATCAGCGGCGCGACAATCATGCCATCGACGCTGGCTCTCATCCGTTCGGTGTTCCCTGACCCTCAGCAGCGAACGCGGGCCATCGCCATCTGGTCGGCGGGCGCGACTGCTGGCGCCGCCATCGGGCCGATCGTCGGTGGGGCGCTCCTGGAGCACTTCTGGTGGGGCAGCGTCTTCCTCATCAACGTTCCCGTCATGATCGCGGTGGTCGCGGGCGGCTTGTGGTTGCTGCCGGAGTCGCGCAACCCCGGGAAGGGACGGATCGACCTGCTGTCGGCGGCGCTGTCGATGGTGGCCATCATCTCGCTGGTACAGGCCATCAAAGAGATTTTCTCCGCCGGTTTCACCGTCACCGCGGCGGTCGCCCTCGCCCTCGGGTTGGCGACGGGCTGGTGGTTCCTGCGCCGGCAGCGCACCCTCACCACCCCGCTAATCGACATCTCCTTGTTCCGGAACCGCTCCTTCACCGCAGCCGTGACCGCCGACACCGTGACCGTCTTCGCCTTCGTCGGGCTGCTGTTCTTCTTCTCCCAGTACCTTCAGCTCGTGCGCGGACTCAGCCCGTTCCACACCGGGCTGCTGGAGCTCTCGGGGACGGTGGCCGCGATCGTGGTGGTCGCCTTCACGGGGATCGCAGTCCGCAAACTCGGGACCGGTGGTGCGATCAGCGCCGGGCTGGGGTTGGGCAGCGTCGGCCTGGTGATCCTGGCGTTCGCCGAATCCGCGACGGGGTTGGCAGGGATCGTCGTCGCCTTCGCGCTGGTGGGTTTCGGCATCGGATTGTCGACGACCCTCAACACCGACGCCATCGTCGGGGCGGTGCCCACAGAACGCGCCGGGGCGGCGTCGTCGATAGCCGAGACCGCCTACGAGCTCGGCACGGCCCTGGGGATCGCGCTCCTCGGTTCCATCCACACCGCCCTATACCGCGCTGCCCTGCCGTCAGGCACCGATCCCGTCATCCGCGAGTCGCTGGCCTCCGCGGTCTCCCTGCTGGATCCGGCCGACCCCACCCTCACCGGTGCCAAACACGCCTTCACCACGGCGATGCAGTGGACCTCGGCGATCGCCGCGGTCCTGGCGGCGGCGACCGCCGTCCTCGCC
>ERZ773014.1836-NODE-1836-length-12960-cov-24.072840_pt1 | contig 12960 bp, 6 predicted proteins | sample MGYA00580841_ERZ773014 | MGnify/ENA primary metagenome ERZ773014 (study PRJEB29015, sample SAMEA2737989) | human oral metagenome | biome: human oral; feature: human-associated habitat; material: dental | place: China | collected 2067 ...
TGGAGGGCCTCGGCGATCAAGGGAGTGTAAACCGTAATCACCCTCGAGATGGTGGATTGGGAAACCGTGTGGATGTCGGCCAGTAACTCTTGGGTGAGATTGTGTCTGAGCGTCAACAAAGTGACTTGGATACAGCGGAACAATCCTAGGACACGGGATCCTGCTACGGGAAGGTTTCCGGAACGGGATGTGTGGATCATTTCACACAGGTCAAGGATCTGATCACGCTCAAGGATCGTGGTAGTATTCACGGCAGCGGCTTGTCTTTCATCTGAGGTTCTTGTTTCTACACCTTGAATTGTCTCAGATCGGGCAAGCCGCCCTCACATCCCCCTCGGGACAAAGCGCTAGCTGAGGAAAATCAAAACACCCCTATGAATAAGCCTCAAGGTTCGCTGGCTAAGGGTTCATTTATCGATGCGCTACTCGTGAATTAATCTATGGGTGGCTGTCGGTCGGGTCGTTACTTCACGCGCCCGGAGAAGGGGAAGGTCGCATCGACCCGCCCAGCCGTTACCCGCTACTATTCGGGGGTGTGCGCTGGTCACCCCCGATGATGGATTCCCCGCGCACGATCGTCGGCGGGAGGAACCGGAGGGAGGGGTTCTGTGACCGGGGCAGAGACCACATCCGGTTTGGCAGCCCTGCGTGCGGGGCAGCGACTCCGCGGCTTGGTTCCGGGGCAGATTGTCACCGTGATCGCCGTCGAGGTCATGGATCCGACGCTGGCAGAGGTCTTCTACCGAGACGAGTCCGGGGCCAGTGGCGGTCGCATGGTGACGGAGGCCGACGCGGCCGATCTCGAACCGGTGGATGATCTCGAATCCGCCCCGGCGTTCGACGGCGACCCGGACGAGTTCCGGCTCGCGGCGGAGGCGTTGCGCATCAAGTACGCCGCCCTGTACGACCCGATGGTCGCGGTCAACAGCTCGGATGTGGACCCGCTGCCGCATCAGATCCGCGCCGTGTACGAGGAACTGCTTCCGCGTCTCCCGTTGCGGTTCCTGCTGGCCGACGACCCGGGTGCCGGGAAGACGATCATGGCCGGCCTCTACATCAAGGAACTGATCCTGCGTTCCGATTGCGAACGGGCGATCGTCGTCGCTCCCGGCGGGTTGGTGGAGCAGTGGCGCGAAGAACTGGCCACCAAGTTCGACCTGCGTTTCGAGGTTTTCAACCGCCAGATGATCGACGACGCCCACGGCCGCAACGTCTTCGCCGACCACAACCGGCTGATTGCGCGAATGGATCAGATCTCCCGCAACGAAGACCTGATGGAACAGCTTTCCGAGGTGAACTGGGACGTCGCCGTGGTTGACGAGGCACACCGAATGTCCGCCCACTACTCGTCCTGGGCGGGCGAGGTGTCCGAGACGAAACGTTTCAAACTGGGCAGGCTGCTCTCGGAAACCGCACACAAATCTCCTGCTGATGACCGCCACCCCGCACGCGGGAAAGGAAGAGGATTTCCAGCTGTTCATGTCGCTGCTGGACCGGGACCGTTTCGAGGGCCAGTACCGTCAGGGGGTGCACCGCACCGACACGAAAGGCCTCATGCGCCGCATGGTCAAGGAGGACCTGCTCACCTTCGAGGGCAAACCGTTGTTCCCGGAACGCCGCGCCTACACGGTGGCCTACGAACTGAGCCCGGCCGAACGGGAACTTTACGATCTCGTCACCGACTATGTGCGCACGGAAATGGGACGTGCCGAATGCATCTCCCAGGCGGGTGACAGGAAACGTGGAAACAACGTCGGATTCGCCCTGACCGTTCTGCAACGCCGTCTCGCCTCCAGCCCGGAGGCGATTCTGCGGTCGCTGGAACGCCGTCGACGCCGACTCGAAGACAGGCTCCGCGAACTCACTCGCATCCAGGAAATGGTGAACCCTGCGGAGGAGGAACAATCCGCTGCCTGGTTCGATGAGCAACTTCCGTCCCTGTCGATCCATGACTACGAAGACATGGATCTGGAAACAACCGATTCGGAACGCCTCCAATTCGAAACCAAGGTGGAGTATGTGGTGGATCGCGCAACCGCCGCGCGAACCATTCCGGAGCTGCGCACCGAGATCACGACCCTTGAGGATCTCATTCGCATCGCATACAAGGTTCGGCGGCTGGACGACGACAAGAAATGGGTGCAGCTGCGCACCATTCTCGACGAACAACTACTGGCCGGCGACGGCACCGGGGCGGCGAGGAAAATCATCATCTTCACCGAGCACCGGGACACCCTCGACTACTTGGATCAAAGAATCAGCGCCCAGCTCGGCCGCTCCGACGCGGTGGTCAGGATCCACGGCGGCACCAGCCGCGAGGAACGAATGGCGGCGCGCGAGAGATTCACCCACAACCCCGACACGGTGGTGCTGCTCGCCACGGACGCCGCGGGGGAGGGGCTCAACCTGCAGCGCGCCCACCTGATGGTCAACTACGACCTTCCGTGGAACCCGAACCGGATAGAGCAGCGCTTCGGACGTATCCACCGCATCGGTCAGCGCGAGGTCTGTCACCTGTGGAACATGGTGGCCAAGGACACCCGCGAAGGCGATGTTTTCACCCGGTTGCTCTCGAAGATCGAACAGATGTCGGTGGCGTACAACGGAAACCTGTTCAACGTGCTCGGTGACGATGACGCCTTCCAGGAAAGGTCCCTGCGTGACCTGCTGATCGAGGCCATCCGGTACGGGGACCGCCCCGAGGTGAAGGCAAGGCTGGACCGCATCATCGATGCGGGAGTCAGGGACGGGTTGGACGAGATGCTCGCGGAGAAGGCGCTGCATCCCGAGATGTTCAGCGCGCTCGATCTTGACGAGGTACGGGCCAGAATGGAGAAGGCCCGCGAACGCCGCCTCCAGCCCGGCTACATCGCCGCTTTCTTCCTGTCCGCGTTCGAACGCCTGGGCGGGCAGGTCCGCAAACGGGAGAAGGGACGCTACGAAATCACCCGCGTCCCCACCCGGGTCATCGATATTGCGCGCCGCCTGAACCGCTGGGCCCCCGTCGCCGACCAGTACGAACGCATCACCTTCGAACTGCACCTCACCCACCCCGAGGGCCAACCGCCCGCCACCCTCATCGCCCCGGGCCAACCACTGCTCCACGCCGTGATCGAGGCGACAATCGAGGACCTGGGGTCGGCACTGCGGCACGGTACTGTCCTGGTCGACAGGCGCAGCCAACAGGCGGAGGTCCCGGCGTTGATGTACACCGTTGAGCAGCGCATCACGAACTCCGCGCCCGGCCCCGACACCGTCTCACACCATTTCGACTACCCGGTCCTGGAGCCGGACGGAACGGTCACGGTCTCCGCGGCACCCCCCTACCTGGATTACGACGCACCCCAGCCAGGAGAGGCCGCCGCCATCACCTCGATCCTGAACGACGAATGGGTGAAGGGAAACCACGAGAAGACCGTGCGCGCCAACTCCTACCGCAGCGGCATGCAACCCCGCATGGAGGAAATCCGCGCCCGGCTCGAAATCGAGGTGGCCCGCACCTGCAAACAGGTCAGGGAGCGGCTGCTTGCGGAGATCAACCACTGGGATCGCGAATACAACCGCCTGGAGGATCTCGAACGCGCAGGCACCATCGGCAGGGTACGAGCCGAAACCGCCCACGCCAAGGCCCGTCAGCTGGAGAAACGTCTCGAACGCAGACTCCACGAACTCGCTCTCCACACCAAACTCGTCGCCGTCCCCGGGGTGATTCGCAGCGCCGCGCTGATCGTGCCGAGCCGCCTCATCGAAGTGGAATCCGGACAGGAAGCGCCGGCCAGGACCCGGGCCACGGAAGAAGTGGAACGCCGGGCGGTGGAAGCGGTGCTGGCCGCGGAGCGTGCCATCGGCAGGAATCCGGTGGAGATGCCTCGCAACAATCCCGGCTACGACATCCGTTCCACAGATGACGAGGGCCGGATCCACTACATCGAGGTCAAGGGCCGGATCGAGGGATCCGACACGTTCGCCATCACGACCAACGAGGTCACCTTCGCCCAGACCCAGGGCGAGAGACACCGCCTGGCGCTCGTCCAGGTCTCACCCGACGGCCCCGAACACGACGAACTGCGCTACGTCACCGACGCCTTTGCGCACCTCGAACCATCCACCACCACACGCTCCTACAACGAGGAATGGCGCGACTACTGGAACAGGGGAGGACCGCCACGATGACCGGCCCGAACCATTCCAGCCAACCCGTAGAAACCGAAGGAAAATCCGTGGCGAACACGCCGAAGAAGAAACTCATCGAGACCTCCCTGCCGCTGGAGGCCATCAATGCCGCATCGGCTCGCGAGAAGTCGATCCGCCACGGACACCCCTCCACCCTGCACCTGTACTGGTCGCGCAAACCACTCGCGACCGCCCGCGCCGTGCTGTTCGCGCAACTCGTCGACGATCCCGCCTCGCGCCCGGAGGAGTTCCCGACCGTCGAGGAACAGGACGCCGAACGCGCCCGCCTGCACGCCCTCATGGAAGAGCTGGTGGTGTGGGAGAACAGCAACGACGAACCACTGCTGCGCCGGGCACGCGAGGAGATTCGCAAGAGCAACGGTGGTGAACTTCCGGCGGTGCTCGACCCTTTTGCGGGCGGCGGATCCATTCCCCTGGAGGCGCAGCGCCTGGGTTTGGAGGCCCATGCCAGCGACCTAAACCCCTTGGCGGTGCTCATCAACAAAGCGCTCATAGAGATACCGCCCAAATTTGCGGGGAAGGAACCCGTGCACCCGGGAGGCAATAAACAAAGCATCTACCAACGCGCCGAGGGACTTGCGGAAGACGTCCGCTACTACGGCAAATGGATGCGCGACGAGGCGTTCCGGCGCATCGGCCATCTGTATCCCAAGGTCAAGGCCCCCGACGGCACCGAACACACTGTGATCGCCTGGAAATGGGCCCGCACCGTGAAAAGCCCCAACCCAGCCAACCCCATCGAGGTCCCCTTGGTGAACTCATGGTGGTTGAGCAAGAAAAAAGGCAAGGAAGCTTGGGTACACGCCACCATCCAGGAGGGGCGGGTGCACTACGAGGTGGTGCACGACAGTATTGGGCCAGCGGATGAAGGCACCATCAACCGCAAGGGTGCTGTTTCAGTGGCTGACGGGACACCGATCGGTTTCGATCACATCCGGACTGAATCGCGTGCGGGACGCATGGGCGCCGACCTCATTGCCGTGGTAGCTGAGGGTCCTCACGGCAGGCTCTACATCTCGCCCACTGCAGAACACGCAAAGGCGGCCGAGGTCCTTCGACCCGAAGGGCTGTCCGACGCCGAACTGCCGGAACAAGCCCTCGGATTCCGCGTCCAGAACTACGGACTCAAACGCTGGGTCGACCTCTTTACCAATCGGCAGCTCGTAGCCATGGCCACACTGAGCGACCTTGTCGCCGAGGTACGTGAACAGGTCTTGGTTGATGCACTGATCGCAGGTGTGTCGGAGGGAGACCCTCTTGAGGCGGGCGGAGCTGATGCTCAAGCTTACGCCGATGCGGTCGCCACGTATCTTGCCTTAGGAGTAAGCCGTGCTACCGACTATAATTCAACCTTGGCAGGGTGGAACTCCTTGAGGGACGGGATGCGGAATGTGTTTGCCCGTCAAGCGCTTCCCATGCTGTGGGACTTTGCAGAGGTCAACTTTCTTTCTAATTCTTCGGGTAGTTTCCTGGGTCAAGTTGACTGGGTGTCTAGGGTGTTGGAGCATGTGCCTGCTGATATTAGTGGCGATGTCGAGCAGGTCAGTGCAAGCTTGGCGTCTTATGGTGGGACTGTTATCTCCACTGACCCGCCGTATTACGATAATATCGGCTATTCCGATCTCTCGGACTACTTTTATGTGTGGTTGCGTCGCTGTCTTCAAGATATCCATCCCGGTGTTGTTGGCACCATGCTTACACCTAAGGCCGACGAACTTGTTGCCAACCCTTATCGCCATGATGGCAAGGATGGCGCAAAGCAATTTTTCATTGATGGGTTCAACTCCGTCTTTCGTCGAATCCGCCAAGGTGTAACCACTGATGCTCCCATGACGGTCTACTACGCCTACAAACAGCAGGACGCTGAGGCTGACGGTACATCATCCACCGGTTGGCACACCCTGCTCAATGGGCTCAATGATGCGGGGTGGGAGATTACTGCCACTTGGCCGGTACGCAGCGAGAGAGCCGGACGGGTGCGCGACATCGGAAGCAATGCCCTTGCCTCTTCCATAGTGTTGGCTTGCCGTCCGCGACCTGCGGATGCTGATTCCATCACCCGTCGGTTGTTCGTTGCTCGGCTCAAGTCCGAGTTGCCGGAGGCGCTGCGGACGCTCATGCAGGGGGCCATCGCCCCTGTTGATCTGGCCCAGGCGGCCATTGGTCCCGGTATTTCGGTGTTCTCCCGGTATGCGCGGGTGCGTGAGGCCGACGGGTCCGACATGTCGGTGAGGGATGCCCTGCTGCTCATCAACGCCACCCTCGACGAGGTGCTGGGGGAGCAGGAATCAGATTTCGATCCCGATACGCGGTTCGCCGTGAAGTGGTACCGCAGCTATGGCTGGGGCACCGAGAGCTCCGGTTTGGCGGATCAGCTGGCCCGCTCCACCGACACATCCATCGGTGCCCTGGAACGCGGGGGTATTTTCGAGGCCAGGGGCGGCAGGGCGCGGCTGCTCTCGCCCGAGAACCTCAGCGCCGGCTGGGTGCCACAAACCGATGACCGGCTCAGCATCTGGGAGGCTACGGTTCGTCTGGCCGCGGCGATGGCCGATGGTGGGGTGGAGAAGGTCGCCCAGTTGCTGCCCGGGTTGCAAGAGGTGCGGGTGGATCTGGATGCGGTGAAGGAACTCGGCTTCCTGCTCTTCCACGAGGCCGAGAAGAAAAAGGACGCCAAGGACGCGCTCCTGTTCAACAGCCTCGTCAGCGCATGGGGCGACGTGAACGAACAAGCCAGGAAACTCGCCTCGGTGCCCCGCTCCACCCAGGAAGCATTCGACTTCGGAGACTAGGACTGACCCGTGACCACGCGCAACCACCCAGAACCGGCCCCGGGGCCCGAGACCTCCGTAGGAGCGGATCTCACCCCCAACCGCCAAGCGGTGTTGCCCGGGGAGGGTTCCCTGCTGGAACGGGTCTCTTCTCTCATCGAACAAACCCGCGCCGCCGTCGCCACACAGGCCAATGCGGCCCTGACCTTGATGCATTGGCACATCGGGCGGATGATCGACACGGAGATCCTGTGTGAAACTCGCGCTGACTACGCCAAAGAGATTGTTGCTTCACTGGAGCCACAATTGACTCGGAGGTTCGGCCGAGGTTTCACCAGAGCGAACCTGTACCGCATGATCCAGTTCTCTCAGGTCTTCTCTGACGAGGAGATTGTCGTATCACTGTCGCGACAATTGAGCTGGAGCCACATCCTGGCCCTCCTGCCGGTCCGGTCCCCGGAAGCGCGGGCCTACTACATCGACCAGGCCGTCAACGCGCGACTGAGCGTCCGGGCGTTGCGGGAACTCATCGGGCGTCACGGCTACGAACGCAAGGAGATCGCCAACGCCCAGGCGCTGGGCGGGTCGATGATCCCGGCGGACAGTTTCCGCGATCCCTACTTCTTGGAGTTCCTGGGTTTGCATGACTCCTGGGCGGAGCGGGACCTGGAGGAAGCGATCATCCGAGAGATGGAGGCGTTCCTCCTGGAGGTCGGCAACGGCTGGGCATTCGTCTCCCGGCAGCAACGGATGACCGTCGACAACGACGACTTCTACCTCGACCTGCTGTTCTTCAGCCGCCCGCTGAGGCGGTTGATCGCCGTCGAACTGAAGATCGGGAAGTTCAAACCGAGTTACAAGGGCCAGATGGACTTCTACCTCAAATGGCTCGACCGGTACGAAAGGCAGCCCGGCGAGGAGGCACCCATCGGCCTCATCCTGTGCACCGAGGCGAGCCGGGAACAGGTGGAGCTGCTGGAGATGCACAAGGACGGCATAGTCGTGGCCGAGTACTGGACCACGCTGCCGCCCAAGGAGAAACTCGAGACACGCATCCAGGAGATCTACCGGGACGCCCGGGAACGGATCGCCCGACACCAGATCACCCCGGCAACCGAGGACCAAGATGACTGACCACACCCGACACGCAGGCACCACGTCGTAGGAGACACCGATGGCAGTGAACAACCGGGACCGAATCAGCAAGGCCTTCGACCTGCTCTCCGAAGGTCTCCAGGATGTGGTGGACGAGGTGATGACCAAGGTCTACGGATCGTCGCAGTGGCCGACGATGTGGGCCGACGAGGACGCGCGACGCCGGGGGAGTGCCCCGAAGATCCTCGCGAAACACGATGTCCAGGTGCAGCTGCGCGCGATCACCGAACGCGGCTACGAGTTCAGGGACGTGCTGTCCCGGGCGCAGCAGAGTTTCGCCTCGGAGCTGCGAGAGACCCGCAACCAGTGGGCCCACAACGCGCCGTTCAGCTCCGACGACACCGATCGCGCCCTCGACACCATCGTGCGGCTCCTCCAGGCGGTGGGATCCGCTGATTCCGCGGCCGATGTGCGCAAGATGCGCTCCGATCTGCGGCGCACCGTCTACGAGGACCAGACCCGCCAGCAGGTGAAGAGGACGAGGAAGGCCTCGCTCAAGCCGGGCGGCGGGCTGAAGCCGTGGCGTGAGGTGATCCACCCGCACGACGACGTGGCGCGCGGCGAGTTCACCGCCTCGGAGTTTGCCGCCGACCTGCACCTGGTGCACACCGGTCAGGCCACCAGCCCCGAGTACGGCGACCCGGGGGAGTTCTTCACCCGCACCTACCTCACCGAGGGTCTGCGGGACCTGCTCAGCCGGGCCCTGCGTCGCATGAGCGGCGACGGCAACGCCAGCCCCGTGGTGAACCTCCAGACCAACTTCGGCGGCGGCAAAACCCACTCGATGCTTGCCCTCTACCACCTGTTCAGCGGCATTCCCGCGCAGGACATGCCCCAGGAGATCCAAGACCTCGTCGCCGGGAACGGAAATCCCCGGCTCGAGAAGCTCGGGGTGCGGCGGGTGGCCCTGGTCGGAACCTACCTGCAGGCCGGCTCCACGCACACCAAACCGGATGGTACGAAGATCCATACCCTGTGGGGGGAGCTCGCCTGGCAGCTGGGCGGGCGGGAGGCCTACGAGATGGTTGCGGATGCGGACCGTTCCGGGACCAATCCCGGATCGGCCCTGCGAACGCTGATCCAGAAGTACGCGCCGGCGCTGATCCTGATCGATGAATGGGTGGCCTACGCCAGGCAGCTCGTCACGGACAAGGAGTTGCCGTCGGGTTCCTTCGAGACGCAGTTCACCTTCGCCCAGTCGCTGACCGAGATCGTCCGCTCCGTGCCGGGGGCGATGCTGGTGGTCTCCATTCCGGCTTCGGACACAGGCGCGGCCGGTGCCGGCAGCGATATCGAGGTCGGTGGCGCGAACGGTCAGCTCGCGTTGGAGCGTCTCCAGAACGTGATTCGCCGGGTGGCCGATCAGTGGAGGCCGTCCAGCAAGAACGAGTCGTTCGAGATAGTCCGCCGCCGCCTGTTCCAGCCCGCGGATGCCGAGGCACTCAGGACGATCGCCGCGGTGGCGCGCAATTTCGTGGGCTTCTACCAGAGCAACGCGGCGCTTTTCCCACGCGACGCAGCAAAGGTCAGCGACGAGTACGAGAAACGAACCCGCGTCTCCTATCCGCTTCACCCGGAGCTGCTGGATCGGCTCTACGAGGACTGGTCCACGCTGGAACGATTCCAACGCACCCGTGGCGTGCTGAAACTCGTGTCGTCGATAGTCCACGAGCTGTGGAAATCCGAGGACGCCTCACCGCTCATCCTTCCTGGTAATGTGCCGTTGGACGCGACTACGGTGAACACTGATCTGACCCAGTACCTGGAGGATCAGTGGAAACCGATCATTGATTCCGACATCGATGGGCCCAGCTCGATGGCTCAGCGCATCGACCTGGAGCGCCCGAGCCTGGGGCAGCGGTTCGTCACCCAGCGGCTGGCGCGCGCGATCTTCATGGGTGCGGCTCCGCGTGTCCGAAGTACCCACAGGGGATTGGACAAGCAGTACCTGTGGCTCGGCACCGCGATTCCCGGCGACACGCTGGGCAATTTCGGCAGTGCCCTCGAACTGCTGGCCCAGCGGTCCACCTATTTCTACGAGGAGCAGGGGCATTACTGGTTCGACACGCAGCCGTCGGTGACCAAGACGGCCAATGATTACGCCGAGCGGCTCCGCGAGGATCCCGAGAAGGTGTGGAACGAGATCACCCGTCGGCTGCGCGCGGAGGAAAGGTCCCGCGACGTTTTCGACCGGGTTCACATTGCCCCGGAATCGAGTGCCGACATTCCCGATCTGGAGGATGTGCGTCTGGTCATAGCCCATCCCCGGCATTCCTGGCGCAAACAGGAGGGCCGGGAATCCGAAGCATACCGGTGGGTTCATGAGGCAGTCGGGGCCAAGGGTGCCAGTCAGCGCATTCACCGCAACACGGTGGTGTTCTTGCTGGCGGACAGGAACCAGCTGGAGGGACTGGAGGCCGCGACTCGCGCCTATCTCGGGTGGAAACAGGTCCAGGCGACCAGCGAATCCCTCAATCTGTCGGTTCAGCAACGGAAACAGGCCGACGAGCAGGTGGGCAATTTCGACCGGGTGGTCGCGGATCGCATTCGAGGCACCTTCATCTGGATGGTCTACCCCGTGCAACCCGAACCGACGCAACCCTTCGAACTGGAAGCGGAGAAGGTGTCCGATTCTGGCGGCAGGTCATTGGCGGAGCGGGTTTCCTACAAGATGCGGCGCGATGATTTGCTCGTCACCGAGTTCGGGGCGGCAATCCTCGGGTCCACCCTGCGGGAAGAACTCGGCACCAGGTGGCGTGAAACCGGTGAGATCAGCGTCGGTGAATTGTGGGGGTATTTCACCCGCTACATCTACATGCATCGGCTCGTGAAACGCGAGGTGCTCGACGCTGCCATCGAGCGTGCGCTCACCACCATCCTGGTGGAGAACGAACGCTTCGGAATCGCGGCGGGCAAGGACCCGGAAACCGGACGCTACCGGGGGCTTGTGCTGCCACCCGACCCGAATGCGACGATCCAGGTGACTGACAGCACCCTGCTGGTGGATCCTGCCCGCGCTCAGGAACAACTCGACGCAGACCGCGTCGCCCGGGAAACCGCACCCCCGGCTGCAGCCGACAGCCATTCGGAGGGGGGACACGTCGATGTGGTTCGGGTTGCGCCGGGCATCGGGGAAGCCGACAGGGCCGGGGTGGATAAAGTGGTCAAGACTGTGGCCGCGCGTTTCTTCGGCTCGGTGAAGATCGACCCCGAACTCTACTCCCGCGACATCGGAAACATCACCAGGGAGATCATCGACCGCCTGGCAGGGGCAGGGGCCCGCCTGGAGATCACCATCGACATCCAAGCGGTGAAAACCGCAGGATTCAACGACACCGAAATCCGAACCATCAGCGAAAACGCACGAGTTCTCAAATTCGATCCCAGCTCTGGGTTTGAGAAAAGCTGACGTGGGAATGAAACGAAACATAAAAGGATAGTGTTGTGGTGGCTGAACCTCGAACCGTATATCTTCTGGGTGCTGGGGCGTTGCGGGATGCGGGACTCCCGGTATCTATGGGATTGACCCAGAGAATCGGAAAACTAATCCAAGCGGACGAGCCCTTCAAGTCTTCGCCATATGGATACGATCCCCCCGTGGGCCCGCTCACTCAGGCATACTATGCAGCGATAGCAAATATTCAAGCGGGAGACGCGTACAAGGGAAAGCCTCCAGGCGGAGTTGACATCGAGAAGCTCTTCACCACCATTCAGATGCTAGCCACCGCGTCCGATCTGGAGATCGCTCCCTTCGTTCAACAATGGCGAGAACCCTTTCCGTCCAGGAGTGACATGTCGGAATGGTCATGGTTCATTGAGGAAGCCTTGAGGTATTCCAGGAATATGAGGGAAGGTCGGCAAGAGACTTTCGGCAATTCTGGGCCTCCTGCTCCCTCTGTGAGCGAGACCTATTGTAAATTGTGTGAAGTCGTTCATGAGAAGCTCAAGAGCGCCCTGACTCCGGAAAGTGAAGGTGCGCACGATTACTTGACTGGTCTGTTCCAATCAAGACCGACTCGGATCGCCACATTGAACTACGATATTGGTGTAGAAAATACTTCTGCCAATGCTGAGTTGTTGGTGGATACGGGCATTGAGAACTGGAAAGGCGGAATGTCTTGGGAGTGGAGTGGAGATGCCGATGTGCGACTACTAAAACTTCATGGCTCAATAGACTGGGGTTACCCTCGGGTTGAAGGTGGGGGAGCTCCTGAGGGTGCCCCTAGAATGACCAATAGAGAAGATGATGACTATTTTCTTTATGATGGGTTGGGGTGGGATCTGCAGCCGGTGGGGCTCGTGTTCGGACTGCGAGGAAAACTTCGTCCAGATGGACCGTTTTTGGCGATGCTTGTAGAATTCTGGAACTGGTTGCTGGAGGCGGATCGTTTGATAGTTGTCGGGTATTCCTTTGGAGATGAACATATAAACACTCTTGTTGAGGACTGGATTGAATCTCGGGAAGGGGCCATCCTGGAAGTCGTTGATCCCGGTGTCCCCAATTCTCGATTTGATTGCAGCGGGTCTACGCCATACTTCATTCGAGCGGTGCTAGAATATAAAAATCATGAATCTACAGGGTGTCCAGGATACCCGCCGGGATGGAGATCGGCTCGTCCGAATTTTGAATTCCATATGGTGAAAGCGGCTGAATGGCTTGAGTCTCGCTCCTAGGGTTTATCTTTGGCGTGTGCGGAAAATGTGAAACGTACTCTGTCTGCGCTGCTGGTAGTCTGATGAGTTGAACTTGCTCCTTCTTGAGGAGCGCCACCGTCTACCAGAACCACGACCGCCGAAGGGATACCGAATGACCATTGCCATCGTCCAGGGGGAGGAAGCG
>ERZ773014.1837-NODE-1837-length-12960-cov-5.972646_pt1 | contig 12960 bp, 6 predicted proteins | sample MGYA00580841_ERZ773014 | MGnify/ENA primary metagenome ERZ773014 (study PRJEB29015, sample SAMEA2737989) | human oral metagenome | biome: human oral; feature: human-associated habitat; material: dental | place: China | collected 2067 ...
TGCAATTCATCTCCCACTTATAGAAGAAGGAGACTTCTTGCTAAATATTGTTAAATTTTCATAAAATTATTTTAATTTTGATTTTGCATCTTGAAACAGACCTTCTATAAATTCCCCTTTGCTCATATCATTTCCTGAAATTTTTACAGTTCCTGATATTTCACGTGCGAAAGGATAAACATTATAAGTCCAGCTATTTTTTTCAGAAATTTGACGTATATTTTTATTTTCTGAAGATGCCACTTCTGTTATTTCCATCTGACCTTTATATTTTCTTTTTTCAAATACTTTCAAAAGGCTAAGAAGTGCTGATTCATCTTTTTTTTCTATAATAAATTCAATTTTATCTGCACCTGAAAGATTTTGATACATTTGTTTTGCAAAATCCCCATCCTTTTTCATTCCAAAAATTAAATTGGCAAGTCCTCCTCTATTTAAAGTTCCTGATATTACTGGACTTTCATAATTGTCATTAATAATTCCAACTACAACTTTGTCAAAAGCTGAAAATGAAAGTGTCCCAAAAATAATAAACAATGCTAAAATTAATTTTTTCATCATTAATTCCACCTTTCTTGTTTTATAAAATATTAATTTTATTTTCTTCTGCCCTTCATAAATCCTCCGCCAAGTCCTGGAATACCGCCACTATTGAACATTTTCATCATCTGCTTCATTTGCTCAAACTGCTTTATTAATTTATTTACATCGTTTACTTGAACTCCGCTTCCTTTAGCAATTCTCATTTTACGGCTTCCATTTTTTAGAAGTTTCGGATCACGTCTTTCCTGAACTGTCATTGAAAAAATGATTGCTTCAACCTTTTTCATTTCCTTTTCAGCCATTCCCATATCTATCATGCTTGTGTCAACTCCTGGTATCATTTTCATAATTCCAGCAATTGATCCCATTTTTCTTATCATTTTAAACTGTTTTAAAAAATCTTCAAAATCAAACTGATTTTTTCTAAATTTTTCTTCCATTTTCTTGGCTTCTTTTTCGTCAATAGCTTCCTGTGCCTTTTCTACAAGCGAAACAACGTCTCCCATTCCAAGAATACGTGAAGCAAGCCTGTCTGGGTGAAATGGTGCGATGTCGTCCAGTTTTTCCCCTTCACTTATAAATTTAATTGGCTTTCCTGCAACTTCCTTTACTGAAAGAGCTGCCCCTCCACGAGTATCTCCGTCCAGTTTTGTAAGTACAACTCCAGTAATATCAAGCTGTTCATTAAACTCTTTTGCCACATTAACCGCATCTTGCCCAGTCATCCCATCAACTACAAGCAAAATTTCATTTGGATTAAAGCAGTCCTTTATATCCTGCAATTCATGCATAAGCTGTTCGTCAATGTGCAATCTTCCCGCCGTATCAATAATCACGTAAGTCGCATGCTCTGTCTTTGAAGCTTCAATTCCCTGTTTTACAATTTCCAACGGATCTATACTCTCATCAATCGTAAATACAGGAACTTTCACTTGCTCTCCTAGTACCTTCAATTGCTTTTTCGCAGCAGGTCTATAAACATCTGCCCCAATCAAAAATGGCTTTTCCCCTTTTGATCTCAAATGCTTTGCCAATTTTCCAGAAAACGTAGTTTTCCCAGCTCCTTGAAGCCCAGAAAGCATTACAATAGTAGGATTTTTATCAGCTTTAGCAATCGAAACATTGGAACCACCAAGCACTTCCACTAGCTCATCATTTACAATCTTAACAAATTGCTGTGTAGGATTAACACCGCTAATAACCTGTTCTCCCAATGCCTTTTCTCGAATCTTTGCCACAAAGTTTTTAGCCACACTATAATTTACATCCGCTTCAAGCAATGCCAGTCTTACTTCCCTCAAAGCATCTTTCATATTGTTTTCAGTCAATTTCCCCTGTCCACTGACTTTTTTAAATATATCCTTAAATCTATCTCCTAAATTATTAAACATTATTAATTTTTCTCCTTGTTTTTATATTTTTTAATGTATATTAATAAATCGCTTCAAAAACAAAATAATAAATAAAAATAAATCTAGAATTTGAGTAAAAAATCTAAATTTTTATGTTTTGTTTTAAAGTGACTTTACTGTGTTATTTTTTAATTGTGATGGTTATAGGATAACATATTATGGGGAAAAAGACAAGAGATTGGAAAAGGAGGTTTTAGGTTATTTGTTTTTTAGATTTTGATAAATTATTGGAAAAATATTTAGTAATTTTGTTAAAGTTTGTTACTTTTAATCTAAAAAATATATTTTTACGTTAATTTAAAATTTTTTTAGAATATTTAAGGTTAATAATTTTTTTGATTTTAGTTAAATTATTTGTTATGTTTAGATAAGCGGAGATTGTAAGAGGGATGACGACTGTTTCTCTTTATGTTATCGAAAAGGCAAAAAATTATAGAAAAAATCTTTCTTAGTATTAATTTATTTTATAAAAATAGGATATGACAAAAAACACAATTATTTTCATTTTTATAATATGAAAAAACTGTTAAAAACACAGTGTTTTGTGGTATAATACTCAATGAAATAAATTTTATGAATTAAGTAATAAACTTAGTTAAACAATTAATAATTTGAAGGGATAGATACGAGATAAAAAATGGGTAAAAGAGAATATAGTGCAGGAATTGTGAGTAAAGGGTTTTGGTTCTTGGAATTTAAGAAATTCTTGGGACTTTTGAGAGAAGGGAAAAGTGAGATTGAAATAAGAAAATTACAAGAGGAGAAAAATATATTTTCTGCATCGTCAAAAGATTACGGGAAAAGAATTGTTGGTGAAATTATGAAAAGAACTAGAGCAATTTCTGATGAAATAAAAGAATTATTTTTTAAAGTGGATGTGGGAACTCAGAAAGTAATAAATTTGCTGTCTGTAATGCAAACTGACAAGTTGTTTTTTGAATACGTTTATAATTCTTATAGAAATGATATGTTGCTTGGAACACAGGAATATAACTCAAATGCTGTAAAAAAATTTTTAGATGAGAAATCTTTACAAAATGAGGAAGTTGCTAAGTTTACAGAAAGTACTAAAAAACGAATGAAAGGTTCGTATGGAAATTACTTAAAAGAAGCTGGATTATTAGAAGAAAATAATGGGAAAATTTTATATAAAAAAATTTATTTGGATTATGAATTAGAGAAAATATTGGAAGAAAATAAAATGGAAGTGTATATAAAGGCATTAAAGGGGGAAGCGTAGTGACCAAAACAGAATTAAATTTAGAAAAAATTGAAAATGAAATAAAAAAGGATTCTTTTTTAAATAGTAAAGGTCTTGGAAATGAAGTATCTTACTATATTTTTGATTATTCTCCACAAGATGAATTGACAATAAGGCGATATTTAGAAAAATTAAAGAAAAAAGATAAAAAAATTAGAGACGGATATAAAATAGTTGTTTATGATGTGTATGATATTATGATTGATTTACTAGAAAAAGAAGGCTATTTACAGGATTGCATTGATATGGAAAAAAACGATGGAATGGATTATTTAATTGAATCTGTGAATGATTTATTGAGAATGAATGATGACAATAATTATTTTGCACAATATATTGAAGAAAATACACCTGAAAAAGCGATTGTATTTTTGGCTGGAGTTGGAAAAATATATCCTTTCGTGCGTTCACACAAAATATTAAATAATTTACATCAGATTTTCGATAGAGTACCAGTAATTATGTTTTATCCTGGGAAATATGATGGGCAGTCACTGGAATTATTTGGAGAATTTAAAGATGATAATTATTATAGGGCATTTTCGTTGATAAAAGAATAGAAAAAGAAAATTTGAGAGTAAAAATAGGTGGGGTTAAACAATTGAGTAAAAATCATAAAATGCAACATATAAAAAATAAAATTGAAGAAAGGAGAGTATGATTTTAATAAACTTTAGTAAAGTTTAAAATCATATGAAAAAATTTATGAAATTAAAAGATATGTTTAAAAAACCTATTGACAGAGATATTAGAGGAGTCATAAAAGTAGGACAGAAAGAAGAAGAAAATATAAGACAGGAATTGGAAGAATATGTAGTGACAAATGAATTACAGAAACATTTTAGAGATTTTTTTTCAGTGTACAGTAAAGGAATTAGTGGAAATACAGATGATATGGGAGTTTGGATAAGTGGATTTTTTGGAAGTGGGAAATCACATTTATTAAAAATATTATCTTATTTGCTTTCGGATAGAGAAATAAATGGCAAAAAAGCGATAGATTATTTTTTGGAAGACAATAAAATAAAAGATGAAATGGTTATTGCGGATATGAAAAGAGCTTGCCAAATTTCGACTGATTCTATTTTATTTAATATTGATTCTAAGAGTGATAGTGCTGGGAATAAAGGAAAAGATGACATTTTAAAGGTGTTTTTAAAAGTATTTAATGAAATGCAGGGATTTTCTCCAATTCCACATTTGGCAGATTTGGAAAGGGAACTAGCTGAAAATAACAAATATGAAGAATTTAAGGAAAAATTTAGAAAAATAAATCAAAAGGAATGGATTGAAGAAAGACATAAATTTAATTTTATTAGAACTAAAGTAGTAAAAGCATTAGAAGAAATAGGATTTATGAATGAAGTTGAAGCAAAAGACTGGCTAGAAATTTCAAAAAAAGATTACTCTATTTCAATAGAAAATTTTTCAAAAATGGTTAATAAATATATTAAAGCAAAAGGGAATAATCATCATGTTGTATTTTTTGTAGATGAAATTGGTCAATATATTGGAGAAAATACGGATTTAATGTTAAATTTACAAACTGTAACGGAGGACTTGGGAATACATTGTAAAGGGAAGGCGTGGGTAGTTGTTACTTCTCAGCAGGCTATAGATTCCATTACAAAAGTAAAAGGAAATGATTTTTCTAAAATACAGGGGAGATTTAAAACTAGAATCAGCTTGACTTCTACCGACGTATCAGAAGTTATAAAAAAGAGAATTTTGGATAAAAATGAATATGCAAATACTGAATTATCAATGGTTTATGATGAAAAAGAATCAATAATAAAAAATCTTATTTTGTTTGATGATAACGCAGAAAAGAAAATGTATGAAAATAAACTTGATTTTCAGGAAGTTTATCCTTTTATTCCCTATCAATTTCAAATACTTTCCCACGTTTTAACATCCATTCGTGAACATGGTGCGAGCGGCAAGCACTTGTCTGAAGGAGAACGTTCAATGCTTGCGATGTTTAAGGAAGGAGCGGAAAAATATAAAAATAATGAAACAGGGGTACTTGTATCTTTTGATAAATTTTATGATGGATTGCAAAGTTTTCTTGATCATTCACATTCGATAGTTATTACTAGAGCCATAGAAAATGGATATATAAATCCTGATAAAGAAGAAAATTGCTTTAATGTAAATGTACTTAAGGTTTTATTTATGATTAAGTATGTTAAAGAAATAAAAGGAACTTTGGAAAATATTACAACGCTAATGGTTGAAAATATTGATGAGGATAGAATAGTTTTAAAAGAAAAGGTGCAGGAAGCACTAAATATATTGATAAAACAGACACTTGTTCAAAAATCAGGGGAAACGTATATTTTTTTGACAAATGAAGAGCAGGAAGTAGAAAAAATCATTGATAAAATTGATGTAGATACTAATGAAATCTTGAAAAAAATATCTGAAAAAGTATTTGATAATTTTTATGCGGAAAAAAAATATCAGTATCCAAAATTTAAAGATTATAATTTTTTCTTTAACCAAAAAGTTGATGATGTTACAAAAGGAAATACACTTTATGATATTGGGATAAATGTAATAACTCCAAATTCAGACTACAGTGGAAATGAAAGTTTGCTTATGATGAAAAGTTCGCAGGAAAAGTCTGTATTTATTGATTTGAGAGAAAATAGTTCGTATATAAATGAAATTGAGATGGATATAAAAATAGAGAAATTCTTAAAATCAGGGGAACTGGAAGGATTACCTCAAGGAAGTGTAATTAAGGAAAAGAAAACTCTTGAGCGTAAAGAACATCTTGAAAATTCAAATCTTCTTATTGAAGAAGCATTGAGAAATGCACAATATTATGTTAACGGAAATAAAGTTAACATAAATGCAAAAGATTATAAAAGTAAAATCAATGAAGCATTAGGGAAACTAATAAACATTGTATACAGCAAATTAGAATACATTACAAAACCAATGAATGAAGAAAATATCAGAGAAATATTTGCAGAAAAAGAAAATACCTTAACTACAGCTGTAACTGTAAAACATAACGAAAATGCAATAACTGAAATAGTAAATCATGTACATATGATAAAGGAACAAGGCAGAAAAATAACTTTGAAGGAAATAAAAAATAAATTTTCAAAAGCTCCTTTTGGATGGAATGATAAAGATATTGAGTGGATCGTCGCAAAAGCATTTAAAGATGGGGAAATAGAACTTAAAAAGAATGGAAATAACTTGACACTATTAAGTGAATCTTCTCAAGAAATAATTGATAATATTACAAAAAAAGATAACTCAGAAAGACTTTATTTGGAAATAAAGGAAAAAATTGATGAACGAAGCATAAAAGTAATGTATGATGTGGCAAATACTTTATTTGATAAAAATTTGGATATCAGTGATACAGATAAAATGATTCAAGAATTTAGACGATTATCAAATGATAAAATAACTGAAATAGAAAATTTTTTGAAAGAATGCCTAAGTAGTAAAAATTATCCAGGAAAAAATATACTGGAAAATGGGAAAAAACTTCTTAGAAAGGTGCTTGGATTAAAAGATACCAAAGAAATATTTAATGAAATCTTGGGACATAAAGATGAGTATTACGATTTTTCAGAAGATTTTGAACCAATAGAAAAATTTTTTGAAGGGGAACAAAAAAATATTTGGGATGAATCTGTTAAATTGTACAAAAAATATACTAATTCTAAAAACTATTTTTCAAATGATGAACTGGAAAAAATAGCAAAAGATATAAACAATATATTAAATAATAACAATCCATATAACAAAATTAAAGATTTGAATGAATTAAACAGGAAATTTAACGAAAGTTACAATAAGATTTTGGCTGAAAAAAGAGTGCCTGTAATAAACAGTGTAAATGAAACAAGAGAAATAGCCTTGAATGGAATAGCGTATACAGAAGATACAGAATTAAAAGAAAAATATACTAAAAAAATTAATGAAGAATTTGGTGAAATTTTAGTAAATGTTGAAAAATCTGAAAATATTAAAGAGATAGACTCGTATACAAACGAAGCTTCTAATTTAAAAAGTAAATTATTGAACAGCTTTGATAAGCAGGAAGCAGAAACAATAAAAATAAAACTGGAAATGGAAAAGAAAACAAGACAAAATCCTGAAAGTTTAGAAGAAATCAAAATTAAAAAACCAAAACGAATCGGAATTTCAGAAATAAATAAAGATAGAGTCTGGGAAGTGCGAAATACAGATGATATAAATAGTTATTTGGATAAATTGAAAAAAAGATTGGAAGAAGAATTGGAAGATAGTGAGATAGTGCAGGTTGAGTTTTAGAGAATAAATTGTAGAAGGCGGGGGTTAAAAAAAGTGAATTTAGGCTAGCAGAGCTAGGAGTAGCAGACAATGATATGGTATTTTTATTCGTATTATTATTATTGATTTCAATAATAAAAGTTTTTGAGTACTTTTTTCATAAAACAGAGGTGATGTGTATGTGTAAATTCATACGAAATATTTTAAAGAAAATTTTAGAAACTAGCATTGATTTAATAATAGAAAAAACTATTCTGCTAACCTAAGTTCATTTAAACGTTAATAAAAGAAAGGAGAACTGTAGTTTTTACTACAATACAAATAATATGGATAAAGTAGCATTGAGAAATTTTGCAGTAAATGCGAAAAAAAAAATGGAAAAAGAAATAAAAAGAAAATTGGAATTGATAGGAATTACAGAAAATAAAATTGAAGAAGGAATAGTTTCGGAAAATGATTATTTGAAAATAGGAAGCACTGAATTAAATAAAAGGGAAATTAAGCAAAGAGAAACATTGATAAAAACATTAAAAGGAAAAATGAAAGACGATGATTTTAAAAGTGCTTTAAATGAATTAATTGAGGAAATTGCGTATACTTGGTTTAATAGAATTATTGCTATTAGATTTATGGAAGTGAATAATTATTTAGATGATGGAATAAGAATATTGTCGTCTGGAAGAGAGAATGACAGAGAACCTCAGATAATTAGAGAAGTATTTAACACAGATCTAGAGTTTTCAGATGAAGAAAAAAATTATATTTATAAATTAAAGGAAGAAAGCAAAACAGAAGAACTTTTTAGATTTTTATTTATAAAAAAATGTAATAAACTTAATAAAATATTACCAGAATTATTTGAAGAAGCTGAAGATTATTCAGAGTTGCTTTTGCCAATTTCGATAAATGATGAAGAAGGAATTTTGAGAAAGTTAGTGGATGAGGTACCTGAAGAGAGCTTTGATGTGGAAAAAGAAGGACAGATTGAGGTTATTGGGTGGCTTTATCAGTATTATAATGAAGAAAAGAAGAAGGAAGTAGACAAAAAAACTAAAAAAGGAAAAAAAGTGGAACAGGATGACATACCTGCGAAAACACAGTTATTTACACCAAAATGGATAGTAAAATATATGGTGGAAAATAGTTTAGGGAATTTATGGTTGGAAGGACATCCAAATGAAAATTTAGAGGAAAAATGGAAATTTCTTGTAAAGGGAGAAAAACAGGAAGAAGAAATTGAAAAGAAACTGGAAAAACTGAATGAAAATTATAAGGAAATGAAACTAGAAGAAATAAAAATAATAGATCCATGTATGGGAAGTGGGCATATACTTGTCTATGCTTTTGATGTATTAATGGATATTTATTTAAATCAGGGATATTCTACTAGAGATGCTGTTCAGTCAATATTAGAAAATAATATTTATGGTCTTGATATAGATAAAAGAGCTTATCAATTGGCATATTTTGCTTTGATGATGAAAGCTAGAGAATATTATAGAAGAATCTTTTCTAAAAAAATGGAATTAAATATCTGTTATACAAGAGAGAGTAATGATATTAATAAAGAAATAATAGATTTTATTTCAAATGGAAATAATAAAATAAAAGAAGAACTTGATTTGCTTTATAATTCATTTTTAGATGCAAGGGAATATGGAAGTTTAATAGAAGCACCAAAAATAGATTATGATGAAATAAAAAATAGATTATCAGAAATAGAAAATACAAATTTCTATAATTTATTTGATGAATCTAAAAAAGATGAAATAAAAAATAAATTTTATTATGTAATAAAAACATCAGAAATACTATCAAAAAAATATGAAGTAGTTACGACGAATCCGCCGTATATGGGAAGTTCAATGATGGATTCCAAGCTATCAAAATATACAAAAAAGAATTATCCAGATAGTAAGTCGGATATGTTTGCTGTGTTTATAGAAAAATGTAACAGTTTGACAGCTGAAAATGGATTCTGTTCAATGATTACAATGCATGCATGGATGTTTTTATCTAGTTATGAAAAATTAAGGGGAAAAATGACATTAATAGAAACACTGAATATGGTGCATCTAGGAACAAGAGCTTTTGATGAAATAGGCGGTGAAGTAGTACAAACAACAGCATGGATTCAAAGAAAAAATAAAATAAATAACTTCAAGGGAAGCTATGTCAGATTAGTTGATTTTCCAGGAGAAGAAAATAAAAGAAATAAGTTTTTAGAAACGGTAGAAAATAAAGATAAAAAATATTATTTTAGGAAAGCAAAAGAAAATTTTGAAAAAATACCAGGAATGCCAGTAGGATATTGGGTTAGTAAAAATATGTTAGAAGATTTTGAAAAAGGAATAAAAACATCAGAATTAGTAGAACCTAAAGTTGGATTACAAACAGGTGATAACAATTTCTTTTTAAGACAATGGTATGAAGTGGAAGAAAAGAAAATAAGCTACAATACAAAATCAATAACTGAAACAGAAAATAATGAATATAAATGGTATCCACATAATAAAGGTGGGGAAAGAAGACAATGGTACGGAAACTATGATTATGTAGTGAATTGGGAAAATAATGGTAATGAAATAAGGAATTTTAAGGATAGTAATGGAAAGTTAAGATCAAGACCACAAAATACAGAATATTATTTTAAAGGAGCAGTTACTTGGTCTGATATAACAAGTGGAAATTTTGCAATAAGATATAGAGAAAAAGGAAGTATACATGATGTTGTTGGAATGTCAGTATTTTCTGAGAAAATAGATAGATTAAAATATATACTAGGATTATCAGGAACTAAGATATCAAATAGCATCTTTAGATTATTAAATCCTACTATACATTTACCGATAGGAACTTTTTCTAATTTCCCAGTTATAGAAAATGAACAAATAAAACCAAAAGTAATATCAATAGTTGATGACTGTATCAAAATCTCAAAATATGACTGGAATACATTTGAGACAGCATGGGATTTTAAAGTAAGTCCATTAATTAATTTTGAAAGATATGTGGAAGAATTTGAGAATGTAAAAATAGGAGAAAATGGGAATATTGAAAATAAGAAAATTGATAAATCAAAAATTACATTAATAGATCAAGCATATAGTCAATATAAAGAATTTACAAATAATCAGTTTTTAAAATTGAAGGAAAATGAAGAGGAATTAAACAGAATTTTTATTGATATTTATGGATTGCAGGATGAACTGACTTTAGATGTAAGTGATAAAGATATAACAATAGCTAAAATATTTGATACAGATGATGAAATAAATGATGAAATTAAAGGGAATAACTATGTTCTGACAAAAGCAGATGTTGTAAAACAATTTATTTCTTATGCTGTTGGATGTATGTTCGGGCGTTATTCACTTGATGAGGAAGGTCTTGTATTTGCAGGAGGAGAATTTGATAAAAATAAATATAGCAAATTTATTCCTGATGAAGATAACTGTATTCCAATTACTGACAATGAATATTTTAGTGATGATATTGTTACAAGATTTGTAGAATTTGTAAAAACAGTATATGGAGAAGAAACACTTGAAGAAAATCTTAAATTTATCGCACAAGCCTTGTCTGACAAGAATAATACTCCAAAAGAAATTATAAGAGAGTATTTCTTGAAAGATTTTTACAAAGACCACATAAAAAGATACAAAAAAAGACCGATTTATTGGCTTTATGACGCTGGAAAGAAAAATGGATTTAAAGCACTGATTTATATGCATCGTTATAATGAACAGACTACAGCAAAGGTTAGAATTGGGTATTTACATGAATTGCAAAAGCATTATGAAAGAAGGGCAAGTTTTCTGAAAGATGAAATTGAGAGTAACAATAACAGAAAAAAAGCTGAGCAGGAACTGAAAAAGATAAAATTACAGCTTGAAGAATGTAGACAATTTGATGAAAAGATGAATCACTTGTCTTCAGAATATATTTCGATTGATTTGGATGACGGAGTGAAGGTCAATTATGAAAAAGTTCAGACTGGACGTGATGGGAAGAAGTATGAGATATTGGGGAAGGTGAAGTAGAAGGAGAAAAAATATGGAGTTTTCAGAGATAGAGATAAAGAATTTTAGAAATTTTGAAAATATAAAAATTAATTTAAAAAATAAAAATATATTTTTTGGATTAAATGATGTAGGAAAAACAAATTTTTTATATGCGTTTAGATATATTTTAGACAAAAATATTAGAAAATTGAATCTACAAGATTCAGATTTCTATCAAAAAAATTTAGAAATTCCTATAGAAATAACACTAAAAATAAATTTAGGTAAAGAAAATAATTCTGATACTCAAAAATTAAGAGCAAAAATAAAAGGGAACATTCTAAGTACAGATGAAGCTATTTATATTAAATTAATAGCAAAATATGATAAAAATGAAATGTTGGCAATCCCTAAATTATACTGGGGAGGAAATATTGAAAATTTAAAAGAAATGAATATGAAAAGCTATTTTTATGAAATAGATAACATAGTAAATTTGTTTTATATAGATTCATATATTGATTTGTATACTCTATTTAAAAAAAATATAAATAAGCTAATCAGAAATAATCAAGAAGAAAGTGATAATGAAAAAAAAGAAGTAATAGACAGTTTATTAAATGAATTAAATTCAAAAATTTCAAATTTATCTGGAGTTAAGAGCTTTGAAGAAAAGATAACTCCTGAATTTTCTAAATTTAAAAATGAAAAGGAATTATCAATTTCTATCAAATCAGAAATTGCAATAAAAGGATTATATTCTAATATGATACCTTACATAAAATATGAGAAAGATGAACAATTATACCCAACTTCAGGTGAAGGAAGGAAAAAATTATTAGGGTATACAATTTATGATATTTTAGCAGATGATTCAAAAGATGAAAAAATAAATATATTTTTAATTGAAGAACCTGAAAATCATCTTCATAAATCATTACAAATAATGTTGTCAAAACTTTTATTTACTGATGAAAAATATAATTATTTATTTTTGACGACACATTCTCCATATATTTTATATGATATGGATGATATTAATTTAGTTAGAATATATAATGATAATAAAATAAATAGCAAAAGCATGTTTTACAAAATTCCAAAAGAATATAAAACTAAAAAAGAACTTTTAAATAAAGATATCTCCGAAGCAATTTTTATGGATAGAGTATTATTGGTTGAAGGAATTTCTGAATTAAAATTATTTCAAAGAATATTATCTGAAATAAAGCCTTACTATGAAATAAAAGGAGGCTATGTATTATTAGTAAGAGGAATAAGTTTTGAAATGTATTATGATATATTAAAAGGATTATACATAAAAGTAATTATAAAAACAGATAATGATTTAAGAAGAAATGATAGTGATGGTAAATTTTCAGTTTTAGGTTTAAGTAGAGTCAATAAATATTCTAAAAAAAATAATGTAAATGAACTTAAAAAAATAAGTATCGAGATT
>ERZ773014.1841-NODE-1841-length-12945-cov-2.862917_pt1 | contig 12945 bp, 11 predicted proteins | sample MGYA00580841_ERZ773014 | MGnify/ENA primary metagenome ERZ773014 (study PRJEB29015, sample SAMEA2737989) | human oral metagenome | biome: human oral; feature: human-associated habitat; material: dental | place: China | collected 2067 ...
GACAAGGTATGCGAGGTGATTGTCTTTGAGCGCTCCCGCCAAAATTTCCGATGCCGACGCCGAGCCGCGGTTTATAAGAACTACGATCGGAAGACCTGCAGGAACCGTCGTTTTTTCCGCGCTTGCGGTAAAGACTTTGTTTTCAAATGCGAGACGGCTCTTCGTCGAAACGAGCGTTCCCGAATCGATGAATTTATCCGCGACGTCGGCGACGCTCGTGATAAGCCCGCCGGGATTGTCGCGCAAATCGATTATTAAATTTTTATAGTTCGCCTTTGCAAAGGAATCGAGGGCTTCCTGCACGCGCTTGGGCGTATCGGGCGTAAACTCGATGATACGAAGATACCCCGTCGCGCCTATCATGCCGTACTTTACCGTCGGCACTTCGATGAGCGCGCGGACGAGCGTTACGTCGAATCTGATGTCTTTACCGCGCAAAATCGAAACGGTAACCGGCGTGCCCGCTTTGCCGCGCAAGTGATTGAGCACTTCTTCCATCGTCATGGGAGCCGTCGCTTCCCCGTCGATCGCCGTAATATAATCGCCCGACAGGATGCCGGCTTTGGCACCGGGGGTATCTTCGATCGGAGACGCGACTTCGACGTATGCGGGCTTGTCGGAAGACGATTCGACAGGCTTGCTGATTGAAAGCCCGACGCCGCCGAAATTGCCGGCCGTCGTATCGGAAAGCGGGCGCATCGTGTTTTGGTCGAGGTACTGCGTATACGGATCCTTCAGCGAGTCGAGCATACCTTTGAGCGCTCCTTCGTAGAGCACTTTCGGATCGATTTCATCGACGTAATTCTGCTGCACAAAATCGAATACGGCAGAGATTTTTTTCATGTATTGGAAATTGGAAACGGCTTCGCCGCCGACAGGCGATTCGGCAAAACACTGAGATGCCGCAGCGGAAACGATAAACGCGCATATAACGGAGGCGGCAAAACGGATTGCTTTATTGTGTATTTTAAAGATAACCATGAGTATCATTGTATGACGGGATGCTGAAAATTGCAACACGCGAAGCGGCATCCACGACAGCAGTGCGATCCGCCATGCGCGTGCACCGCATACGCTATGCGTGCAGATTTTCCTTTGCGAACGTGCGCGCGTCGACCGGATGACTGAACAGATAGCCTTGAAATTTATCGGGTCCGAAGGGCAAAAGCTTTTCCACGTTGCCGTACGATTCGATACCTTCCATGCACACCGTCATACCGAGCGCGTGCGCCATACCGATGACGAATTCGATTATCTTCAAATCTTTCATATCGCCGGAGAGCGCTTTTTGGATAAACGTATAATCGAGCTTGAGCGTATTTGCGTGAATGTCCTGCAGATAGCGCAGGTTCGAAAATCCCGTACCGAAATCGTCGATATCGATTTTAACGCCGAGCGCCAAAAGCTCTGCGAGTACCGATTGAATTTCTTCATCGTCGATATTTCCGCTTTCCGTTATTTCGAGCACGATATTTTTCGGATTGACTTTCGTACGCTCGAGAGCGATCTGTACTTCGCTGACGAGGTTCGACTGCAAAATCTGCACAAAGGAAATATTGACGCTCACATAGAGATCGGGAAACAGCGTATTCCACGCCGCGCACTGCGCAAACGCTTTTATGAGTATCCATCGTCCGATAGGCACGATGAGTCCGCTGCGTTCAAGGATGGGGATGAGTTCCCCCGCGCCGACCGTACCGAAACGTTCGTTTTTCCAGCGCAAAAGCGATTCCGCTCCGACGACGATTTTCGACAAGCCGCCGCCTTTGCGTTTTTGCACCGCCTTTGCATTGACGATCGGTTGGAATAAAAGCGTAAATCCTTCAAATTTGTTTTTTATGGAATCGCGCACCGCGCTTTCGATTTCGAGTGTACGGAGATAGTTTGCATATTCTCGTGCATTGAACAGCGCCAGCGTATCTTTGCCGCTATTTTTTGCGGATTCTACGGTGAACACGAGTTTGGCAAGTATTTCCGTGAGCGTGCTCGCATCGTTGATAAACGCGATACCGCCTACGGAAATGGTAAACATACGCTTATAGCCCGACGCGTATTCGGCTTCTCGTATGCTTTGCTTTATGCCGCTGTAGCTGCGTCGTATTCGATCCGCGCTTCCCCCGATGAAATTCATCAAAAGGAATTTTCTGCCTGAAAGCAGATAGCCTTTCGTACCGTTTACGCATTGCCGCTTACACGCATCCGCGACGATAGACAATATTTCGTTTCCCGCTTCAAAACCGACGTGCTCGTTTATCGAAATAAAATTATCGACTTCGATCTGCACGGCAAAGCCGCTCAGAGACCCCGCTTCCATACGCGTCGTATCGAAATCGAACTGAGCGTCCCGTTCCGAACCGAAGTTATCGTCTTCAAAAAAAGGATGCTTTTCCGATGGATGGACGGATCCGGCAACGATATCGCCGGAAGGAACGGACAAGTGCAACATACGGATTTCGACGGGGACGTATTCGTCGTATCTGTTGCGAATATGATACGTCGCTTTTATGTTCGGCGTTTTATTTGCAATAATCGATTCGATATCGGAAGTGCAACGAACCCGCTCGTCTTCATGCACAAAGGTGATGATTTTCCGCACCGCACCCGAAAATTGCACGCCGGGCAAGCCGTAGTGAGTCAATGCGCGCTCGGAAATAAAAAACGTATCGGAAGCGATATCGTATACGAACGCAAACGACTCGGTACAGGTTTCAAGAAGCGAAATAGTATTTTTTACGATGTTTAAATCAATTCTGTTCAATAAATCTCTCGTCCCGTCTTATACAGTATACAGCAAGGCGCACGATATTGCAATAATTTTTTCCGCATCTCGACGTGTGATAGTTTTGTACGTGTCTCGACGTGTAATTTTTTCGTACGTGTAATGTTTCGGCACGAACGGAACAAGCCGAATATGTTCTTGCTTTTCCGACAAGATGGTTTATAATGATCGTATGACTTTTATACAAAATGTAGCCGAATATTACGACGAATTATATCCCGTCACGGAAGAACAAAAAAAGTTTTACAGCCGCATACAAAAATCTTATCCTGCGCCGGCACGATTTTTGCAGATCGGATGCGGTACTGGTGCGCTCGAACACGCGCTCGCCAAAAGCGGCGCGGATGTAACGGGCATTGAAGTTTCAAAAGAACTCATCGAAATAGCGGCGCTGCGCCGAAGGACGCAGCTCATGCCGATACGTTTTTTCCAACTTTCGACGCTCGACATGACGCGCTTTCTCGGAAAAAACTTCTATAACGTCATCTCATGCCTGAACAGCCGTATCGTCTTTGTCAGAGATAAAACGCTTGTACGTAAATTCTTTTTCGACTGCAAAGCGCTGCTCACGGAAGACGGCACGCTCGTCCTCCATCTGTATAATTTTTCCCGCGCGCTGCAAAACGGCAGGACGGAGCTCCGTATGCGCAGCAGCATCCGGGTCAAACTTTTCTCGACGCTTACGACGGGAAAAGACAGTGCTTTTTTTATGAACCAACGGATCGAAACGGGCACGGGCAAAGTTCTCACCGTCATGGAAAACGAAGCGCTCTATCCGCTTACAAAAGACGAAATCGCTTCGTTTGCAAAAGAAGCGGGCTTTACCGATTTTTTGTTTTACGGCTCATACGCGATGGAAGCGTTTACCGACCGAAGCGAAGATATTGTCTGTACCATACGATAAAAGCGCGGCATCCGACTTACAATTTTGCCGGCATCTGCAATCGGCACTGCAGCACGTCAGTCGATGCGCCAGCGGTTACCCGAATCTTTGGCAAAACGCTTGGCGTTCACTTCGAGCAGCCGGCCGTCTTCTCCGAGCATCTTTACCGTCGACGTGATCGGATTTACTTCGGTGATTTTAAAATTCGTTCCGTCGTAAAAAAGGCGGATACCTTCCGACGGCAGATTTTTCCGCGCGTCGTTATACCAATCGAATTCGTAGGAAAGGCAGCACAAAAGCCTGCCGCACTGTCCCGAAATCTTCATCGAATTGAGGGAAAGATTTTGATCCTTTGCCATCCGGATCGATACCGGCTTGATTTTATCGGAAACGGCATGGCAGCAATACGAGCGGCCGCAGACGCCGAGCCCGCCGGTAATGCGCGCTTCGTCGCGCACGCCAATTTGCCTGAGTTCGATGCGCATTTTAAATACGGAAACCAAATCTTTGACGAGTTCGCGGAAGTCGACGCGGTTATCGGAGCTGAAAAAAAACAGCGCTTTTTGCTCGGCGACGAGAAAATGCACTTGAATCAATTTCATGTCGAGGCGATGATAGGCGACTTTTTCCTTAAAAACTTTTACCGCATCGCTTTCTTTTACTTTCAATTCTTCCGCGCGCTTTGCATCCTCTTTCGATACGATACGGTCTATATCGACGATATCGTTTCGGCGCACACCGCGCGGTCTTTTCGTTTCACCGAGCACGAGTGCGATATCGCGTCCGTACCGCGTCGGAACGATAACACTCACACCCGCTTCGATACCCTGTACACCGCCGGCCGTCGCGTAAATGCTTTCGCGCGAATATTCGAGTTTTAAGTGGTACAGCGGTTTGTCGGGCGTAAAGTCCGCATCGCCCTGATCGCTTTCATCCGCAGCATCTTCAAGCGCTTCGAGATTTTCGCTTTCGTCATCTATATCGTTTTCAAAAATATCACCCATCATCGCCTCTTCTAATCGAAAAGCCCGAAAAAATCGCACTTTTCGGAAGTTTTCTTATAAATTATTAATTTTAACATCAAGATGCAAGCACGTCTACGAGCAGACCGCGGATCTCTTCCACGCGTTTCAAAAGCAAAAATGTATCGGCTTGGTTGGCAAGGATTTCCGCCGCAAGGTTGTTGAGTTTTTCATCGATAATCCGCACTTGCACAAATATCCGCTCTTTGTTTGTCCGCCGATTGCGACGCCCCGCAAGCTGCTCGATCTCGAAGCTGTACTTTACGACGTACTTCATCAGCTGGCTCACTGCGCGCCGATATTCGACAAAGGCGTCTTCCGTCATCGAATCGACGAGCCTGTCGCCCGAAGTTGTAACGCGGTCTTTTAAAAACACGACGGCATCTTCAACGGACATCCCAGCGATTTCGCTTGGCAGTCCCGAAGAAACAAGTTCGTTCGCTTCTTCGTTTTTTTTCAGCATCGCGGAAAAGATTCCCGTTCTCTGCTGCGCGTCCGATTTTTTTTTCTTTGCTTCCTTTGCCGCTTCCCCCGCAGCCGAAGACACCGCCGTAAAATAGAGCGCTTGCCCCAGCGGATCAACCGTGTTCATGCAAAGACCGCCTTCGTGCGGATGGCTTTCGCTTCGAGGTAGCGTTCCGATGCCGAAAGGTATTTTGCTTCGTCTTCGATGGAAATGCAGTGTCCGTGAAAGATCACCTTTTCTTCGATCCGGACTTTTTGCGAAATGATATCGCCGATGACAGCCGCCGATGACAGCAGCGTGACGCTTTCTTTTGCGATGATGTCGCCGAGCACGATGCCGCCGACGATTGCCGACTTCGCCGTAAGATTGCCGCACAGCCGCGCCCGCTCGCCGATTTGCACGTTGCCGTCGGTGTTGAGATCGCCGCGTACGTCGCCGTCCAAACGGACGGAGCCGTTTATCCGAAGATCACCGGAAACGGTCGAACCTTCGCCGATAACCGTGTTGATCGAAAAGTCGTCGGAGCGGAGGGCCATAAGTCAATTCGAGAGCTTTACGTTGATGTACTTTGCAGGGTCTACGACATCCGAGCCGATATGCACTTCGTAATGCAAGTGCGGCCCCGTCGTAACGCCGGTGTTGCCGACATAGCCGATGACGTCGCGCTGAGAGACGAACTGCCCCTTCGTCACGCGCGCAGACATCAAGTGCGCATAGCGTGTGTAGATGCCGTGTTTATGTTTGATAATAATGTAATTGCCGTAGCTCGCGTCGTAGCCGACCGTAACGACTTGCCCGCTCGCCGTCGCGATAACCGGATCGCCTGAGCGGTACGTCGAAAAATCGATTCCCTTGTGAATATACCACTGCCCCGTAATCGGGTGTACGTTCGGGCCGAAGGCCATGGAAATATGCGCGTTGATATTTTTCAAAGGCCAGATACTCGGAATCTCCGTAAAAAGCGTATTTTGATTTTCGAGCATTTTGCCGATCTGTTCGACGGGCTGCACCGCATTTTCAAGGTAAGAGGCAAGCTGCTTGACGTCTTCCGTTTCACGCATGGAACCCGCTACCGTTTCCTGTGTGCCGAAAAGCGAAGAAAGGTCGCTGTTCGAAACCGACGCACGCGCAACGTTCGAACTGTCGGTAATGCCGAGCAGCGCAAGCGACTGCGACAAGGACGTTTGAAAGCGCTTTGCCGCCTGCATGAGATTCATGTTTTCGTCGCGCAGTTCGTCGAGACTCGCCTGCGTCAAACGGTTCTGCGACGAAAGGCGCGATATCTCGGCGCTTGAACCGATCGCCCTGCGGTCAAAATAGAAAAACGATGCGACGATGCCGAAGACGAGCACGACGCCGAGACCGAGCGCAAAAACGTTTGTCTGAAAATTAACAACTTTGCTCTGCGAATGCGGAACGATCATTATCGTCAGCTTGCCGTCGAGGATTTTAAATATCCGCTGCACACCGTTTTTTATACCGTTTAAAAAAGAAAAAAATGCGCCGGTCGTTTTTGAAGCGACCTTTTTTTCCAACTTTTTATATCTTTGCGTTCGAGCCACAACCTCGCTCCTGTTCCACCCAAAATAGACCCGATACTGTCGCCGAGCCTCAACGCTCTATTTTAGCATATTAGCGGTATTTGTGTCAAATGGCAAAAATCTCCAATTTTTAGAAACGACACAAGCGCCGCCGATTTTCGAAACTTTATGAAAGTTTGTAAAGCGCATATTGATTGAGCGATACGCCTTCCTTATACAGTATTATCGGTCAAGCATTTTTTTGCTTTCCGTATGCTTTGATTTTATACGCGATAAACGCGTGCGAATTTTTCCGCCGTACTATACCACAAAACCCGTTTTCCAATGCCACACGGGTTTTGCGAGCGCGTTTGAAAAAGGCTGCGTGCGGTTAAAGTCCGGGAGCCAGCTCGTATCGTCGGAAAGCTCCTGATAAAAAAGGTATTCGAAACCGTACGCATCGATGAGCTCGCGGAGATCGCGGTCTTCGGTTTTGCTTACGAGGCGGTTTTCGATCGCTTCGAGCGCTCGCTTCCGTTTTGCACGCTCGGCTTCGCTTTCCGCAAAAGGTACGGGGGTATACTGCGACATGAGCGAAATGAGCGCTTTGCCGTCGGCATGACGCTTGAGCCATTCGAGCGTATCGGCGGTTTCGGAAAAGCGACCCGGCAAAAAGAGATGCCGCACGATGACGCCGCGCTCGATTTTTTCTTTTTTGATGCCGTCCCGTGTCTTTTCCGCAAGCGAAAGCGGAAAGCGGTCGATCATCCAGCCGACGGCGCGCACGGCGGCTTCGGGGTAATCTTCGGCGCCGAAAAGATTTTTCGCAAGTTCGGACGAAAGCGTTTTCAAATCCGGAAGCCATACGGATACGAGGTCTTCGAGCAGTTCGAGCGTTTCGACCGATTCGTACGCCGACGAATTCCAGCAAAACGGGATAGACACGCCTGCTTCCCTCGCGCGTTTCAAATACGAAGCGATGCGCGGAATCGCGTGGCTTCCCGTCACGAGGTTTATGTTTTCCGCGCCGGCCTCTTCGAGCGTCCGGCAGATTTTAACAAATTCGGTTGCATCGACGGCTCGTCCCGTACCGTTTTGCGAAATTTGATAATTTTGGCAAAACGCGCAGCGGAGCGTACAGCCCGTAAAAAAAATCGTACCGCTGCCGCCGAAAACGGTAACCGGCGGTTCTTCGCCGAAGTGCAGGCACGCGGACGCGATGCGGAGCTCTTCGCTCTCTCCGCACAATCCGTACGCGGTTTTTCTGTCGGCGGCGCATTTTCTGGGACACTGCATGCACGGAGCATAGACGCCTACGCCCGATTGTAAGGGCGGCGGAACGCCGTTGCGGAGCGAAGCGGAGCAATGAAGCGGAGCGGAACCCTGCAAAGCGGGTTCTTCGATCCGCTCCGTCCGAAAGGATTGCGGCATAAGGTTACACCGCTTTTTGTTCGACGAGAGAGGACATGAGCGACGAAAGCGATTCGATCGGAAGCGTTTCGGCTTCATCCTGCACGAGTTCGGCGAGGTTTTTCCAATCGTCGGGTGAAAGAGAAGCCGTGTCGTCCTCGCCGCGCAAAAACGAAAGCATCGCAGCGAGTTTTTCGGCGTGTTCCTTCGTCGGCTCGTTTTCAGCATCGGAAGACGGATCGATGTACTCGGAAAGCCAATAGTCCCCCACGGCGCGGGGAAGGCCGCCAAGGTCGCGGATCGCGTTTTCGAATGAGTGCGCGATTTTTTCGCACGTTTTTTTCGCGTCGTAGCTTCTGCCGTTTTCCGCCCGCTCGCGCTTTGCCGCCCGCGCTATATCGCTCAAAAATTTTTCGGTATATGTCATAGACTCACGGTATACTGCGAATGCCGGCTTTTGTAAACCTGCGTACGTATGCGGAAGCGGGTTTCGGACGGAGCCGGTCGGAAGACCCCGCCCTCCGTACTTCGGTAACCCTCATCCGCGCTCCCGCGCGGACGCTGCGCGGTACTCCGGCCGGGCGTAGGCACATTTTGAACGCACGGAATTTTCGAAGAGGAGACGATTTCGCTCCGTGCGGACGGCAGATCTGCAGTGCGCAGGCGGCATCGCGGAAAGCGTTGATTTTTAATGCGGCGGAAGTCCGCGAGTATGCGCGGCATTGTTCCGTACACTACGTGCCGCATTCATTTCGTTCTCCCGCATATTTTTCACATTTCGGTAGAGAGAAAATTCCTTCGCTTCGCCGCAGCTTGCTTGCATAATTTTCCTCGGTAAATTACAATAAAAACGTATGAGTATTCAAAGGATAAGCGTCGCAGGCGTAAGCGTCGATATTTGTCGCGCGGAAGACATTGAATCGGAAGTGCTTGAGCTCCTCGCAAAGCCCGGAACGAAGCAGATCGTGTTTTTGTCGGTGTGGGATTTGCTTCGTGCGCGCGGAAAGAGCGAATACGCCGAATGCGTGCGCAGCGCCGATTTGATTTTGCCCGTTTCGAAGAGCATTATCTCAGGCGCGAAATTTCTTAAAAAAGCGATTCCCGTGCGCTACAATCCTTTCGACGCGGTGATCGAAGTGCTGTCGGTGCTCGAACGCCATTATAAATCGATTTTTCTGCTCGGTGCGCGAAGGGCGACGCTGCAAAAAGCCGAATCGAACGTTCGCGATACTTTTCCGAATCTGCAGATTGTCGGGCGCTATATCGGTTATTATTCGAAAAATGCGGAGGCGGCCGTCATCGAAGCGATTTACAAATCGTCTCCCGCGCTCGTCCTCGTAAGCGACGGCATCAAAGAAAAAGACGTGTGGGTGTACCGCAGGCGCAACCGCTTTGCATCGAGCATTTTTGTGTATTATAAAGACGTGCTCGGCATCTTTGCCGAACGCATCAAGCGCGTCGGCGAAAAAACTTTTGCGCGCGGGCACGAAATCTATGCGGAAATTTTTCACAATCCTTTAAAAATATTTTTGCTTTTTCCGTATTTATGGTATATACTGTTATTGCTCTGGTATCGCCTTTTTAAAAATACGTAAAAGGGCGCACATCGGTTTTTGACACAATAAGAGGCGGGGCATCGTGTGTGCGGCGGAAAGGTGAACGGGAGTTTTTAAAAACTTCGGTTTTTAAAGACGTTCTTTGATTTTTCCGAATATTCATGCCGCTTAAAAACGGGGAAACGAAATGCAAGTATTCCCGAATTTAGACACCGTTGTTTTAATATCCTCGGATAGAAAAGTGATCGATTGGTGCCGTCACGCGCTGGAGCCTGTTTTTTCCGTCAAAGTCATCGATTCCCTGCAATCCTATTCGTGTGCGCTTGCCGCGTTTCAAAAGCTCGTACTCATCGATGCGTCGCTGTTCAACGGGCAAACCGAGAAAATTTTCACCGATATTGCCCGTCGCGGACGTACGTTGTTTCTTGTTAAATCAGACGATACGTTTCCGCTTTCATATGTGCAGCGCTATTATAAAACGTGTATTCCGTTTCCGTGCGATTTGGATTTGCTGCGCGAAGTTGTCGAACGGCACGCAGCCGTATCGGACGATATCGATCGGATATTTAAAAAACCGGAGCGCGGGTTCGTCCGCGACGTCGATATAAGCGGTTTCGAAAAATTTGCCGGTTCTTCAAAGCTCATCATCGATGTAAAGCGCCGCCTTGCCGAAGCTGCCCGGCGAGAAATTGCCGTTTTGCTTCTCGGCGAAAGCGGGACGGGCAAAACCTTTGCGGCAAAACTCCTGCATGATAATTCGCCCAGAAAAGGCAAAGCCTTTGTGTCGGTCGAGATGTCTTCGATCACCGAAGGGCTCGCCGAAAGCGAATTGTTCGGTACGGTGCCCGGCGCGTATACCGGAGCGGTAAAGCGTTCGGGACGCTTTGCGAAAGCGGACGGCGGTACGCTTTTTCTCGATGAGATCGGAGATGTTCCGCTCTTTTTGCAGACAAAGCTCCTGCGTATACTCGAAACGGGAAACTATTGCAGCGTCGGTTCGGATATCGAACGCCATGTCGATGTACGGCTTGTGTGTGCGACGAACGCCGATCTGCAGCGGATGATGCGGACGGGAAAATTTCGGATCGATTTATATTATCGGATTGCAGGTTATACGATAACGCTTCCGCCGCTCCGGCAACATCGGGAAGATATCGACGAAATCGCCGCCGCTTTTTTTGCCGGACGGGATATCGCGTTGTCAGAAACGGCGCGCGAAAAACTCGTGAGCTACGATTGGCCCGGCAATGTGCGGCAGCTTATTAATTGTTTACGGCGTGCGCTGCTGTTTGCAAAAGGCGAAACGATCTATCCTGAGGATATCAATTTTTAAATCTGGTACCGTATATGTGCAAAATGTACGTGTGCGGTATACGTGTGGCGGCAGATGAGCATGCCGTTGACAAAAAAAGAATACCGTGTAATAATGAATATATATTCTATATTGGCGAGCGAGTTTATGGCGCAAGTGTTGAAAGAAGAAATCTACGATCGCATTTTCCGAGCAGGGCTCGACGTCTTTTATGAAAAAGATTTCAGAAGTGCAAAAATGCAGGATATCGCTGCGCGTGCGCATATTCCGGTCGGATTGATCTATACGTATTTTAAAAACAAAGAAGCGCTGTTCGATAAAATCGCTTCGTCTTTTTCGATCGACTTTAAGCGTATCGCGCGGGAAGAAGAAGCGGGTAGCGGTCTTCCGTCCGAACGATATAAAACGATCGCGGAAGGATATTTGCTCGATCTGCTCAAAAATCATAAAGCCTTTGTCGTTTTGATGGATAAAAGCGGCGGCACGAAATACGAATGCGCGAAGCAGGATTTGATCGCGGCCTTGGGCAAGCACATCAAAAAGGCGCTTATAAAAACGGCGGCAAAGCCGTATGACGGTTTGCTCGTGCATATTTTGGCAAGTAATTTTGCCGAAAGCCTTTTGGAAGTGGCGCGGCATTATGAGAGTCAAAAACGCGCCGCTGAAATGCTGCGTATCGTAGCGAAATGCTACTATGAGGGAGTCAATGCATTGTAAACAGTATTTTTTATTTTGTCGAATATTGAATTATTATTCCGTATTCGATGCCGATTATCCGGCGGATGCAATTTGTTTTTTTTAATTGAAAAATGAATTTATATTCATTTTTAGTCTAAAGAAGGAGTGATTATGACGCTGCAAAGCGAACTTATCAAAAAAGTAAAAGCGAAAAACAGGCTTTCAAACATATTGCTCTGCTTGAAAGCGCTTTTTGACATACTGCCGCAGATTTTCATCGTACACATATTTGCCCTCGCTGCGTTGCAGACGCTTTCCGTACGAAAGCTGTGTTTCTTTTCCTGCGCTGTTTTTCTGTGTTTTGTACTGAAAGCGTTGTGCGCGTACGGCGCCGTATGGAAAGCGCATGAAGCTGCATACAATTCGCTTACGGAACTCCGCATGCGGATTATCGCACATTTGAAAAAGCTGCCGCTCGGATTTTTTCACGAACGGAAAACGGGCGATTTGACGAATATCGTACAGCACGATGTGGAACAAGCCGAAACGTATCTTGCGCACGGGCTTCCGGAACTTATGTCGGCGACGCTTATGCCTGCTCTTATTTTCTTTATCATGCTCGGATCGGAACGGCGCCTTGCGCTTTTGATGATCGCGGGCGGGCCGTGTATGTGGCTTGTCAAAACGCTGTCTGCGCCGCTTTGGAAAAAGAATTTTAAAATATTTTCCGACAGTACGAAAACGATGCAGGAAAATCTTATGGAATACGTTTCGAATATTTCCGTTATCAAAGCGTTCGGAAGAGAAGAGACGAAAACGGAAAAGACGCTCCGCTCCGCAAAAGACTATGTGTTCTGGGTGAAAAAAGCGATGGCGGGCATCAGCGTTCCTATGGGACTCATCGATCTGTTTATGGAATCGGGCGTCGTTTTGGTTATCGGTTTCGGATTGCGGCTTTTATCTTCGGGCGAATTATCGGCCGAGCGTTTTATCCTCGCCGTTATTTTGGGATCCGCTTTTACGTCTTCGATCGCAAAGACGGCGACGTTGCAGCATTACGGCATCGTATTCAATCAAGCGATGGAGGGTATCGGTTCCGTTCTCAACGTGCCTGTCGTCGAACGGGACGAAAGCTGCCGTATCGATACGGGAATTTCCGGGGGTGACATTGAAATTGTTGATGTCAATTTTACCTACGGCGGCAGACGGAACGCGTTGGAACATATAAATCTCGTTTTTAAAAGAGGCAGTAAAAATGCGCTCATCGGTTCTTCCGGCTCCGGAAAGACGACGATCGCAAATTTGCTCATGGGATTTTG
>ERZ773014.1843-NODE-1843-length-12930-cov-19.707184_pt1 | contig 12930 bp, 9 predicted proteins | sample MGYA00580841_ERZ773014 | MGnify/ENA primary metagenome ERZ773014 (study PRJEB29015, sample SAMEA2737989) | human oral metagenome | biome: human oral; feature: human-associated habitat; material: dental | place: China | collected 2067 ...
ACCAAGGGTGTCGCTGCACCCATAGTTGCCCAAATCGCTAAAGCACCAATCGCAACGGTCACCACACCAAGCCCCAGGTCTATCCAACCCTTCTTGGCTCGATCCTCCGCAGCTAAGGCTTCAAAACGAACCTTGTCCCTCTCTTGAGCAGCTTTCACTCGCTCAACGCGACTCTCCATCTGCTTGCTCGCCTGTTGGTAGGCTATCGCAAAGCGTTGGACAGACTTGAGTTGGGCAAAATCTCCTGACTGATAAGTTCCTACAGTGCGAGACTTGCCCGCATGCTCTGCTATCAAGGACTTGGTCGCAGCTAGAAGTTCCTTAAAGGCGACCAAATCCTGACCCGCATGGCTGCTTTCATACTGGATGATGGAGCTGTCCAAGTTCTTGACCTGGTTCATGAGGAAGTTATAGTCCATGACCGTACTGGTATGACTACTTCCTGAATAGCTCACCAAGTCTGAAATCTTGTCCTTGGTCGCATTTAAGAGCTCAATCTCACTCTTTAGATTGTCCCGTGAACTCTTTAAGTCACTATGAAGGTTTGTAAACACCTGACCTGGTAGCTTTGCATGATTGCTCGAATCAATCTGATAGTAGCCATCCTTGTAAAGCAAGAGGTTGGATGAGTAGTCATTCATCAGGTTGACTAGAGTTTGAAGAAGAGTCCCATGCACCTCTACTAGGTAGGTGCGCATACTCGAGATGGCCTGACCTTGGAGGTTAGTATTATTGATAAAGTCCGTCATAGCGGTATTGAGATTATTGATGGCCTCTCCCCAAGCATTCATGGTCTTTTGACTTTCCACTTGGACAGAGGTGATATCATCAAATTTTATATTGTAACTCATAGAACCTCCCTACTGCAAGCCAGGAAACAGGTTTTGTCCCAAGACAGTATCTGTACGAGCCAATTCTTTTCCTGTAGCTGCCATCAAGGCGATGTCCGCTCCCAATAAGGATGTATAGCTCGTCATCAACTGACAGAGCTCATTGAATTGTTCCTGATACAAATCGATCACCTTGGATTCCGATGTCGTTTTGAAGGTTGGCTTACTCACTCCAGCCAAACTAGCCTGAGCCTTGGTCAAACTACTGATGTGCGAGTTAAACAGAACCTCGGATAATTGAATCGTTCCATACATGACCTTACCCCTCCTTCGTATGTAGTAGCTTCTCGATGAAATTTCCCAGACTGTTTATCTGACTTTGACACCAGCCAATAATGCCGTTTTCTTCGTTCTTTTGATTTTCCAACCTAGTGATTTCATCACAGATGGCATCATAGAAGGTATTCATCTCCGTTTGGAAGCTCGTGTAGTCACTAGAGAAGGTTTCCCACTGCTTGGTGAAATCATCCTTTTGTTTGCCTTGCCAATCTGGTTGAATGTTTCGGTGCATGATGGGATACTTGATATTGTGAACATTCTGTTGGATTTCACTTACAGACTTCTTGGCGGTGCGAAGACGTTCCAATTTTTCATCAATGGAAGTAATCCGTGATTGGGCGGAGGAGATGCTGGAGTAATGTTGATTCACTCTACCTTGAAGATAATAGATTTGATTATAGTCTATTTCACCCATGTATTATCCTCCTAGTTCATTTGCTTCATTCAACTCAGCAACATTACCCTTGGGAATATCTGTTGTAGATACAACCGAAGCAATATGTTCTAGCATAAGCTCATTATCATCATCTGCATACCCCTCTTGAACAACCTTGAAAATATCTTCGTCATTGAAATAGATAAGGCTATCGCCTACCATCCCTTCGGGATAGAGACAGGCTCCGTAATCAAAACGGTAGAGATCTCCTTTGACTGGTGCTGCAATCACACGAGCAATGATGAGCATCTTTTTAGTGCTTCCCTTTAAAACAATAACACTGCCTAGTGGTAATAACTTAGTATCTGACATAAATCCCCTCTCTAAATTTCTAATAATTGGATGGATTCATAGCGATCAGGATAAAGGATGTAACCCTGATTCGGTTTCAGTGCCGGCTCATTTGTGATGTAAGGATAGCGAGTATGATCTTGATCACTGATGCGTACACCGAGAAAGACTTGTTCTACTAGCTGATTCGCCAATTTTACAGAAGTGTCGTAATTGTTCGCTACTAGATCTTGGTAGGCACCTATAAAGAGCAAGGTTACTCCATACTGAGCTCCTTCACTAAGGAGTTGCTTGAAGTCCACTTCACTCACTCCAGCCGCCATAGCCGTCGCAGCAATGTCAGGTATTAAAATTAACCATTTTGGATAGTCCTGATTTGGAGACGCAACTCGTTTCTTAAAGTCTTCTAATATCGTCTTCATGACATTATCAACCTCTAAAGAAGTATCAAATCGTTGAATACCATCAAAGAACTGATTGTTAATACGCTGACTAGGATCTAAAATAACAGTATTATACGCTCCTGATAAACGGTTTAGGTGATATTCTAGTAATTTATAATAATTCGTTACAAAAGCAGGACTATTTGAAGCCACAAGCATCGGACGTTCAAAACTAAAGGATGCTGGGACAACAGCTTCTCTCTCAAGCCCCAAGATAAAGTCTCGACTGCTTTCTAAGAACTCTGCCATTACTTCTTTGGTTACCTTTTCTGGTAACATTGGGATACCTGCAGGAAGTGGGCCATCATATGCCACAGCCATTGCTTCTTGTTCTGCACGAACTTCCTTTATGTAGTCCGTGTAATGTTCACTACTGTACGGCAACATCACTTGGAATTGGACGATATCATCAAACTTAGCTATGGCACGTCCTTTAATTTCATCCAGTGGAATATTGGAACGTCCTACTACACCTGATAAGTCACTGTTATCAAATAAGAAGAGAGAAATCTTGGTCTTAAAGTTGGATTGTAGCTGTAAACGCATCGCATTGAGACGAGAAAGTGTCACGACTAGATAGATTCCTAGAGAGGCACCATCTCGAGCAATGACATTTAAAGTATCATAAAAGGCATCTACGAATGGGGCATCCATAACACTATCAAAACCATCTATCTCGATGAAAATAGTTGGAAAACTCTCATCTGACAACTGATTGTATTGCGCTAGATTTGTGGCTCTTGCTTGAGAAAGAGCATGTTTCCGAGTTTTTATCTCTCTATTCAAGAATCGAAGGGATTTCATGATCTTCTCAGTTTCATCCAAGGTGAAATAATCTGCAATATGAGGAAAATCAGAAATAGAGATTAAGCCACTGGTACCAAAGTCATAGAGATAGAAATGGACCTGTTCTGGTGTGTGCTTACGAATCACATCCATCGCAAAGTTCTGTAGAAAAGTGGACTTACCGAATCCCGGACTAGAAACTAATAGAATATGGCCTCTTTGTTCCATATTGAAGTAAAGGGGGGATTGTTCCTGCCTTTCAGGAATATCCTGATACCCAACTAAAACCGGCTGTAATTCGTTTGAATACCCCCAATAATCCTTAAAATTAGTAGATTGTAGATCTTTAGCATATATCTTTTCTTCAAGTGGTGGCAACCAAGGACTGGCCACCTGATGAATATGAAGACCGTCAAAGACTTCACGGGCTTTTTCTACAACTGCATCTAATTCTGTTGGAATAGCCTTTGTTTCTTTTTTATTGACTAAACCACTCAAATCTTTATTAATGGCATTATATTGGCCATTACTTGTAATCTCATACACTGTTGTGTTTCTTTGAACATGGTTCCGTCCTTCTGGATTGTAATCTGCACCCGACCAAGCGCTTTGGAATAGCTCATAGATTTCGTTATTCCCAACCTGAAGATAGGCTCTACCTGTCTGTGTGATTTCTGCAGCATCAGGTGTTTTGATTACTTCTCTAGAATCTGCAACATCCTGTACTTTAAGAGCTATTTTAAACTTAGAGTTTGACCAAATCTGATCATTGACAACTCCACTAGGTTTTTGGGTTGCTAAAATTAATTTAACTCCCAATGAACGACCAATACGAGCCGTAGAGACCAATTCATCCATGAAGTCTGGTTGATTCGCCTTCAACTCTGCAAACTCATCACTAATGATTAATAGGTGTGGTAATGGTTCTTTGACCTTCCCTTCTTTGAAGAGTTTCATGTACTGGTTGATATGATTAACATCATTTTCAGCAAAAATACGCTGACGTTTCTTAAGTTCAGCCTTTATAGATACCAGAGCTCGGTTAGCCTGGTTGCCATCCAAGTTCGTAATCGTACCAACGACGTGAGGTAGGTCTGCAAAGAGATTGGCCATTCCTCCCCCTTTATAGTCAATCAAGAGGAAAGCAACTTCATACGGATGGTAGTTCACAGCTAAAGATAGAATGTAGGACTGAATAAGCTCAGACTTTCCTGATCCCGTAGTACCAGCAATCAATCCATGAGGGCCATGCGCCTTCTCATGAATATTTAGATAAAGAATATCGTCTCTACCTCGTACTCCTAAAGGAACAGCCATTGTTTGGAAAGTCTCATTCTCTTGCCATCGTTTTAAAAGATCTAGTTCCTCTACTTTATTGACTCCATACATCTCTAGGAAAGTAATGCTATTCGGAATCGAATTACGCAAAGTCTGAACATGATGAATACCCGCAAGATTTCTTGCGAAATTTTCCTTTTCAGATAAACTTACAGATGGAAGAGGCGTAATTTCTTTATTTGTATAATTGCCATCCTGAAGTAATACTATACCTTTTTTATCTCCTCTATAGTCAACAACTGTTTTAACATGTTCTGGCAGACTTTCAAGCACTTCCTCTACAAAAACATAATGAATTCCTAAATGGGATAAATCTTCATTGATGTACTCCATAATGTTGTGGTCCAACATCAAGCTTAAATCTGTAATAAAGAGAATATAATGAGGGCTGTATTGCTTTTCTTTTCCTTTATCCTGCTCACTATCCAACTTTCTGTCTTTAATAACTTGATAGAGAGACGTTAATAGTTGATCGCGAGTACGTTGATTATAAACAAAACCACGGCTATTTAGTGCTTTTATTTTCGTATGAGGTAACCATCGGCTCCAATTCCATAGCTCCAACTCTTCCTCTCGGAAAATTGGAATAAACTGTAAATCATGGTAACTTTGGAAAGTCGCTAATTGAATCATCATCTGTTGAACTTGTTCAATCACTATTTGACGTGTTCCTATATATCCCGTGGGACTCGTTAATGTATGAGTAATAGGCACCTGATCAGTCACACGATAGTAAGAAAGTAATTCTTGAATTTTTTGGTTAGCAACTGCATTATATTTAGTCAATTCCGAATCAGAATACTCAATGTAGAAACTGGAGCCAACTTCACCCAAACCCAAACGATAAGATAGAAAATCAAAATGATAAAGTGTCTTTTCGTAAATACGTCTATCCGTTTTTTCTACCATTTCTAAAATCTGGTCCATGCCAGGGAAATGATACACCAAAGCCTTAACTTGTTCTTCACGTAGGTTGGCTAATTGTGAATACTTGGTTTCCAAATATTTCATATACTCATTAATTTTCTGTTCCTGAAGTTCTTTATGTGATTTTTTGTCAGAAAAATAAGTATGAATGGAAGTTCCAATAGTAATGACAGACATCCCCATCATCATAAACATCATTCCACCACTACGTGTGAAGTAAACTGTTAGTAAGGTAAAAGCAATCATTGCTAACGGAGTAATAAGCAATTTTAGTAATGATTGTTTTTTACCTTCATCATCTGTTGGTGCTGAAGCAATCGTTACTTTATCCTCAGGTTCTCTTAGAATAATCCGTGGAGAGCGATGAAATTCTTTTGAACGATCTTCGACCATTACTTCAGAGAAAGGCAGTAAGCTCGTCTCAATAGAAAATAGTGAATGGATAGATAGAATTTGTTTTTGAATAGATAAAGCTACACCTTGTTCAAAAACAATTTGATCCATATCTTGAATATCTTGTTTTCCAGTTTTTCTTTCACCATTAACATAATATGGACTAGCACTGTAAATCGTCTTATTTGTTCCGTCAAAGGTCAAAATGATTTCTGTAGGAAAATCGACTAACCGAATGGATGCTTCTTTCTTATCTGATAAATAGAGTATTTTCTCAGGAAGAAGATAATACTCTGTATTCTCAATAACTAGTAGGGAAATATTTATTTTATCATCTATAGAAACTAAATGATTCCCATGGGCATAAGTCTTTCCTAGTAGCCTAATTTCCGTTTCCTTGACCTCTAACGTAATATTTTCAAGGCTAGGAAGATAGATATTAGAAGCTACTGTAGGCCCCATTTGATAGGTGTTTCCTGTATAGAGTGGATAAACATTGTCTTCAAAAAATAAATAATTCATACACCACTCCTATCTTGACTCTGTGGAAGTTGAGGTTGTGTTTGACTTGTTAGCTTCTGGCGTTAAGTAGTTCTTCTTCAACTCTTCCAATTTACTCTTATAATTACTCAATTGCTCAGTACGTTGTTCTGATGTTAGACTAGGATTTCTCTGGACTTCATCAATCTTTTTAGTCAAACCATACATCAATAACTGCGGATCATCTAGGTAACTTGCAATATCTATAGCTTCGTCAATTTTCGACTGACCAATCAACACCCAGTAACGAAGATAGTCTGTATTTGATTGAGTTGATATTTTTGATAGCTCCGTCTTTTGCGCTTCAGTTAAAGGCTCAGTTTTAATTACTGAATAGGCCACCATATAGGTATCGTCCTGACTAAGTGATTTAGAATCTGTATTTTTAACAGTAGATACAACTGTTGAATAATCTTGATGAACAAAAGCTAAACGCAAATCAGAAATCATTTGTTGGCTAGGCATGGCGAAAAATACAAAGTAAAGTATTCCAATAATTGAAAAAACTCCAATCAGTGATGTGATTATGGTAGTCAACTTCAATCGTGAAACAAGTTTATTAGACACACGAGAAAATTTTTCTTTATTTTGTTCCTTCTCTTCCAAATAATTTTCTACTAATAAAGATATAATTTCATCCAAACTTTCTGCCTTCATGATAGTTTCACAAAATAGTTTTCCTTTGTAAAACGGTGACTGTCCCTCTATCAACTCCTCATAATTTACCTTTTTATCTAGTAGAGATACTATCATAGCTTTGAAGTTAACTGTAAACTCATCTAAACTTAATGCATCATATGGTGGTACTTGTCCTTTGACACCACGAAAAACAAATAGGGGATTCCCATTTCGTGAAAATACTAGATTATTGGGTGATAATTCATAAGTATAAATAGAATCCTTCAGAGAGTTAAATAGTTGACCTATATTTATCAGATGACGCAATTTTTCTTCATCAATCATCGTAATCAACTTATACCAAGAATAATATTCATCTGTCAAAAGACTTTCAATCGTTAATTTATCTTCCTCCTCAATTACATTTTGAGCTACAAAATAAGGTTGTTCTGCCGTTAATAGAGCATATGCTATTTCACGATTTCCTTTGATATCTCCAACAACTAATTCATGTTTTTGAATTTCCATATCTTACTCCCTAATTATATTCTTTCTAATTTTAATAACACTCCGTCTTTTACTAATGTTAGACTACTAGTACTAGCAAGTATCTCTCCAGACTGTTGATTTCTAACACTTGGATTCAATGTCTTGACCTCTATGCCATAAGTATCGGATACGATTTGTATCAATTCTTTAATGGTTAACTCAATAGGAACTCTTAAATCTAATATTTTAGATAAAAAAGGTGAACAATCAAGACTAATATTAATGTACTCTTCCATAAAAATCTCCTAATCTTATACCATTATGTTTATTATATCACGCAAAACATGAATATTAAAGAATTTTCTGCTTATAAAAAAGGAGATACAGCTGTATCTCCTAAAATATTTTTCTATTGATTTTATTGTTTAAATATATGTAATTTTTTATATATGAGTGAATAGATTGTAACAATTACCCCTAGTATAAACAATAAAATTGCTGTCCAAGAAATAGGAGAATTTACATTATTAAGTGAAACATTTTTTTTATCACTATGATTGACTTGAATTTGACTGGTAAATAAAGCAGATTGATAATCATTAACAACATTCTCTGATACTACCTTAGTGATAAATAAGTTTGTTTTAACTAATTGATACTTTTCTTCATCAACTTTTTTAGTAGTATCAATCAATTTATATGTCTCAGGACGAAATAACTTTGTTAAATTCCCCTCCTGTTCAAAGTACTGAATCTCCGTTTTCTTTGTATTTTTATCTAAAGAGGTGTCTATTTGCAAGGAGCCATCATTTGCAAAAGCGACACTCTCCCCTGTAAAAATTGAAAACAATAGAAAAATAAAGACAATAGCTTTTTTCATATTACTTGTTATCCTTAACTTGTCGATACAAGAAAACATTCCCAAGTCCTAAAGCAATCGTTAAAACTACAATTACAACTACTGACTGTTCCACTCCACTTTGTTGATTAATAAACAACTTCACCACACCTTCTAGATAAGTCAAAGGAGAAAGTGTTGCTAAAATAGGAGCTGAATTCACATAATATTCGTCAAATAATTGAGTCGCTGAGATGATGTAAAGCAGTATTAGACTTACACTTATCAAAAATCCTAAACTTTTTAGCTTATCAATAAGAATATTCAGACCATATGTCATCATTAGACTTACTAACATAAGAAGTACTATAAACCAACTCAATTGTGCTAGAGAGAAACCAAGTTTAATTCCAGAAACAGTCGCAATTATAAAACCAGCAACCACTGAAATAGCACTCAGGAAGAGCATAGGGCCAGAAGAATTTTTCCATGATAAACGATCTTTCAAACTCATTAATCTTTGTAATTCTTCTTTATCTGCATGTTGGAAAAGATAAGCAACAACTAAACTAACAAGATAGCTTATTAAGATAATAAGAAGCCCTGATCTCTCATCTTGACGATTAGACTGTGACTGAGCATTAGTAGCAGCCGACACTACATTACCAATTTTGGAAGCATCAACAGGATTAGACAAATATTCATAGACAGCTTCATTTTTGGTGTTACCTGTTCTAGTATTGCTCAAAACTGTAGAAAAGTTTTTAAGAAATTCTTCGTTTGATCCATATTCACTAGACATGATATTTTTCAACTCAGAGACACGACCACTCAATGATTCACCGTCTTTTTCCAAAGTATTAATATCATTCGCCAACTGAGTCATAGTAGCTTGTATCGTCTCAGAAACAGCCTGATTTGCTTGTGTATTGTTCATCAAAGTTTGACTGGCTGACATTAATTTAACAAGGTCACTGTTCATATCCATGCTGACTGTAACCATATCGGTATTATCTACTTTTTCTGTTTCAACAAAACTAGGTTTATCTTTAATCGTTTTATCCACTAATTTGGTTTGTTCAATTAACTGACTTAACTGGGTCATTAAATTTTTGGTTGTTGTTCTCAGCTGTTCAATATTAGATGTCAATTTCTCAGCGTTAGCTAATCGAGACTGAATATCCGTCAATTTTTTGTCAGAAATCTTCAAATCTGATTTTAGAGCTTCTACTGTGGTTGCTTTGATTAGATTGGTCACAATGGTCTTGAGATCATCATTATTTGCTAAGGCAGCAAGAGAACCTTCTGCTGGAATAAACATATGTTCTGAGTACATATTTTTAGATAAATCTAAACCATAATACGCAGAGACAAGACCTGACAATTGTAGATATGCATCTACATCTTTATAAATAGCTTGAGTTAGTTTCGTAGGATTATATTCCCAGTTAGAAATGATGTCTTGCATCTCATAATGGCGATTCAAAACTTTTTTTTCTGTCTGATTTGTCTTGGTGGTTGTGATAGTCTTCGTTACAGTGATAATTTCTACTGGTTTTTTTTCTTCAGTAGTAAGGGCACTCGTTCCTGAAACGGTAGATGATGCTACAGGAGTAGATGGAGTAACAGGCGCTGCATGAGCTGTCTCTGTCGCTGTTGTTTCCTCTAGGTATGGAGCATCTTCCTTTACAACCTTCACATCCTCAGTCGTATCTAATTTATATTTCACAACCACAGGCGATAAGACGCTGATATCATTTTCATTCTTGATTCCTAGTGTATAAGAAATAGACAAGCCGGCAGAAGCTTCAATAGGAATATTAAGTTGATAGTTACCACCCCCAAGATCAGAAAATTCATAGTTTGATTCCTTAAGATAGTATCCACTTGGTACCATTAGAATTAATTTTGAAACTTTTCCTTCAAATGAAGGTAAAGTTAGCACACGTCTTGTTGTACTCTTAGATTTTATATCATCCTTTAAATGAGAAAGTTCATTATTTTCAAGTGTTGTAGCTTGCAAAGTTGGTAATTCTTTCCCTGTCTTCTTACTATACCACTGTATAAAAGCACTAATATTTTTCAAATGTTGTTTATCAGTATCAGATAAGGAAAGGTTATTAATAGCTGCATCATCGTAATATACACTTGGCCACTTGCTCGTAATTTGATTTTGCATACTAGTATTCAACGACTTGATGTAACTACCGAGAGTTTTACTTGCTCCATCTACCACTGAAGAGTTTTTAGTTAAGGAAGACTCTACTGCTTCTCTAATCTTTGTATCATAATTAGATAAAGTATCATCAATATCCTTGTTATTATTCTTTAAAATATCAAGAAGATCTGCTATATCTTTATTATAGGAAGTTACTGTGTCAGAAGTCTCTTTCCAAATAGCGGGCTCTGATAAGTTCTCAGTAATCTGAGTATTTATATCTGTTAATTTAGATAATTGTCCCTCAACTGACAATTTAGAAAAATCATTATCATAGTTTGACAAAGCCTGCTCTCTAGTATCCAAAGAACTTTGCCATTTTTTTTGTTGAGCTTTTATTTGTTCGATTGTTCCCTCATATGTTTTATCAACAGAAATAATTGATTTAAAAGCATCATTACTATTTAATAAATCTTTGTTAAATGACGAATAAGTTGATAATAGATTATTGGGCGATGAACCTAAGCCATTAAATTGCTGGCTATATTGAGCAAGAGGATTTACCAAGTTATTATTAAAGGACGCTAGTGACTCTTGTTCATTTGCAACTACATCTGAGACCTGCCCTTGTGCAGTTCTTAAGTTTCCAATAATACTAGTAAAATAAATATTAATCAAGTCCTTATTAAAAAGCTCTTTAAAAGCTACTACAGCTTGTTCTGCCTGCTTAACAGTTAATTGATCACTTGACTGAATTTGATATTGAAACTTCGCCTGAACAGGTGATGTGGATTCGAGAGCTAAAGCCTCTTCTGAAAACTTACTTGGAAAGACTACCATCAACTGATAGTTCTCATTTTTCAAACCACTTTCAGCAATTGATCGAGAAACCACTTCCACTTTGTAATTATTTTTAGAAATAAACGAATTTACTAAGGTATTAGCGATATTAATTGGCTGTCCATTATATACCTTGCCTGTATCCTCATTAACAACTGCAACTTTGATGGGAGCTTGTTGTGCTGAAGACTCGGAATTCGTTCGACTGATAGGTGTTGGCTTTACAATAGCAAAGAAAGACACTAGCAATGTAACAAACAACAATAACAATCCTAAACTAAATAAAACTTTCTTTTTCACATTTTCTCCTTAACTAAATATAGTAAAAAAGTTGAGGATTTCTCCTCAACCTCAACTTTAGATTATTGAAGACCAAAGTTTCTAGATAAATCTTGGTCATTTTGTTGCATCGCTTGAGCAGTCTTATCAAGTTGTGTATTGATTTGTTGCATCAAATCAGCAAAGTTTTCAACCTTTGGTTTCAATTCAAGGAATTGTTGATCAAAGCCTTGGAACGCAGCACCCTCCCATTCTGAACGCAAGGTATCTTGCAAACGTTGAAGATTGCTCAAAATAACTCTGATATCGTTTGCAGCTTTCCCATATTCACGTGCACGTGATTGGAGGGTCTCTGGAGATACACGAATTTGTCCTGACATATTTTCACTCCCACTATATTTTTTATTTTATTTTAACATTATTCAAACTTTTAGGCAAGTATTTTTATTTAAAAATGGTATTTTCAAATCATATTATTTATGAAAGTCATATAATAAAGTTAGCTACCGAAACTTCCTAAAAATGAGCTGATTCAACTAGCTTCTAGCTAGTTCTTGATTTCATTTGATAACAGCTTCAAGAGTCCCTGTTGTCAATTAAAAGATTATTTAGGAATAAGAAAACACCTCTGTGTTATACCTGTTATTCACCACAAACAAAAAGAGGAACACAGAGATACAAAATATTATACTACAAAACAAACAGTTGACAAAGCGCTAAAAGCAACATATTAGCTCTCAAATCACATCACGGAGAATGGGGGATTCGAACCCCCGCGCCAGTTACCCGACCTAACGATTTAGCAAACCGTCCTCTTCAGCCTCTTGAGTAATTCTCCAATATACTTAATGGGCACGAGTGGACTCGAACCACCGACCTCACGCTTATCAGGCGTGCGCTCTAACCACCTGAGCTACGCGCCCAAGTTATAAAAAACTTGGTATGAACTTCTGTTCAAAGCGGGTGACGAGAATCGAACTCGCGACAACAGCTTGGAAGGCTGTAGTTTTACCACTAAACTACACCCGCTTGAATATGGGAGTTAACGGGATCGAACCGCTGACCCTCTGCTTGTAAGGCAGATGCTCTCCCAGCTGAGCTAAACTCCCAAAAAGGAAGTACTAACACTTCCTATCCTGCTAAGCGACTTCCATATCTCACAGGGGGCAACCCCCAACTACTTCCGGCGTTCTAGGGCTTAACTGCTGTGTTCGGCATGGGTACAGGTGTATCTCCTAGGCTATCGTCACTTAACTCTGAGTAATACCTACTCAAAATTGAATATCTATCAAATACCAAGAAAACCTCACGCTTCGTATTCTCAGTTACTTTGGATAAGTCCTCGAGCTATTAGTATTAGTCCGCTACATGTGTCGCCACACTTC
>ERZ773014.1846-NODE-1846-length-12907-cov-21.148537_pt1 | contig 12907 bp, 11 predicted proteins | sample MGYA00580841_ERZ773014 | MGnify/ENA primary metagenome ERZ773014 (study PRJEB29015, sample SAMEA2737989) | human oral metagenome | biome: human oral; feature: human-associated habitat; material: dental | place: China | collected 2067 ...
ACAGTGTTTCAGCGTCCTGTTTGAGCGTTGCATCGACACGAATATTGATATTTGCTGTTGTCATTTTCATTCACCTCACTTTTATTATATTATATTTGCGCACATTGTCAACACAGCACAAGACGCCGTGCTGCATCTCACGCATCAATCATTGATCCCGAAAAATCTTGCAAAACTCTTAAAAAACTATCATAATAAAGAATATCAGCCTCTCGGAATGTAGGAACAACACGGAAGGGAGCACGCGCATGACGAATTTTGACTTCCTGAAGAACGAAACGCAATTTGCTGCATTTCGGATGCGTGCATCGAGGCGGAGAAATCCATCAGTGCAAGCCCCGCTCTCTGCGCCCTCGGCGTCAGGAAAAGTGCCGAACTCGCTGTAAAATGGCTCTACTCTGTGGACAGCTCCCTGCATCTGCCGTACAAGGACAATTTCTCTGCGCTCGTCTATAATCCGTCCTTCACCGCCTTTGTCGACCGGAGTATCATGAACAGTCTGCGCTTCATCATCAAGCTCGGCAATTTCTCCGCACACACAAGCAAGAAGGTCACATACCGCGAGGCAGTGCTTGCACTGCAAAATTTGTTCGAGTTCATCCTGTTTATCAGTTATTGCTATTGTTCTTCCTATGAGGATCGCGCGTTTAACGAAACGCTCCTGGCAGACGATACGAAGCAAAGTATATCCTCGCAGGAACTTGCACACCTCAAAGAGGAACTTGAGGCAAAATCTGCCGAGCGCGAAGCCCTCGTGGATGAGATGAAGATTCTACAAGATGAATTAGCGCGGCTACGGGCACAGAACGCCGCAGAGCGCAGCTACACGTCCCCCATGACAAAACGGAGGACGAGACACGCCGCACAATCATCGACATCGACCTTAAGGCGATGGGGTGGACATTCGATGCAGACGTATGCGCGAGGTGCCCGTCATCGGTATGCCCAGCGCCTCGGGCAAGGGCTTCGCTGACTATGTCCTCTATGGGGCGAACCATAAACCGCTCGCCGTCATCGAGGCAAAGAAGACGACCGTAAGCCCCGAGGCAGGCCGCGAACAGGCAAAACTCTATGCTGACTGCCTTGAGCAGATGACAGGACAGCGCCCGCTCATCTTCTACACGAACGGCTATGATACATATTGCTGGGATGATCTCTCCTATCCACCGCGACAGGTGTACTCTGTCTTTTCACAGGACGACCTGCAGCGCATCGTCAGCCGCCGCGCACAGGCACAGATGCTCGACCGCATCTCCGTCAATCCTGCCATCACCGACCGTGCCTATCAAAAGGAAGCCATCCACAGCGTCTGTTCGGCATTCCGCAGCTGCAAACGTAAGGCGCTTCTCGTTATGGCGACGGGGACGGGCAAGACGCGCACGGTCATCTCACTCGTGGATATCCTGCTCTCGGCGGGTTGGGTGACGAATTCCTCTTTCTCGCCGACCGTACGGAACTGGTGCGTCAGGCAAAGCAGGCGTTCACGGAGCATCTGCCAAATCTCTCTACCTGTAATCTGCTTGAAAAGAACAGCGACAACCCGACGGCACGCACGGTTTTCTCGACCTACCCGACCATCATGAATGCCATCGACGAGATGAAGACGAAGGACGGCACGAAGCTCTTTACGCCGGGGCATTTCGATCTCATTGTAATCGACGAAGCACACCGCAGCATTTTCAAGAAGTACCGCGCAATCTTCCGCTATTTCGATGCGCTGATCATAGGGCTGACAGCAACGCCGAAAACAGACGTGGATCACAACACATACGATTTCTTCGACATGGAAAACGACATGCCGACCTATGCCTATGAGTATGAAACGGCGCTCGCCGAGGGTTATCTCGCGGACTACCGCTGCACCGCGAAGCTGCTCCGCATACCAACGAAAGGCATTACCTACGAGGAGCTATATGATCGACACCGGCATTGACATCCACGAGATTCTGAATCTCGTCTTTTATAAACAGGTCTTTTCCAAGGCGAAGTTCTGGCAGATGTTCGGGCGCGGTACCCGCCTGTGCAAGGATATTTTCGGTGCGGGCGCGGATAAAACGGTATTTTATATCTTCGATTATATGGGGAACTTCGCGTTCTTTTCACAGAATCCAAAAAGCATGGAGAGCACAGATACGGGATCTCTCGCGGAAAAGACATTTGGACTGAAAGTCCGCATCATGCAGGAGCTGCAAGCTTCTGCGTATCAGACGGAGCCGTTTCCCGCATTTCGCGCGGCACTCGCAGCGGAGGTGCATGATGCCATCGCCGCGCTGAACAGGGCGCGGTTCGAGGTGCGTGCACAGCGCGCGGCAGTCGAAAAGTAAACTGCTCCCGCCGCACTCGAAGCGCTCGACATTGGTTCCTCTGAGGAAATCATCACCTGCCTCGCGCCGCTCATTCCCGCCGCAGGCGACGACGAGAGTGCACGGCGGCTCGATGTCATCCTCTATCGAATGATGCTCGCGCACGCATCGCATGAGACGCCTGCCTACAAGCGTTCAGCGAAGATGGTGCAGAACATCGCTGTGCGGCTCGATGGCAAGATGGCGATTCCACAGGTAAAGGCACAGGCGGAAATGCTCGCTGAGATTCGCACCCCCACATTTTGGAAACATGCCAATCTCCCGCAGATCGACCGCATCCGCCGTGACCTACGCGGGCTGATGCAGTATTTGCGCACAGAGATCCGAACAAAGGAAATCAACATTACGGATGAGATCATCTCGGAGCAGATTGGCACGCGCCTCACGAAGAGCACAGCGCTCGAAGGATACTATGAGCGTGCAAATCGCTATGTGAAGGAAAACGAAAGTCATCCGCTCCTCACGAAACTGCGGAACAATATTCCGCTTTCACAGGAGGAATGGGCGGCGCTTGAGCATATTTTCTGGGACGAAATTGGCACGAAAGATGAATACAACAATATGGTGCGGAGCGAGATGAATGCGGATTCCGCTCCGCCTGCCTCCCTCGGTACATTCGTCCGCTCGCTGACGGGACTGTCCGCAGAGGCTGCCTGCACCGCCTTCTCGGAGTTCCTCGACACTGCGCTCTACAACGAGGAGCAAATCGCCCTCATCCGGAGCATTATGGAGTGGGTCATGAAGAACGGTACGATGGAGGTCGAAGAACTGAAGAACGCCAAGAACTTTGGCGGTGCGAAAATTGTCGAGGTCTTTCATGGCAATACCAAAATACTCCAAGCCATCGCCCGTGTCCTGAGCGACATCAAGACGAACGCCGCGCCGACGGCAGCCTAATAAATCACTGCTAAGATGCGTCAACATGACGCGGCTGTATGTATCAGTGCTTCCATAAATCCTGCCGGCAACTCACGCACGGCTGCAATGTCAAATGGCTGCTGCACGAAGTCTTTCCTTCGCGCAGCAGCCATTTTCACGCACTGCCCTCACGCTTTCCCATACAGATGAACCATCAATACGCCGTCTTTGTACTCGCCGATGTAGACATCCTTCAGCTCACAGCCCGCCGCGCGCAGTTCGGCGTTGAGCCAGACGCGGTCTTTTTCAACCAGCTCTAAAACATCCTCGTCCACCTGTCCGTCGATGATGAGCGGATAGCGTGCGTTCTGCTCACCGTACTGGATGACGGTGAGCTGTCCGTTCGGTTCGAGCACGGCGCGCTTCACATCCCCCACATAGTAAACGCCCGCCAAGCGGAGTTTCAGCGTAATATCATGCGCGAGCAGTCCGTGTCGCATACACTCATCCATGATGAGTTTCCCGCGCTCAATCAGGATGGTCGGTTTGCCGTCCACGAAGTCTTTGACCACGATGCTGTTCGCCTTGAGATATTTCAAAATCAGCACGAGCATCGTCCACGCGATGAGCACGAGGATAAAATCCAGAATCGAAATGGCGTTATTGTAGATCACGCCGCCGATGATGCCGCCGAGCACATAGTTCTGCACTTGATCGGTCGCAGAACTTGGCGCGAGGTTGCCTTTGCCGAGCAGATTGATCTGGAGGATGAGGCATAAAAGTCCGAGCGCGAGCTTGACGAGTACGAGTGAATAGATAACCATGTCATTCCTCCTTATCCACAATCTTCACCTCACGGCTGAGGAGATGGGTTCTCTCATAGGTAAAAGAGGTAAAGTCGGCATTGAATGTCACCGCATAAAAAACGCCCTGCACATCGACGAGCATTCCCTGTTTTAGATAGGTGGAGTTTGTTCGGACAGATTCGATGGGCACGCCAAAGTCCTCGCTGATGCTGTGCAGGAAAAGGGTCATCCGTGAGGTTTGCTCCCGGTCGTTTTTCATCCGGTTGTAATCGCCGTACTGAATCCCCCCTAGAAATGCGACCGCGAGAAAAAGGATGACGACGAGGTCACGATAGCGCGAAACAAGGCGATTGCGCAGATATTTGACGCCGACAAAAAAGAGCGCCGCAAGCACCAGAAACGAGATCGTATACCATGCGGCATGGCTCATCTGGCTCAGCTGCGCAATATAACTGTACGTATAAAACTGCAAGTAAAACCCTCCCCGAACTGCCCCCTGATGCCAAATGGCCATAGGCCATATGGGACAGACGACCGTAGATTACTACGATGCGCCTCGTACGTCAATCCCTTTTGATGAAAAAAGCACGGTCTGTGCTGTATACAGTATAACTCCGTTCTTCAGCTGCACAACGTTGTATTCTTCTGTATTTTCTGTTATACTATTTTCTACATTTATGATAACCACGCATAGATATAAAGAGTGACTGGTGATATTTCTCTGTGTGTAGTATGAGGGATGTTCTTCCGCATCCCACGGGAGTTGAGAGCGATGAAAGGTGAGCTGTATATCAAGGAGAGGCGCTGCAAGGGCTGCGGCATCTGCGCTGCGTTTTGTCCAAAACAGGTACTCGAGGTAAGCCTCCTCGGCAAGATTACCCCCGTCCGCCCCGATGACTGCATTGCATGCGGCCAGTGCGAAATGCGCTGCCCGGATTTTGCGATATTCGTGGAGCGGAGGGAAAGCAAATGAGCATAGAAAAAATGAGTGCCCGACTGATGCAGGGCAATGAGGCCATCGCCGAGGGCGCGATTGCTGCGGGGGTGACGTTCTTCGCGGGCTATCCCATTACGCCGTCCACGGAAATCGCCGAGCAGATGGCAGCCCTGCTGCCAAAGATTGGCGGCACCTTCCTTCAGATGGAAGACGAAATTGGCGCGATGGGGGCCATCCTCGGCGCCTCGCTCGCGGGGGCAAAGGTAATGGACGCGACGAGCGGCCCGGGCTTTTCGCTCAAGCAGGAGCTGATCGGCTACGCGGCATGTGCAGAGATCCCCTGCGTCCTCGTCAACGTCCAGCGTGTCGGTCCCTCCACGGGGCAGCCAACCGCTCCCGCACAGGGCGACGTGATGCAGACCCGTTGGGGCACACATGGCGACCATCCCATCATTGTCCTCTCCCCGTGGAGCGTCCGCGAGGCATTCGATATGACGGTGATGGCGGTGAACTATGCCGAGCGCTTCCGCTCGCCCGTCATCCTGCTCACGGATGAAATCGTGGGGCATCTGCGCGAAAACGTCACGCTCCCTGCTCCAGAGGAGCTTTCCATCTATCCGCGCCGTCTGCCAAAGACAACGCGCGCCGAGGGGTATCAGCCGTATGCCGTGGGCGAAGATCTCGTGCCCGATGTGGCACGCTTCGGCGACGGCTTCCGCATCCACGTGACAGGACTGCTGCACGACGAAACGGGCTTTCCCTCAGGTAGTCCCCTCGTGACCGAGCAGCTCCTGCGCCGCCTGCACGAAAAGATCGACCGCGTCGGCGCGGAGATCATCCACACGGAGGAGGCGTTCATGGAGGATGCCGACTGTGCCGTCGTCAGCTACGGCGGCACGGCACGCACCGCATACGAAGCCGTGCGCACAGCACGTGCAGACGGCATCCGCGTGGGTTTCCTGCGCCTTCAGACCATTTGGCCGTTTGCAGATGCAGCAATAGGACGCCTTGCCGCCCGCGTGCAGCGCATTCTCGTCGCGGAGCTGAACTATGGGCAGCTCACACATGAGATCACGCGTGCAGCACACGGCACACCTGTCCGCCCGTGCCTCAAATACAACATGCTGGACTTCACCCCGCAGGAAATTGCGGCGGACATTCGGCGGATGAACGAGGAGGCAGGGGTATGAGCACAGATATGAATGCACACGCAGAAATCAGCCGCAGCTATGAGCAGTACTTTCGCCAAGACCATCTTCCTCACCTCTGGTGCCCCGGCTGCGGCAACGGCACCGCGCTGAAATGTATCGCTGAGGCAATCGAAACGGCTGACGGCTTTACGCAGGACAACACGGTCATCGTCTCCGGCATTGGCTGTTCCTCGCGCGGGTCGGGCTATATGGACTTTGACACGGTACATACCGCGCATGGACGTGCCATTCCCTTTGCGACGGGCATCAAGCTCGCACGCCCTGAACTGAACGTCATCGTCATCACCGGTGACGGCGACTGCACTGCCATCGGCGGCAACCACTTCCTGCACGGCTGCCGGCGCAACGTCGATCTGACGGTCATCCTCTTTAACAACAACATCTACGGCATGACGGGCGGACAGTCCTCACCGACGACCCCCACGGGCAAGTCCACCACAACAGCGCCCTATGGCACCGTTGACCGCGTGCTCGATGCCTGCCGCATCGCCGAGGCTGCGGGTGCGACCTATGTCGCACGCTCGACGGCATTTCACGTCAAACATCTGGCGCAGATGATTGCGGGCGGCCTTCAAAATCATGGCTTTTCCCTCATCGAGGCGATTGTCCAGTGCCCCACTGCCTACGGGCGGCGCAACAAGATGGGCTCCCCCGCTCAGATGCTCGCATGGATGCGTGATGCTGCCGTTATGAAAAATGCGTGGGACAAGCTCCCACCCGAGAGTCGTACCCCCGAGAAATTCCCGATCGGTCTGCTTTACGAATGCGCGGGCGAGGAATATGGCATGGCGAACGCCGAGATTCAGCGCCGCGCGGGAGGGCTATGATATGCAGAAGGAACTTCGCCTTTCAGGTTCGGGCGGGCAGGGCGTCATCACCGCCGCCATCATCTTCGCCGAGGCAGCGGCCGCCTGCGGCATGACCGTTGCACAGTCGCAGTCCTACGGCCCAGAGGCGCGCGGCGGTGCCTCCCGCGCCGAGGTCATCGTGAGCGATGCGGTCATCTATCATCCGCACGTTGAACACCCAGACATCGTGCTCGCTATGACGCAGGCGGCGGCAGACAAGTACGCGGGCGATCTTGACCCGGCGCACGGCATCCTCATCATCGACAGCGAGCTTGTCCCAAACGTGCCGCCGGCGGCACATATCGTCTCCATTCCCATCACCACACTTGCCATTGAGCGCATCGGCAAGGCGCTCTTTGCCAACATCGTCGCCCTCGGCGCAATCACGCGCGTCTCTGGCATCGTCCCGCTCGATGCAGTCAAACAAGCGGTCGCCGGCCGCGTCCCGCCAAACACCATTGACGCGAATATGCAGGCACTTATGGTGGGATATGAGGCAGCAGAAAACTAAATTGCAAAACAAGAACCCCCGCTTTGGAACTGCCAGAGCGGGGGTTCTTCGCAAAGATAATGAATGGATGCCTTTTCGATATAGGAAGTGATGCGCTGCGGCTAGAACCGATACGTTACCTGCAGACGCGCATAGTCGCCGAGGCGGAACTTCTCCGCCCCATAAAGCGTATCGCGCGTATTGGTGCCCTTCGCGCCAAAGGTATAGAACGCCTCAACCATGAGATTCTGCACGGGGACATAGCCCGCACCGATGGTAAAGCTCTTGATGCCGTCGAGATAGCGGTCAGGCAGAGACTCCGTCCCGTTGCCGCCGAAGAACGCGCCGTGCTCGAACCGCTTCCAGTCGATGAAGGCGTTCCAGCTGCCCGCAACATCCATATCCGCCTGCCCGATATCGAGGCGCATGCCCCAGAACGTCGGCGTAGTACCGCGCTCACGTCCCTTGATGGCGAAGTCCGACGTACCCGCCTTATGCTCATAGCGCGTGTGTCCGTTCATATAGCGTCCGAAGTCCGTGAAGTTCGCACCGTAGTCAAAGGAAAGCGCGGCATTCTTCGTCAGTCGGTACCGTGCACCGACACCGACGACATTCGCGAGTGTGTCGAACGTATCGACATCGTTCCCCGTTCCGTTCGCCGCACGGAACGTATGCGTATTGCCGCCGAGCGAGCGCAGATAGAACGCCGCAACGCCGATATTCGGCGTGACCTCATGGCGTACCTGCATATAGGCCGCCTGCTTGATGGCGGGGATACGATCCTGCTCAAGGACAGTGCCAAGCTGGCGGACAATATAGCCCTCCTTTCCGAGCAGGTGCAGCGGCAACATGCTACCTTCTTCCGGATTCCAAATCTCACCATCACTCAGATCTGCGATAAAGCTCTTGGCAAGTTCGGACACGCCTTTATCACCTGCCGGAACAAGTCCATCCTCGATTGTTTGGAAGTCATCATGGTGGTGCACTCCATATACCATCCGATAACGACTCTTACCCCAGACCGATTGAATGGTGCGCTTTTTTGCCTCTTCCTTTGTCATGTGTGTGAAATCGCCGGGCTTCAGGCTGCTCAGTGGTACGCCATACCCGCGCCCCCACATGTCGCGATCCGCTTCCCCCACCATGGTTTCTTTGCCGTTATAGACACCATAGCCATAAAATTCGCTCGTAAAGGTATACCTCCCGTCCGGATAAAGATGCCAGTTACGGATATCGTTTGTCCTCGTTCTGCTCATTTCCATTTGGGGTTCGGCATTTTCCCATGCGGCGCGGGCAAGGCTCTCCATCTTTGCCCGATTGAAGCGATCCTCATACGGAATTGCTATTTGCGGATGCAGTGCTTGATAAACATCTCCCGTGGGCTGCGTGAGATATTGCCCCACGATGTTGCCGTCTTCATCCCGAATCGTCGTACGATACCAGACATAATCATCATGCGGAAGCGACCAGGCCGTAGAGAAAAGCCGCTGATTGAACTTCTCGTAAGCGGCAGGATTATCCCGACGAATCACAGCCATATATTCGTCAATGATTTTCTTCTCCTCCGCGAGACTTTCCGCTTTGGCAAGTCGCTGATACAGCCCCTCAATCCCCGGTGTATCCTTGATCATAGGAGCAAAGTTCGGTGTATTGGGAATCTCGTCGGATCTTATTCCGCCGGGATAGAACATCTTATATCCGAGCCATTCCTCCAGCGTTGCCGGGCGCAGGAATACCTGCGTCGTCGCGTGCGTATAAGCCGAATCTGCAATTCCGGTCGAGTGGCGGAAGTCGCCGTAGCCGAGACGCACCTGTGTGCGCTTTCCCGTCCAGACGGCGCGCCCGCCGTCGTACTCCTTGCCGAAGTAGTAGCCCGTAACGCCGAGAGGTTCGGTCAGCCGCCCGAGGGAGAAGTCCCACGCCTTCGCATGGTGCGTCACATCCGCCGTATCGAGACGCGCATGGTTCAGCCCCTTTGACTTTGCCGCGTCCGTCTCCGTATCGATACCCGCCGTGCCTGCAAGACTGCCAAGGATTGTAATGTTCGTATGCGCGTCAAGCCGCGCATCCACACCCGCCCGCAGACGTTGCTCGAATCCGTGCTCCGCCTTTTCGAGGTAGTTCTTGTACGCGCTGCCGACGCTTCCCGTCGGCGTAACGCGCATCTCAGACGGCTTCACCTTCCCCGTAAAGCTGTTCCACCGCCAGCGGTAGTCCCCGATCACCCGCGTGCCGATTTCCTTCTCCATATCGAAAGGCGGGATGATAAAGCGCGCATGCTTGTCCAGTATGGCTTCGTTCGCTGCCGTACGTGCCGCACGTTCCTCGGGCGACAGCTCCCGTGTCTCGCTGTCCGCGCCAAACTTCAGATTGACCCCGATGCGATACATCCGCTCTTGGAATGCACGGTCGTCATCGCGATGATTGAGGATATTGTCCACGCCGACATAGGCGCTCGCATCCTTGCCGAGATTCTTTTGCAGGATAAAGTTCCAGATGCCGAACGACTTCTTCTCATAGGTCTGCGTACCGCCCTCGTGGAAGTTATAGTGCCACTCCCCCTTCGCACCGTCCCAGTCATAATAGTTGCCATTATTTGCAATGCTGTTGCTATCGAGCATATTGAGGTAGTAGTTGCCCCAGAGAGTTGCGCGCCAGCCCGCGTTCTCGTATGTAACGCCGAGGTCGATCTTATGCTGCGGGCGGTCGAGCAGGCGGCGCGGCAGTAACGCCGAGGTCGATCTTATGCTGCGGGCGGTCGAGCAGGCGGCGCGGCATCGTGGGATCGCTCTTGTTGATCGCGTGGAGGTAAGTATAGCCGAGCTTCGTTGACCAATGCCGGTCAAAGCGATGGTTGTACTCCGCCTCAAGTCCTGTGATCTCCGCGCGCCCGATGTTCTTAAAGCTGTAGATCATATCGGGAGGCGCCCACCATTTTCCATCACTTGAAAGTTCGGGATGAAAGTCCATCAGGTAGCCCGTGAAGTAAGTCGTCATATAGTTCCGAATGCGGTTGTGGAATGCATTCAGACGGAAGCTGTCCCTGCCGCTCTTACTCTCACCCTCGATGCCGATGTCAAAGTTGACGGACTTCTCCGGCTTCAGATCGGGATTGCCGACCCAGTAGTAGCCGAGACGCGCGCGATCGAATCCCATCGGGGCACCTGCGTACATCTCCCAGTTATAGTACAGCTCACCCATGCCCGGCTCGGTGTAGCCCGTGCCGAGATTCGCCTTGAAGCGGCGGTTCGATTTCCCTCCGATGTTGTGCGTCAATCCGAGGTTGAATGTCATATGCGTGCCAAAGAGACTGCTGTGATCCATGCGCAGAATCGGCGAGAGGAGCGTGCGTCCGCTCACCTGCCACGTATCCTGAAGGAAGACATACTGCTTCTTGATCTCCGCAGTACCGATGGTCTGCTGATTTTGCCGTGCCGTAAATTCCTTCATGAATTCTTTGCCATGCCAAACTGTGCCATGTCCGAGGACTTTCTGCTGGTACTTCCTCATGTCCTCATCATAATAAAGCCTCATGGTCAGCCATGGAGAATAAAAGGACTCCAAATGGTTGTTTTTGGGATCTGCCTTGATCTCATTGGCAAATGCCTCACGCCTTGCCGCAACATCAGGTGGAAGCGTCCCCATATTATTATATTTCAAATAATCCTGATAGGTAAATGCAGGCGCTACACTGTTCCCATTCGCATCCTTGTATCCGTACCATTCGTACGCATTGTCATACTTCGGAATCCCCGCCGCATTGCGTGTCATGGCATAATTGTGAACATTGGACATGGGCGTTCCCGTACCACCCCTGGTATACAGATTCTTGTCATAGTCCCACGGGTCGATGGTGCGCGTATAAGTGTTCGGCGCATTTTTGAGACGGCTGCCCGCGCCCTTTTCCTGCGTAAAGCCAATGCCATAGCTCAACAGATGGGCGTTGTTCACCTGCGTATTGGCCGATGCCTTGATACTCCACTGCTTATGCATAAGGTCATCAATGTAGTTCAGCCAGTTCTTGCCCTCATACCTTGAATTGCTGTAATACGATGTGACAGTAATATCATCCTCGTTCATCTTGGTATAGTCGAGATCGACCTTCCAGTCCGAAGCACCGCCGCGCCCCGTATAGGAGAGACGGTAATTGTCACGGTCAAGCTCCCGCTTGAAATTCTGAACCGGCTCTATAAACGAGTTGGAACGCTTGACATGCCTCTTCATCTCCTCGCTGACACGATCGAGACTGAACGAAAGACTGTGCTCCTTGGAGATATCATAGGCGGCAGTGAGTCCGATGTTCTTAATGTCGCCGTAGTAGCGGAGAGAATTTCGAATCGTCCCGCCCCTGTCAATGTCAAAACTCCTCTGGCTGTAAATCGGCATAATGTCGCGTCTGCCGCCGTACGCCGAAACACGCAGCTTTCCGACCTGCCCCGAGTCCGCACGCAGGAAGAAGTTCGCATAGGGAAAGAGGTCGCCGTCCCCCTTGGTGCGCCGTCCCTCCAGGTTGACCTGCATCCCCGCTTTCTTTGCCGCCTCCTTCGTGATGACATTGACAACGCCGCCGATGGCATCCGCACCATACTTCGCACTCGCCGCCCCGCGAATGATCTCGATGCGCGCGACGTTCTCCGTCCCGAGGCGCTGCAGCTCATCGCCCGCACCCGTATATTTTGCGAGATCGCCCATCACGGGCTGACCATCAATCAGAATAAGCGTGTGGCGCGGCTCTGCTCCGCGAATGGAAACCGTCACGCGCCCCATCGCATCGATATTTCGCGTCATACCCGTCTCGTCAAAGATAATATCCTCAACAGACTTCGCCTGCTTCTTCGCAATATCTTCCGCCGTGATAATCGTCGTGGACTGCGACTCGTACTTCGCCTCTTCCTTCGCTGCGTCTGCCTCTACATGGATATCGGCGGTGGAGACTGCCTCCTGCGTTCCTTCGTTCGCCCAAACCGTACCAGATACTCCCATGACATGAAGCAGTACGGCACATGTCAATGCGGCTCTTGCCCTTGTTTTCATGGAAAACACCTTTCTGTCCCTCGAAATACGAACGATAAAGCAGAATTCATTAGAATGATTCTGTCTATCATTTTAACGTTGATATTATATCATAATTTTTTCATTTTTCCAGTACAATTTGAGAAAAAAATCAATTATCAAATAAATTGAGAAAATAAGCGCCCCTAAAATATATTCTGTCAAACAAGGTACAAGCGCCCCTTTCGTCACGCTGCGCGTGCCACTTCCCCCGTTTCGACGGGGGAAGCTAATATGCCGTAATACACAACAAAAAAGACCCGTGAATCATCACGAGTCTTAGATTGTGCGGCAACTACCTACTCTCCCACGTCGTCTCCAACGAAGTACCCTCGGCCTTTG
>ERZ773014.1847-NODE-1847-length-12907-cov-3.209384_pt1 | contig 12907 bp, 12 predicted proteins | sample MGYA00580841_ERZ773014 | MGnify/ENA primary metagenome ERZ773014 (study PRJEB29015, sample SAMEA2737989) | human oral metagenome | biome: human oral; feature: human-associated habitat; material: dental | place: China | collected 2067 ...
GTCTTGTATCAAACATATAAATCTTATCTGCAAGTAATGCCTGTCTGTATTTACTTTCATCAAAAAGCGTTCCTATCGCCACGACTTCCTTATTTTTTCTAATCTTATCAAAAATTTTTGAAATTTCCTTTATCTGTGAAAGTGTCAAATCCAGTTTATCTACATCAATTATCACTTTTTTTATATTCTTATCTTCAGCAATATCATGTAACCCTTGCAATATCTCATAATAGGCCAGCTCGTCCTTCCCTTTTACTGCCGGTATTGCCACATCTTCCTTCACTTTCTTCACATCAAATACAACGGTTTTGACTTTTTTTATTGATAACTTCTTTTTACCTTTTCTCTTAAAAATCATCTTTACCGCAATCAGACCTACAATAACAAATAAAATAATTATTACTGCTACTTCCAGTAACATTCGTAAAATAAACATCAATATCATCTCCCTTTTTATAAACAATTTTCTAGATTTCTCTATTTTAATCTAATTATAATCTTTTTTCAGAATATATTCCATTTGTTTTTCCTTTGTTTGTAGGAAAATATATATAAAAAACTATATTTATTCATTTATTAGAATTTTACTCATATAAAACAGTCATTCATTAAGAAAAAATCAAAAACTCCTCTAAAGACTCAAACAATGATTTTTTCTAAATTCATTTCCTGTTTTAAATTGTAAAATTTTAAAAAATTCATAAATATAGTTTTCTATATACCGTTTATTTATCTGTATATTTCATAAACTTCACTATCAATATTTTCCATCTTACATACTTCTTTTAATTTCTCTTTCAATTCTAAGTCAGAGCACCACGCAAATCCACATCCCGCAGAAATTTCCCTTGGAACTGTTATTAAACGTCCTTTTACATTTTCCCTCTTACATGCCTTCTCAAACTTCATAGCTTCAGCGGTAGTATGAAAAGTTACTACCGCCTTTAATTCCTTTTTCCTCATTATTTATTATCCTTCTTACTTCCTATAAATCCTACAATTAATAAATATATTATACAGATTACAACTGCTATTTGACCATTTATTCCAGGTCCTCCTGCTGCTGCCGGAGTTGTTGCTGTTGCTTTTGCAGCTGCTGCTCCTGCCAGATTGAAGTTATGTGCTATACCTGCACCTACGAACATTCCAAGAACAGCTATTACAGAGTCAGATGAACCTTGTCCTGCTAGAATTAACTGTCTTAACGGACATCCTCCTAGAAGTATTCCTGCAAGGCCAACTACATACAGACCTAAAATGTTCCAGATTACTTGAGGGTGAGCTACTGGACCATAAGCAACAAATTTGAAGTTTCCTGTTGCTATATTAAAAATTAACATTACAATAAACATTCCAAAAATTGGAGTTATCAGTTCAAAATTCTTCATAAGAAGTATATCTCTGAAACTTCCTGCAAAACATATTCTTGCTCTTTGTGCAACAATACCAAATATGATACCACCTGCTAAAGAAATAAGCAGAGGTGCATGCATGCTTCCAGGTCCTTTCTGACTTGCAGCAAATAGTCCTGTTGTTGCACTTAATATTAACAGTAAAACTAATACTGCAGGAAATATATATCCGTTTTCTTTTCTTATTTCAATTTTTTCTCTAGGGAATATCCTCTCTTCAAGAAGAAAGTTCCAGTTGCTATACCGGCCAGAAGTCCTATAAATCCAATATATGCACTAAGATCTCCTGCTGATATACGTATAATCATTCTTAAAGGACATCCTAAAAATACAAGCGCCCCTATCATCATTGCTACACCTGCGAAAAATCTTATTACAGGTGATGAACCTCCCGTTGCCTTATATTCTTTTGTAAAGTTAGAAATAATAAAGGACCCCAAAACAAATCCTACTATTTCCGGTCTGAAATACTGGACTACTGCAGCTGTGTGAAATTTCATTGAACCTGCCATATCTCTTATAAAACATGCAACACATATAGCCATATTCTTAGGATTTCCAGACATTGCCAAAATAACTGCAACTAACCCTGCTACTAAACCGAAAACAAATAGACCTTTTTTTGAATTACTTAATTCCATGTAAATCTCTCCCTTATTTTAGTTTTTTCTATAATATTATTTTCACAAGGACCAAAAGACTTAAAAGGATTCTGCTATTTCTTTAATTGCATTAATCGCCACATCTATTTCTTCTTCTGTATTGAAATAGGAAAAACTGAATCTTACAGCACCCTGTATATCAGTTCCCAGAGCTTTATGCATTAAAGGAGCACAGTGCCCTCCTGCCCTTGTTACAATATCATATTCTATATTAAGTATATCACATATTTCCGCAGAGTCAATATCGCCTAAATTGATTGAAACAATGGCAATTCTATCTATTTCCCTGCCATCAGCATCAAAAAACTCTCCATAAATTTTTATATTTTTTATATCCTTTATACCATTATAAAATCTCCACATAAGTTCTTTTTCCCTATTGTGAATTTTTTCAATCCCTGTACTGTCTATAAAATCCAGTCCAGCTCTAAGTCCAGCAATTCCATGACTGTTTAAAGTACCAGCTTCAAGCCTTTCAGGCATTTCAGCAGGATGTTCAGTATTATATGTATCTATTCCGCTTCCACCAACTTTTAGAGGATCTATTAAGATACCTTCTCTAACATACAGTCCTCCTGTCCCCTGAGCACCATACAGACTTTTATGTCCAGTAAAACAAAGTACGTCAATATTCTGTCTTTCAATATCTATAGGTATACTTCCTGCACTTTGAGATGCATCAACTATAAAAATCAGATTATTTTCCCTACATATTTTTCCGGTACGAAAACCTCAAAAGAACTGTATTCCTGCTTAAATTCCAATTTTGACCCTATTAAATCATCATTTTCATAATCTAAAGTCAGATAAAAGAATGGAGAGTTTTCAAATAGCAGTTTCAGGAAAATCTTATCCCCTTCCCATAGCCTAAGATTAAGAACTTCATCTTTTGAAATCCATTTTAAATCCCCTTCATCACATTCCTTCTGTATCCCATTAAAATCAGAACTTGTATAAAGGTACATAAACAAAGGCTCATCAGCATTATAGTTGAAAATCACAAGTCCCCTGTACTCAAAGTTGTTCAGCTCATAGCCTGTTTCTTCCCTGACTTCCCTTCTCAGACATTCTTCAGGAGTTTCCCCATCTTCCAGCTTTCCGCCTACACCAAGCCATTTCCCTTTATTTATATCTATTTCCTTTTTATTTCTATGTAACATCAGATATTTATTCTCCTTTTCAAGATAACACAATGTTGTAATCATATTTTTCCCTCCCTTTTTTTAATATTAAAATATGGCTTACACTTCTTTTTGGAATGTAAACCATATCTTCATTAAATATCATCTTATAATGCATTTCGCTTATAAAAACAAACAAATTCCAGTAATTATATCATTTCAGGTTATATGTCTACTCCACATTTTCTCTCTCCCAAATGATACCTTTATTTATACCATTTGTCAATACTAATACCCTGTCTTTTAGAGATTTTTTATAGCTTGTAAAGATCTCTTCCAAGTTTTTCTCGGCTCCATATAAATGTAATTATTGGAAGTATTGATAAGGCTATAGCCATGACTATAAAATTTTCTGTATGTAAAAATTTTTTAACTATAAGTTCTATTGGATAATAATAAATGTATCCTAAATATTGAATTCCTATTAAATTGAAGAAAGAGTGACAAAATATCACTGTCTCTAAACTATCTGTCTTTCTTTTTATATTTCCTAAAAAAATTCCAGATATAAAAGCATATATAGACTGTACTAATATAAAATGATATAGAGCAAACAGGAATGCCTGAATAATATTATAAAATTTAGTTCTTTTTTTCAAAAAATTATATATCCATTCCCTAAATATTACTTCTTCTGATATCGGAGCAATGATAACTGTCTTAATTACTTCTACGTAGTTTGATGAAAGTTTTGATATTTTTGTTCCATAATTTCCCATTATTTCATCAAAATATTTTATGTTATTCAAAATAAATAGTGCAACCGCAACTAATAAGGACAAACTAAGAAGATGAACAGCAAGATAAAAATACGTCCTTTTATTTCTATTCATATTTTTCCCCACCTTTCAATGAATAGTAGTTCAATCCTATTTTCTTTAAAGTCCAGATAAAAATTACCAAAGAAATAGCAAATATGTAAGGAAGTGTTCTCATCTCCGTTATTCTTAATTTTGAAACTTTTTCAATCATACCTGCAAAAAACTCAATGTATATTAATCCAATAAAAGCAAAAGTGAAACAGTATACTAAATGAAAAAATATACACCAGTTTAAACTCCCTGTCTTTGCCTTTATATTCCCGTAAACAACTCCTGTTATTATTGAAAAGAAAAAGCTGATTGTAATATTTTCCTCAATTTTTACTTTATCAATAAGTATCATATGAAATAATGCAAACAGAACAGCCTGAATAATATTATAAAATTTAGTTCTTGTCTTTAAAAAGTCATATGTCCATTTTCTAAAAATCATCTCTTCCGCTATAGGAATTATAAGATACATGGACTTTCTTACATAAATATAAAATGGCTTAAGAATTTCTTTTGTTGTAACTAATAACCTTAATCTGAGAAACTCAACATTATTACTGTAAACTGTCAGTAACAAATATATAATCTGAAGCATCATTATATTAATCATTAAATATATTTCATTCTTACCAAACTTTTTTCTCTGAATAGCAATCTCCTCCTTTTTCTCTTATTATATAAGCTAAATTAAAAGAAGTAAAATATAGTTTAATCATACATCTATAAAAATTTTATATTAATAATATTTTTCAGCAACTATACACAATCTCCTAAAACTATCTGTAATGTAAAAAGCCCACATCAAAACCAAAAATGATTTTGATGCAGGCTATTTATTCTGAAAATCTTAATACATTACGTAATTATTCTTCTGTTGAGTAATCCATTGCTGCCATTCTCTTATAGAAGTTCCATGTATCTTTTGCATTTTTAAGGTTCATTTCAAACAATACTTTTGCATGATCAGGGAACTCTGCAAGTAATGTAGTATATCTTCTTTCTCTCTTCAGGAATTCTTCATATTTATCCCATGCAGGAGATTTTGAATCTAACTGTAAAGGATTTTTTCCTTTTTCAGCTAGTCTTGGATCGAATCTTAAGATTGGCCAGTATCCTACTTCAGTAGCAAGTTTTTCTTCAGTTTGAGATTTTCCCATACCTTCTTTCAATCCATGTGCTATACATGGTGAGTAAGCTATTATTATTGAAGGTCCTGGATAAGCTTCAGCTTCTCTTATTGCCTTCAATGCCTGGTTCTGGTTAGCTCCCATTGAAATTCTTGCAACATAGATATTTCCATATGTCATAGAAATTGCTGCCAAGTCTTTTTTCTTAACTGGTTTTCCGGCAGAAGCAAATTTTGCAACTGATCCTGCAGGTGAAGATTTAGATGCCTGCCCACCTGTATTTGAATAAACTTCCGTATCAAGTACAAGTATATTTACATCGTCTCCTGATGCCAATACGTGATCAAGTCCTCCATAACCAATATCGTATGCCCATCCGTCTCCTCCGAACATCCATATTGATTTTTTAACAAGATACTGTTTAAGCTCAAGAATTTCTTTTGCTTTTGCTCCAGTTTCCTTTTCAAGTAATGGAACAATTTTATCTCTTAATTCAGTTGTTTTCTCACCGTCATTAATGTTTTCTCTCCATTCAACAAATAAGTCGGCTAATTCTGGTGCTACTTCACTTTCACACTCAGTCATTATTTTCGCTATTCTCTGTCTTACAGTATTTACAGCTTGGAACATTCCATATCCGTATTCTGCGTTATCTTCAAATAATGAAGATGCCCATGCCGGACCTTCACCACATGAATTTGTAGTATATGGTGTAGATGGTGCAGAACCTCCATAAATTGAAGAACATCCTGTTGCATTTGCAATTATCATTCTTTCTCCAAATAGCTGTGTTACAAGCTTAATATAAGGAGTTTCTCCACATCCCGCACATGCTCCAGAGAATTCAAACAATGGTTTTGCAAACTGTGATCCTTTTACAGTTCCTTTACCCATTATTTTATCTTTATATGAAACATTATTAAACAGATAATCTGTATTTACATCTTCTTTTCTTTCCAATTGTGAATCAATCGGTTTCATTACAATTGCTTTTCCTTTTGGTGCCGGACACACGTTAACACATGATCCGCATCCTGTACAGTCTAATGGTGATACTTGTATCTTAAACTGCAGATTTTCAAATCCTTTTCCAATAGCTTTTATTGTAGGCATTCCTTCAGGTGCTGCAGCCATTTCCTTTTCATCAATCAGGAATGGTCTTATTACCGCATGAGGACACACGTAAGCACACTGGTTACATTGAATACACATATCAGGCTGCCATTCAGGTACTTCAACTGCAATTCCTCTTTTTTCATAATGTGTTGTACCATTTTCAAATGTACCATCTTCATATCCTATAAATGCTGATACAGGTAAATCATATCCTTTTATTGCATTAACAGGATCTGCTATTCTTTTTACAAATTCCGGTTTATTAGATTCTATAATTTCTTCATTTACTGGTAAATCTGCCCATGAAGGATCTACAGCGATTTCTTCAAGCCCTTCAGTTCCTTTATCTACTGCAGCCCAGTTTTTCTCAACAACATCATGTCCTTTTCTTCCATAAGTCTTTTCAGCATAGTCTTTCATGTAATCCTTAGCTTTTTCATAAGGTATTACCTGTGTCAAATAGAAGAAAGCCGACTGCATTATTGTATTTGTTCTGTTTCCAAGTCCAACTTCCTTAGCAAGTTCTGTTGCATTTATAATAAAGAATTTTGCTTTCTTTCTTGCAAGTTCTCTTTTTATTTCGTTTGGTATAGTTTCAACAACTTTATCTTTATCCCAGATTGTGTTAAGAAGGAATGTTCCACCTTCTCTTAATCCTGAAATCATGTCATATTTTCCCATATATGCCGGAACTGAACATGCCACAAAGTTAGGTTTTGTAACCAGATAAGTAGATCTTATCGGATCTTTACTAAATCTAAGGTGTGATCTTGTTACCCCTCCAGATTTCTTTGAGTCATATGCAAAATATCCTTGAGCATATAAATCTGTTTTATCTCCAATTATTTTTATTGAGTTTTTATTTGCTCCTACTGTTCCGTCAGATCCAAGTCCGAAGAATAGACATTCTTTTGAATCTTCATTTCCTGCAAAGATTTCTTCTTCAAGAGGTAATGATGTAAATGTAACGTCATCTACGATACCTACTGTAAAGTGGTCTTTTGGTTCAGGTTGAGCCAAGTTTTTATAAACAGCTATCATTTGTTCAGGAGTAGTGTCTTTTGAAGATAGTCCATATCTTCCTGCAACTATAATAGGTGCATTTTCTTTTCCATAATAAAGTGATTTTACATCAAGATATAAAGGATCTCCTAAAGCTCCAGGTTCTTTTGTTCTGTCTAATACTGCTATTTTCTTTACAGTTTTAGGCATAACTTCAAAGAAGTATTTTTCAGAGAATGGTCTGTATAAGTGAACAGATAAAAGTCCTACTTTTACTCCCTGTTTAGCTAAGAAATCTACTGTTTCCTTAATTGTTTCAGTAACTGATCCCATTGCTACGATTACTCTTTCAGCATCTTCTGCTCCGTAATATACAAATGGTGCATAGTGTCTTCCAGTTACTTTGTTTATTTCCTTCATGTAGTCATTTACTATATCAGGTACTGCATCGTAGAATTTATTTTGTGCTTCTCTTGCCTGGAAGTAAATATCATCATTTTGTGCTGTTCCTCTTGTCACAGGTTTTTCAGGGTTTACTGCTCTTTCCCTGAATTCCTGAACTGCTTTTCTGTCTAATAATCTGTCATATACTTCATAATCCATTACTTCTACTTTGTTTATTTCATGTGAAGTTCTGAATCCATCAAAAAAGTGTAATACCGGTACTCTTGACTTGATTGCCGCCAAATGTGCAACTCCTGCTAAATCCATTACTTCCTGTACCGATCCTGTCGCCAACATTGTCCATCCTGTCATTCTTGCTGCATAAATATCTTGGTGATCTCCGAAAATTGATAATGCCTGTGCTGATATCGCTCTCGCAGACACATGTATAACTCCTGGTAATAATTCTCCTGCAATTTTATACATATTAGGTATTTTAAGCAACAGTCCCTGTGATGCGGTAAATGTTGTTGTTAAAGCTCCTGCCTGTAATGACCCATGAACTGTTCCTGCCGCACCTGCTTCCGACTGCATTTCCACTACTTTTACCGGTGCACCAAATAAGTTTGTTTTACCGTAAGCAGCCCATTGATCTACAAATTCTGCCATATTTGATGAAGGAGTAATAGGATATATTCCAGCAACTTCAGTAAATGCATATGCTGCATGAGCTGCCGCCTGACTTCCGTCCATCGTTTTCATCACTTTAGCCATTGTTCCTCCTAAAAATTATTTATATAAATTGTCTTTATTTATCTATACAATGATACAATTTTAAAGCCCTCTAGTCAAGTGTTTTATTAGCTTTGAAGGTTTTTTTATTTAGTTTGAAAAGTATATATTTTGTTATTCAAACTATTATTTATTTGTAATTATTTCATAATTACTCTGATTTTAGGCATTTTTCTCTAAAATTATTTTAAATTTCAAAGTATTTTTTCATTTTCTTTTTATCTTATCTTGTTTTTGTCTAAAATCCGATAATTCTTTTATTAGTGGATATACGGGTTCACCCGAACTATCTCTGATTCTACCAACAGAATGTATGTTTATATCATTAAGTCTCCTTATACCACTTTCTGGAAATGATAGATCAAAAGAGTATTGACGCTTATATGCTTCAATTTCCATATTACTAATTGCTTGGTATCTATCTCTTGTAGGTGCATTAATTCCTGCATTTAATAAATTACCTTCAGAATTGAATTCAAGTCCGCCAGCTTGCCATGATTGTATAATATGAGTAATTTCATGTATCGATAATGCATCTGAAGATGTTTCTATTAGTATTTTTCCACTAGAAGAACGTTTAACAGAATGTCTACCTCCTTCTGTCTTAAGAAAAGCGAAAGTTGTTTCTTCTTCATTACCTAAAAAATCAATATCTTCCCTACTGTTTTCTAGATTATCTATGCGCATCTGAGCCTCATTAATTCTGTCATTAATCTTGTTAATCTGTTTCTCTTTCAGATTACCATTAGCCAACCTTTCTTTATCTTTACTTATTTGTGTCCTTAAAGATGCTACTTTATTATCTATTTTTGCTTTTAATGCTTCTGCCTCTTTTGGCTTTTCCCATTTCATACCAGTTGGATCCACCAATTGAACAGGATTATTTTTGCAATATATATATGAGGACGTATTTAGGGACTTCTCCGCCAGCGGATCTACTCCCAGCCACATGGAGATTTTGGGATCCATGTATCTGGCACCGTAATAGTACAGCCCAGTTTCTTCATCTAATTCTTTACCATTGAATTTATACGGCATTTCCTCTGATGAAGAATGTTCATCTACCAACAACTCACCGTACGGCAGGTAAGCATTAAACTGGGTGATATTGGCATCTTTGTCCGTGATGTATAAGATGTACTACCGAGATGGTCGGAGTGATAGAAGAAGATGTCCTCGGTGTTGGTGGTATCTGTTGGGATATAACCATAGCCAGGTTGGGCATTATCCGGGTCTTCGGGTTTCTGCCATTGAATGGGTGGGCCAGGGACATCTCCCTTTTCGTTGAACTTCGGTCGTTGCACCCAACCCTCGGGCACAGAGTGGTCGCCCAAATCCCCAATAATGTCGTTATAACCGCGACCGGTGTTGTCGGGATCTGCCGTTGCACCCTTCATCGTAGGAATACCCGGCGGCGTTTCGCGCGACTTGTAATACTCCTCACGCTGCTTCTCTATCTGCATCATGCGAGTGGCATAGTCTTTCTGTCCTGCCGTGACATTGTTGCCACTGATGCCATAGACATTGTTGAACTTACCTGTTCCTAATTTGGAGGCAATTCGTTTATCACCGATAAAGTAATGCTTGGTGAAGCGATTCTTCGTTACAGTGATAATCGGGGCGGGATAAATCGTGTAATCCTCTGTCTCGTGGAAAGTGATTCCCTGTGGTGCACCGTTGACATACACACCCTCGAGATCGCCATGGCTCTTGATGATACGCTCGCCGGCGGCATTGTAGGTGTATCGGCTTGTCTTACCATTATCCGACAATACCATCAGTCGGTTATCCTCATCCCAATACATTCTCCGCTCGGTGTTGAGACTGTCGTTCTCCACTAAGGTAGGATTACCATTGGCATCGTAGGTGTAATGCTCATACCCTATCTGCGTGGGGGCGGTGGGATGATTGCTGTCTTCGTACTTATACGTGAAGTCATAAGACTGTGCTGTCTTTGTGGAGTCCACCTTTTGCACCTTGGTGAGCGGTTCGCTCATTCGTCCAAAGGTCATTTGCATGCTGTAACTTGCCTGCTTGGCCTTACCACTGGCATATACCAAACGGTTTAAATCACTCATAGCTGCACTCTTTTACTTTTGTTCAAGACTTTCTTTTATAATATCATTAACTATTCGTGAAATCTCTTTTAAAAGTCTTTTGTTACACGGCAATCCCATTTCTAAACTTATTTTTATCAAATAAGACTCTAGCTTTTTTTTACTATTGTAGAGCGATATAATTATAGGTATATAATGTAAATATCCCACTTCTGCAATATTTTTGGGGATAGACAGAGGATTCCAATTTGCTAAAATCAGATTAATCCTTTTGTAAAGTTCTTTCATTTTTTAATAGGTATGTAATGTAAATGACAAGACACACTATTCCAATAATGATTGGCAGGAATATGATGCTCTTAGTCTTCAATAACTGGTTTATATCTTTTAGACTCTTTATCATATCGTCCCATTTTTTGTAGAATTTGCTTTCCTATTCTTATTATATCTTTATCGCCTGTTGAATATCATTAATTGTATATTGTTAAACTACAGGTCTTCCTCTTAACCTTCCTATAGATGAATGTCTGGAATACGCTTAAATTCATGATAAGTACACTTATCTACGCCGAGTTTACTTACCAAACGCTTTCCCCCTCATAAAATAATGCTGGGTGAAACAACTCTTTGTTACAGTGAAAAAAGGATAGAATAAAAATCACAGTCTCCATTTCCACTATATTTACCACTTGATAGTTTAGAGATTAAGAGACTCAATTCAATCTCCACCCATAGTAAAATCCAATCGTAAATAAAATGTCGAGTGGTAAACTATTGCTCTGTCGTTTAACCTTGCTGGAATAAAGTGAATCCTTTTTATAATTCTTTTAGTTTCTGTCCAAGCTATCATATTATTCTCGAAGCTACCTTGATTTAGTAAACGTATATACTTTACCTTACCCCTTTTACTTATTTCGATAAAAATAAGAAAACGAAAAGAACTTGAATCATACCTCATTATTGATAATTGTTGTTCAACATATTTACTTAAAACCACATCTATACTATATCCATTTTGAGACGAGGATAAAATATGGTATTTTCCATTTAGAATGCAAGCTGGCATTTGCAAACTATCACATTTATTTATGGCAGCTACAATTGCCGTACTATTACAAAAGAATATAAGCATAAGTGCAACTTTAATAGCTAAAATTCTTATCCGTTTCATCAACCCTATTTATTATCCAGTTTTCTAATCTTCTATTATCAGTTTCTCGATGTTCTCCATGACAGGAATCCCATCCTTTGAGCATAAATAGGATATGCCCATAAAGTTCATGTGTTGTAGCGGTTGCAGCATTTTTTAACGTTTCTTTTTGGTTAAACATAGATTTATTTATTTGTACTTGATAATTTTCATTAGGTGAGAATTGCATTTGTTCGGTGGTTAATTTTGATCTTTGTTGTAAATCCCACTTAGTCCATTTATGATTTTTAGGGGCTAAACTGATACTTGTAGCACCTTGGGTCATCCACTCTGCTTTTCCAAAAGCATCTTTTGGGAAGAATTCTGTCGGTCCAAAAACTACTAAATCTTTAGAAAGCTTTCCACTTGAATTAACTGCATTAGGTTTCTCTGTAATAGAAAATTCTACAGTCCTTTTGTCTGCAACAACTTCGTATAATGCTTTAAAATTGCCACTTGGATTATCTACCATGGCACTAATTCCTTTTTCCATAACGTTCACATCAATAAAGTTGTTTTTAAGTGCTACAAATTCCCGCAAATTTTGTGGTAGAGTGGATCTTATAGCATTTAGTGCTAAATCTACATCACCCGTTAATTCTACTTTTTTTCCATCAGGATCAACTAACTTCACGGGATTCCCTGCACAATAAACATACCCACCAATACTTGGATATTTCTCGGTTAGTGCATCTACCCCATACCAAAGGCTTGTTACAGGATTCATATACCTCGCACCATAGTAGTATAGTCCAGTTTCTTGGTCGAGTTCCTTACCATTGAACTTATACGGCATTTCTTCTGTGGATGTGTGTTCATCCACAAGTAGTTCGCCATAAGGTAAGTACGCATCGAACTGGGTGATGTTGGCCTTGGCATCGGTAATATATGATGTACTGCCGAGGTGGTCGGAGTGATAGAAGAAGATATCTTCAATATTGGTGGTATCCGTTGGGATATAACCATAGCCCGGTTGCGCATTGTTGGGGTCTTCGGGCTTCTGCCATTGGACGGGCGGCCCTGGAACATCTCCCTTTTCATTGAACTTCGGTCGTTGCACCCAACCCTCTGGCACGGAGTGGTCGCCCAAATCCCCGATAATGTCGTTATAACCACGACCGGTGTTGTCGGGATCGGCCGTTGATCCTTTCATTGTTGGTACTCCCGGAGGTG
>ERZ773014.1848-NODE-1848-length-12905-cov-16.693230_pt1 | contig 12905 bp, 9 predicted proteins | sample MGYA00580841_ERZ773014 | MGnify/ENA primary metagenome ERZ773014 (study PRJEB29015, sample SAMEA2737989) | human oral metagenome | biome: human oral; feature: human-associated habitat; material: dental | place: China | collected 2067 ...
TTCAAATTCCACCCATCGCATGAAAAAGTTAGTCATCCTCACCGGCGCCGGCATGAGCGCCGAGAGCGGCATCTCCACCTTCCGCGACTCCAACGGGCTGTGGGAGAATTATCGCGTCGAAGATGTCGCCACGCCCGAGGGCTTCGCCCGTAATCCGCAGCTCGTCCTCGACTTCTACAACGCCCGCCGACGCGAACTGCTTCGCGCCGAGCCCAACGACGGCCACCGCGGGCTGGCGGCCCTGGAGCGCGACTTTGACGTTCGCATTGTCACGCAAAACGTGGATAACCTTCACGAACGCGCCGGCAGCTCGCACGTCATCCACCTTCACGGCGAACTGATGAAAGCCTGCTCCGAACGCAATCTCAATCGCCCGATCGACATCGATCCCGAGCATCCCGACATGCGCCTGGGCGACACCGCCCCCGATGGCGGCCGCCTACGCCCGTTCATCGTCTGGTTCGGCGAGCCCGTCCCGATGATCGAGGAGGCGATTCGCATCGTCTCGGACTGCGACCTCTTCGCCGTCATCGGCACCTCGCTCAACGTCTACCCCGCCGCAGGCCTCCTCAGCTACGTTCGCCGCGGCCAGCCCATCTTCCTGATCGACCCCAAGGAGGTGGCCGTTTACCGAAACGACGTCGAGTTCATTCGCTGCGGCGCCTCCGAAGGCGTCCGAATTTTGACCGACCGACTGCAAGCCTTCCGCTAAATCTCCGCCGATAGGTGTGCACATCAAAAAAGGGCTGTCTGAGATAATGTCTCGGGCAGCCCTTTTTGTATTCCGATAAATGTTTACCTCAAAAATCATCTTCCACGCTAGAGTCGGATCGCTATTCTTTTTATCATGGATCATCCTCCATTGCTGATCTTCCTTTTTGTCTGATATGATAGTTATTCATCGGCTCAATGCATAGCTGTTTTACAAATAAATAGGAGTGTTTTTCAGATAGACATGGCCCTTCTATGAATAAAAAACGAAGCGCTAATTAGAAGTATAGTCGTTTAATTTGTCGGTGAAAATCATTTGGGCAGAGGCATAGCCGTTGCGTAAAGCGCTGAGAACCCCTTTGTGGGTTGGATGAGTATTGCGTAAAGCGCTGATGGCCAGTACGCGGATTGCATAGCTATTGCATAGTGCAATAAGAATGCTTCTGTAAATTACATAGTCATTGAGCGACTCAATAGCTATGTGATTCTGCAATCACACCCCATTGATGCTGTCAATATTAATCGAACTATTCGATGGATTATTATTGACGTACGCGATATGGAGGATCCTACGCAAATACTTATTATTTCTCTATGCGATATAAATCCTCCTGCGAGGATATTTATTATCGATCTGCTCAATATTAAAGATTCTGCGTGAGGACTTATTAGTTACGTACGCTATATTAAATGATCCGCATGAGTATTTATTATTGCTGTGTGCGATATTAAATATCATTCGTGGAGGATTTATATCGCTGCGTGCGATAGCTATGTATCTATAAGCGGGCAGCTTTCTGCGTGATTCGATAGCGATGTTTCTATGGGAGGGGGAGCTGTCGCATAGTACGAAGGTTATGAATCAGTCTGAGGGATGGCATTCGACCAATCATTTGGAGAATAGCGGCATTGAGGCGTATTGAATACGTGCTTCGATATGGACTGTAAGGGGTGAACGATCGGATTTTCAAGTATAGATGGTGGGGATGCAGTACGGATCTACCCTACCAACAGAAAAATTTATTCTGATGACGAATGGGCGATAACGATTGCGCCGCACAACAGCCTCCGATCAATGGGCGGAGTGGCTGTTGCGCGGCGCAACGATGAGGGTTCAAAAGAAATGGTAGATATTTCAGTGCGTGACGGCGGCCGTCGGCTCCGTGCGGCCCTCGACGATGGGTCCGCTGCCGATGCAGAGGCGGTGGTCGCGGTCGTAGACGACGGCAAACTGGCCCGGGGCGATGCCCTGGATCTTGTCGTCGCTGTCGATCTCGTAGCCGCCCTCCACGCGGCGGATGCGGCCCCGCGTAAAGTCGGGCGTGTGGCGAATTTTGAACGTGATTTCACGCTCATCGTCAAACGCCCCCCAGGGGTCGGCGGTGATGAAGTGGAATCCGGCGGTGCGGATCGTCCGCCCATACTGCGTTTCGGGGTCGTAGCCGTTGGAGACGTAGACGATGTTCGCAGCGGCATCTTTGCCGACGACGAACCAGGGGCCGCCACTCATGCCGAGGCCTTTGCGCTGGCCGATGGTGTGAAACCAGAAGCCGTGGTGACGGCCGACGGTTCGGCCCGTCTCCCACTCCACGATATCGCCGTCGCGGCGACCGAGGTAGCGCTCGATGAAGTCGTTGTAGCGAATCTTTCCGAGGAAGCAGATGCCCTGACTGTCCTTACGGCGCGCGCTGGGCAGGCCCGCCGCCTCGGCCAGGCCGCGGACTTCATGTTTCATCAGGTGGCCGATGGGGAAGAGCAGCTTGGCGACTTGTAGGCCGGTGATCTGCCCGAGGAAGTCGGTCTGATCCTTCACCGGATCGGCGGCCGTCGAGAGCCACGTCTGGCCGTCGATCTCGGTGGTGGTGGCGTAGTGGCCCGTGGCGATGCGGTCGAACTGGTGGCCCCACTGCTCCTCAAAGCAGCCAAACTTGATGTAACGGTTGCACATCATGTCCGGGTTGGGCGTTAGGCCGCGGCGGACGGCATCGATGGTGTATCCCACCACGCGCTCCCAATACTCCTCGTGGAGGGAGACCACCTCCATCCGGCAGCCGTATTTGCGGGCGATGTAGGTCGTGATCTCGATGTCCTCCTCGGCAGGGCAATCGATGGTGCCATCGCTCCGCTCCATGCCGATGCGGATGTAAAAGATGGTGGGCGTGTATCCGGCTTCCTTCAGCAGATGTACCACGACGGAGCTGTCCACGCCCCCGGAGACGAGTGCGGCGATTTCCATTTTGTCTATGTCGTTAGGGGGTTGTTAGGTGTTGTAGAACGTGATGAAAAGCATCGGGGGCAGCCGGAAGCTGAAGAGCCGTCGAACGACTATTCCTCACCGCTTCTGACTCCCCTCGACGATGTCTTTCCCTTAGCCTCTGTTCTGCCGCTTGCGCTCGATCTCGTCAAGGATCACCTTGCGCATGCGCATATAGTGGGGCGTCACCTCGACGTACTCGTCCGCCTTGATATACTCCAGCGCGTCCTCGAGGCTGAAGACTACCGGCGGTGCCAGCGACACTTTGTCGTCCGATCCGGAGGCCCGCATGTTGGTCAGCTTCTTGGATTTGGTGACGTTGACGACCAGGTCGCCCTCCTTGCTGTGTTCGCCGACGACTTGCCCGGCGTAGACGTCTTCGCCCGGGGCAATGAAGAAGCGGCCGCGAGACTGCAGGTTGTTCAGTGCGTAAGCGAAGGCGTTGCCGGTCTCCATCGCGATGATGGAGCCGTTCTGGCGGCGCTCGATGTCGCCCCTCCACGGTTGAAACTCGAGAAAGCGGTGTGCCATGATAGCCTCCCCGGCCGAAAGGGTCAGCACGAGGTTGTTGAGGCCGATGATGCCGCGTGAGGGGATGTTGAAGATGAGGAAGACGCGCCCGTTCTTGCTCTCCATGGAGGTCATTTCACCTTTGCGGCGAGTCACGACGTCGATGATCTTGCTGGCGCTCTCCTCGGGCAGGTTCACCGTCAGCTGCTCCACCGGTTCGTGCTTTACGCCGTCGATCTCCTTGATGATCACCTGGGGTTGACCCACCTGCAATTCGTATCCCTCGCGGCGCATGGTCTCGATCAACACCGAAAGATGCAACACCCCACGCCCGAACACGTTCCACGAGTCGGCCGAATCCGTAGCCTCCACCCGCAGCGCCAGGTTTTTATCCAGTTCCCGAAGCAGTCGCTCGTGGACATGGCGAGAGGTGACGTATTTGCCGTCCTTGCCGAAGAAGGGCGAGTTATTGATGGTGAAAAGCATAGACATCGTCGGCTCATCAATGGCGATGGTGGGCAGGGCCTCGGGCGTCGCAGCGTCGGCTATCGTTTCGCCGATCTCGAAGCCCTCGATGCCGATCACGGCACAGATGTCGCCCGATGCCACAGCGTCCACCTTCTTGCGCCCCAAGCCCTCGAAGACGTCGATCTCCTTGATCTTCGACCGCACCACGCTGCCGTCGCGTTTGCAGAGGACGATGTCCTGCCCCTCACGCAGTTCGCCCCGGTGGACACGCCCCACGGCGATACGGCCTACGTATTTGGAATAGTCGAGCGAGGTGATCAGCATTTGCGACGCCCCCTCGAGCGTCTCAGGCTCGGGGATGTACTTGATAATGGCGTCTAAGAGTGGGTAGATGCTATCCGTCGGCTTCTGCCAGTCGTCAGACATCCAGCCTTGCTTGGCCGAGCCGAAGATGGTAGGGAAGTCGAGCTGGTCTTCCGTAGCGTCGAGGCTGAACATGAGGTCGAAGACCATCTCTTGCACCTCCGACGGCCGACAGTTCGGCTTGTCGACCTTGTTGATCACCACGATCGGTTTCAGCCCCAGCCCGATGGCTTTTTGGAGCACGAAGCGCGTCTGCGGCATCGGCCCCTCGAAGGCGTCGACCAGCAGCAGGCATCCGTCGGCCATGTTGAGCACGCGCTCCACCTCGCCGCCGAAGTCCGCGTGGCCCGGGGTGTCGATGATGTTGATCTTGTAATCCTTGTAATTGATGGAGACGTTTTTGGCGAGGATCGTAATGCCTCGCTCGCGTTCCAGGTCGTTGTTGTCCAAAAATTGATCCGGCTCGGCTTGTCCCTCGCGGAAAAGTTTTCCGGCCAAAAGCATCTTGTCCACCAGGGTCGTTTTGCCGTGATCGACGTGTGCTATGATTGCAATGTTCCTAATTTTCTGCATCGTACTTATCTGTCGTATATATCTCTCGTTGAAAAATCGGGGGCAAAAGTAAGCGTCCGCTTAAATACGGGCGAAGTGAAATATAGGCCGCAATCCATCTTTTGGGAGGATGAAGCGGAAGTTCGGAACCGTATCTTTTCGCCAGAAACGACCAAAAAGTAGTTTTTGGCCATTTCGGGCCACCAGAAACGGCTAAAAAGAGGTTTGCGGCTATTTCGAGTCACCAGAAATGGCATTTCCGACCGTCGAAGCCGCTTGAAAGGGCCTGATCTCCATGCCCTCCCGGGTTTGCGCGTCCGGATCGAAGGAATACCTTTGCCGCGCTTAAATAATATGGTATCAATTTATTCAGAAGTAAAACGACATGTATTTAGATTCAGCGAAAAAGGAAGAGATCTTTGAGAAGTACGGAAAATCGAAAGCGGACACCGGATCGGCCGAGAGCCAGATCGCGCTGTTCACCTATCGCATCAGCCACCTGACGGAGCACATGAAGGCCAACCACAAGGACTTCAACACCTCTCGGGCGCTGAAAATGCTGGTTGGTAAGCGTCGTCGCTTGCTGGACTACCTGATCAAGATCGACATCGAGCGCTACCGCGCCATCATCAAGGAGCTCGGTATCCGCAAGTAATTCCGCGCGATCAGTCGGTGCGATTCCGCGCCGTACACGTTTAAGAGGGTGCGCTTCCCGCAAAGGGGGGCGCGCCTTTTTTGTTGTCCTACAATCAGCAGCCCCCGACCGCCCCGCTTTCTGTGTGAGGGGGGAGGCCGGGGGCTCTTCCTATATATAGGTCTCACAGGGCGCTGCCTTTAGCGCACGACGGCGATCTTCGTCACGACGCCTTCGCTGCCATCAGGCGTGGAGGCGAGGACGAGATAGACACCCGAGGAGACGGGTTGGCCGTTGGCGCCGCGGCAGTCCCACGTGAACTGTCCGCCGGCGGAGCGACCCTGACGGATGAGGTTGCCGTTGAGGTCGGTGATCTTCACGTTTGAGTCGGCGATGAGGCCGGTGATGGTCACGCTGCCGTCATAGTCCGGGCGCACGGGGTTGGGGTAGGCGTAGACATCGGAGTAAGTCTTGGGCGCTTCGGTGGCGTCGCCGCGGTAGGAGACGAGCCCCTTGTCGGTGCCGATGAAGACCTCGCCCGAGGTGTTGTCGATGGCCAGGCAGCGGATGTTGTCCGAGAGGAGCGGGGAGTTGGTGGTTGTGAAGTGCTCAAGCGTCTCGGTGCCGTCGGCATTGACGAGGTAGACGCCCGAGCCAGCCGTGCCGATCCATTTGCGGTTGCCACCGTCGACGGCGATGGCGTTGATCTGTTCGCTGTCGAGGAAGTAGCGGGGGCGGCCGTCCTCGTCGTTGCGGATGATGCCGTTCCAGTAGCAGCGGGCCGGATCGCGGAGGGCATTGATGGCCGAAGAGCAGACTATTGGGCCGTGGTTCGTGCCGACCCAGATGTCGCCCTTGCGATCCTCCGCGAGGCAGTAGTATTCGCTCACGTCGAGCGATGTGCCGCTGGCATTGGAGAAGGAGGAGAAGAAGTGCGACTTGTCGTCTGAGCCGTCCGTGGGCGTGCCGTTGTCGTCGAAGACGAGCAGGCCGCCATCGCGGGGCACGTTCACCCACTTCTGCCCGCGGGAGGTGAAGAGGATGCGGCCGACGAAGGTCTTGTTGGACACGCCTTGGAAGTAGAGCGACTTCCACGTGCCGTCGGGCGTACGCACCACGATGCCATTCTGCGCGCTGCAGTTGGTCATCCAGAGGTTCTTGTTTTTGTCGAACCCGATGCCGATGGCGCGCACGTAACGCTGGGCATCCTTCGCATTAGGCAGGGCTGATCGCAGCGGCGTGTTGGTGTGGTTATAGAGGCGGACGAAGGTGTTGTCTTTGACCTCGATCACGCCCTCGCCGAAGGTCGATACGAAGCAGTGCGTCGGGTCGTCCGGGTCGACAGCCACACCCACATAGTCCTGCACCCCGAAGCCAGCGGCACGCGTCACGGTCTCCTCGTCGAAGTTCGTCCATTTCTTATCCACGCAGCTCATCAGCGTGCCTCTGCGATTGCCGCGTGCGGTGTTCGTGTACGATCCACCGACCACCCAGAGCCGTCCGCGGTCGACGATCATAAAGTCGTCTTCATTGCGCTTCGGCCCCTCGATCTTGAGCCCCGAGATGGCTTTTTCGTATTGTCCCTCGGCCCGTCGGCGCAGGCCCACCAGCCCGTTGCGTCCCGAAGCCACCCAGAAACGGCCGTCCTCGGTGAGCGCCGTGACCCCATTGACGGTGCCAACGCTGACGGCTTCGCCCGTGCCCTCAAGCGAGGCGAAGATGTACATCGCTTCCGAGGCGTAAGCCACCAACCGATTGCCGACGACCGTGAGCCCGCGCAGGTTCGTCTGCTTGCGGAGCGTCTTGATCGAGCCGTCCGTGTCGCGATAGAAGAGTCCACCGCCCGAGGCCACGAAGCAGAGTCGATCGCGGAAGGCACCGAGGCCGACGATCTTCTGATCGTCAAAGTCGAGGCTGTTCAGCGAGACACGTTTCCAGTTGCCGACGTCCATCAGGTTGGCTGTCGTGGGGGCGGAGAGCAGTCCGCTGTCCGTCGCGGCGTAGATCGATCCGGCGAGTAGGGCGGTGGCCGTGGTGGGTCGGTCTAAGCGATACGTCTCAGCCACCTCCCGCTTCTTGAGATCGATCACCAGGATGCCGAAGTTGGCCGAGAGATAGGCGCGGTCGCCGCTGAGGTCGATCGCGTTGAGCGTCTTATCCTGGATGTTCGTGGTGTTTTTGAGGAAGGGGAGGTTGTAGATGCCGTCGGAGGTCATCAGGTCGATGTTGCCGTTGGCATAAGCGATGACGAGCGTGCGTGCGGAGGCGCTGTAGCGGATGAGTCGGACGTCGGAATCGCTCAGGCCCGTCTGTCGGGAGTAGACACGGATGTTGTCGTCCGACTTGCCATAGCTGTAAAGCGTTCCGTCGGCCACGGCGTAGACATTATTTTCGGCTTCAGCTACGGCGACGGTGTTATACATCGCGAGATAGGTGTGCCAACGTGTGTTCTTGTCGGCCGCGTGCACAGTCAGGAGCGAGAGTAGCAGGCCGTAAATCAGCAATTGAATCTTCTTCATTGAGGATAGGGGGTTAATAGATGACGATAGGGGAAAGGGGCGGAGTTATCGGTTCGTGAGGTGTTGCACCAGCCGACGCACCGCTCGGCCACGATGGCTGATGGCGTTTTTCTCGTCGGGGGAGAGTTCGGCGAAGGTGCGGTCGAAGCCGTCGGGGCGGAAGATGGGATCGTAACCGAAGCCGCCCGCGCCGTGGGCCTCGGTCGTGATCTGGCCCGTGACCTCGCCCTCAAAGAGGCGCTCCTCGCCGTCCGTGATGAGGGCGATCGCCGTGCGGAAACGGGCCTTCCGATGGTCCGTATCGCGGAGTGCTTCGAGTAGCTTGCGGACATTGGCCGCGCTGTCGCACGCCTCACCGGCGTAGCGCGCCGAATAGACGCCCGGAGCGCCGTCGAGCGCCTCGACTTCGAGGCCTGTGTCGTCGGCAAAGCAGTCGTAACCGTAGTGCTCCTTCACGAAGCGCGCCTTTTGGAGGGCGTTACCTTCGATGGTGGCCGATGTCTCCGGCAGCGGCTCCATCTGACCGAGGTCGGTCAGGCCGACGAGCCGGATGGAGTCGTGTGGCAACATGTCGCGCACCTCACGCAATTTGTGCAAGTTGTGTGTCGCAAAAACAAGGGTTCGCATGATGTCTATGTGTGTATAATTATATGAGTGAACAGGGATGTGCCCGCATAGCGTGGCCTGCAAAGGTCTCATTTCCGAGCATCCGATCCCGGAGATCCCAAACGGCGCGGCGTCGGAAAACGTATATCCCGAAAAAGAGGACACCCCACCCGAGGCGTGAAGCATCTCCCCGAAAAGCGAGAGCCGGCGACGGCCGTCGGGCACCCTCCCGAAACGAATAGTGCCCTAAAAACGTGCAACGACTGCCCACCCGAAACGAACGGAGAACAGAACACGCTCGGGGGCGGACGATCCGAAGCCGCGGGAGGGCTCACGGCCAGCAGATGGCTCGAGAACCATTTCAAGAAACCATTTTTGCCCGCCGATGACGAGTCACACATTACCTATAAGATATGAATAACGAGATGAAATGGACCCTCCGGGCGATCGTGAGCGGTGCGGCGCTGCTGCTGGCGGTGGCCTGCGGAAAGGAAAAGGAGGCGCGCGCGGAGTTGGAACGCGCACGGACGCTGTATGAGAGCCGACAATTCCCGGCGGCACGCAACGCGATCGACACCCTGCGCATGCGATACCCGAAGGAGCTGGGGGTGATGAAAGAGGCCCTGCAATTGATGCGCCTCGTGGAGCGGGGCGAAAGCGAGCGAAACATCGCGTACTGCGACAGCCTCATTCCCGTGCGGGAGAAAGAGGTGGAGACGCTGAAGGCCGGCTTTGTGCTGGAGCGGGATGCACGCTATGAGGAGGTCGGGCGCTATGTCCGGCCCGAGCATGCGGTGGAGCGCAACATCGGGCGGAGTTACCTGCGTTGCGGAGTGAACGAGCAGGGCGAGATCTTCCTGGCCAGCGTGTACAGTGGCGGTGCGCCGATCAACCACACCGGTCTCAAGATCGCGGCGCCCGACGGGACGTATGCCGTCACGGCTGACATCCCTTACGATGGGGGCGCGAACTACCGCTTCAAGGATGACGGACGGACGACAGAGGTGGTGACGTATGCCGGCGATAAAGGTCTCGATGCGATTCGCTTCGTGGACGGCGTGGCCGACGGGACCCGCCTCAGGGCCGAGTACACGGGCGGGCGCGCCTTCGCGATCGGACTGACCGAAGCCGACTGCCGAGCCATCCGCGCCACACTCCGCCTGGCGGAAGCCCTGACCGACATCGACGCCCTCAAAAAAGAACGCCAGAAAGCAGCCCGGAAGGTGGCCTACATCGAAGAACGCGAGGCGAAAGGCCGCTGAACGACCGTCGACACCCCGCCCGGAACGGGGGCGCACGGCCGAAATGAGTCGGGCGCCGATCCTCGACGGGCGATCAATTATAAATCGGTATACTTTTGCCCCCCACTGAAAATTAACTACATCAGATATGGCACGACAGGAAGATTTATTCAAGAAACTGATTGCACACTGCAAGGAATACGGCTTCGTATTCCCCTCTTCAGAGATCTACGACGGACTCAGCGCCGTCTACGACTACGGACAATACGGCGTCGAGCTGAAAAACAACCTCAAACGTTACTGGTGGGATGGCATGACCCTGCTACACGACAACATCGTCGGGATAGACGCTGCCATCTTTATGCACCCCACCGTTTGGAAAGCCTCCGGGCATGTGGACGCCTTTAACGACCCCCTTATCGACAACCGAGACAGCAAGAAGCGCTATCGCGCGGACGTACTGATCGAGGACCACCTGGCCAAGATCGACGAGAAGATCTCGCGCGAGGTGGAGAAGGCCGCCAAGAAGTTTGGAGACAGCTTCGACGAGGCGATGTTCCGCAGCACCAACCCGCGCGTGGCCAAACACCAAGCCGAGCGCGACGCCATCCACGAGCGATTCGCCAAGGCCATGAACGCGAACGACCTGGCCGAGCTGCGACAGATCATCATCGATTGCGAGATCGTCTGCCCCCTATCGGGCACGCGCAACTGGACGGACGTACGCCAGTTCAACCTCATGTTTGCCACCGAAATGGGATCGACAGCCGATGGCGCCATGAAAGTTTACCTCCGCCCCGAAACGGCGCAGGGAATCTTCGTCAACTTCCTCAATGTCCAGAAAACGGGACGCATGAAGATCCCCTTCGGCATTGCTCAGATCGGAAAGGCCTTCCGGAATGAGATCGTCGCGCGGCAATTCATTTTCAGGATGCGGGAGTTTGAGCAGATGGAGATGCAATTCTTCGTTCGGCCAGGGGAAGAGCTCGCCTGGTTTGCCCGTTGGAAAGAAGCGCGCATGCGATGGCACCGCAACCTCGGCCTTGGGGACGCGAAGTATCGCTTCCACGACCACGAAAAGCTGGCTCACTATGCCAATGCAGCGACGGACATCGAGTACGAGATGCCTTTCGGATTCAAGGAAGTGGAAGGGATCCACAGCCGCACCAATTTCGACCTTTCGCAACACGAGAAGTTCTCCGGCAAGAAGATACAATATTTCGATGCAGAGCTGGGGACGAGCTACACGCCCTATGTCATCGAAACCTCGATCGGTGTCGACCGACTCTTCCTCAGCATACTGGCCGGGGCATACACCGAAGAGACCCTCGACGGGGGCGAATCCCGCGTCGTATTGAAGCTCCCCCCCGCGCTGGCGCCCATTAAGTTGGCCGTTTTGCCCCTTGTTCGCAAAGATGGGCTGGCAGAGAAGGCCGAAGAGATCCTCCACATGCTGCGCTTCGACTTCCGCTGCCAGTACGACGAGAAGGACTCCATCGGCAAGCGTTACCGCCGTCAGGATGCCATCGGGACGCCCTACTGCATCACGGTCGATTACGACACGATGCGCGACGACACCGTCACGATCCGTTTCCGCGACACGATGGAGCAGGAACGCGTGTCGATCGACCGCCTCCACGAGATTATCTCCGACCGCGTCAGTCTGCGTAGCTTATTGGAGGGCCTGAAATGAAACGGACGCTCCACCTCCTCGCTTCCCTCTGGTTCGTGGCGGCCCTGATCGGCGTCGCCACCGCTTGCAGCAAAACGGAAGACGACTCGGCCGAACGCTGGCGCACGGCCAACGATGCCGCCTTCGCTGCCATCAAGCGTGACGCGGCCTACACCGAAATCAAATCGCCCGGCCACGAGGGTAGCATCTACTACAAAGAACTCAAGAAGGGCACGGGCACGAAGTCGATCCTCTTCACCAGCGCCGTGAGCCTCTATGCCCGCGGTCGCTTCGTGGCCGACTATCCGGATAACAAGTATATACGTCAGGGCGCGGTCTTCCAGTCGTGGCTGGAGGCCGATGGCGTGCCGTTTACGACCCTTGTCTCGAGCGTCGGAGAGGTGCCGAAGGGTTTCAGCGCTTACACCTTGACCAAGGGCGTGCGCGTGGCCCTGCAATACATGCACGAGGGCGACCGGTGGGAGGTGTGGGTGCCTTACACGCTCGGTCTCGGCGAAAATGATGGGAGCTTGTTCGTCAACGTGATGCCAAGTAGCAGCGCCACAAAGATCCCCGCTTACTCGACACTCGTCTTCGAAATCGAGGTCGTCGGTGTCCACTCCTAACGCCAGGCCTCAGCTATGAAAAAGACTTACATCGGACTCACTTGCCTGCTCTTGCTGGCCCTCGCGCTCTTCATTGCGCTGTCGTTTTACGGCGACTCCCTCGAGCGATGGCACATCAAGACCGGTTCCTTCGCCCGTGTCCTGATCGGCGTCACGACCCACCGCCAGCGCACGCCCTCATCCGCCACCGACAGCACGCACGCCGTCAGTCAGGCGCCGGGGCAGGATTTCTCACAGACGGTCGACACGGCCCGCAAGTCCATCCTCTTCATCGGCGACTCGATGCTCGAGGGTCTCGGGCCGCGCCTGGCCGCCTACGCCGAGGAAAACGGCCATACGCTCGTCAATGTCATCTGGTACAGCTCCACCACCGAGGTGTGGGGGCGCACCGAAAAGCTGAAGGAGTATATCGCTGAGTATCAACCGGACTATATTTTCGTCAGCCTCGGCGGCAACGAGCTTTTCGTGAGCAACATCCGCGACCGGAGGCAGAAATACCTCGATAATATGCTCTCGCAGATCGGCGACATCCCCTTCGTCTGGATCGGCCCGCCCAACTGGAAACCCGACACGGGCATCAACGAGATGCTGGCCGAAACCCTCCGCCCCGGACAGTTCTACCTCTCCTATACGCCCGACCAACACTACGACCGGGCGCGCGATGGCGCCCATCCGACGCGCGCCTCGGCTTCGGCGTGGATGGATCGCGTCTGTGCATGGGTCATGAAGAGCGCCGCGCACCGCATTGT
>ERZ773014.1849-NODE-1849-length-12901-cov-19.540791_pt1 | contig 12901 bp, 12 predicted proteins | sample MGYA00580841_ERZ773014 | MGnify/ENA primary metagenome ERZ773014 (study PRJEB29015, sample SAMEA2737989) | human oral metagenome | biome: human oral; feature: human-associated habitat; material: dental | place: China | collected 2067 ...
GGAGCGCTGGTATGACGCACGAGTCGACGCGACCCTAGGTATACCTAGGGTTAGGGGTGTAACCCCTAACCTGTTCTTTGACTTACTGGTCCGCTGGGAATACACGGTGGTGCCCAAGCACCGGTTCCGGAAGTTCGCCGTAGTCTCAGACCGGCAGCGGTATGACCAGATGGTGGCCGAGCGTGGGGAGACGAGTGTATGGTTTCGGCGACCGGTGCCTGGCCTGGAAGTCACTGACTCGGCAGTGTTTGCGTTGGAACAGTTCACCATCAATGGGAAGGCTATTCCGTTCACTCGCCAGGCTGATGATGTCTCGCAGGTCTACATCGTTGACCTTGGTGAGCAGGTGGTGCGGGATGAGAAGCCGGTGGTGGTGTCGTTTGCGTTTCGGACGCTGGTGCCTCGGGATGGGCACGTGGTTCACATCGACATTGATCGTCCAACCAAGGGATTGGAAGTCGAGTTGACCTACGACGCTGCTGCTATCCGGCGTGTGCGCCTGATGGACTTCGCTTCCCGTGGTGACGGTTGCCGCATTATTACAGAGTCGGAGATACCGGTGGTCCGCTACCGCTACGACGGCTGGCTGTTCCCACGCGCTGGTCTGGTGTTCGCTTGGACGTTGGCGAATGAAGGCTCGATCGCCGCGCCACAATCCGCAGCCGAAGCCACCCACCCCGAAGCGCCGAAACGTTCCGTGTCGACCGTTCGCGCCAACCCCGCGCCCAAAGGCGACGAGCACGCCGCGTCGAAGATCAAGAGGGACGCCCGCCACCGCCGAGCGGCGTAGCGGGCGACTTGTCTAGCACGATTCAACCAGATACCTCAGCATCTCAGCAGCCACCCATGATGGTCTCCTTCCGTCCTGGCGGGTCCGATCCCGGCGAGATTGACCTTGTCCGCCAAATATTACCATACATGTATGGTGGTGGCAGGGGTGGCCTGCCGGAACGCTGGACCCCATGGGGCAGGCCAACCGAACCGACGAAGACTGGTGGCGCTACGCCCGCACCCTCGGCCTCAAGCTCCAACGTGCCCGCTTGGCCAAGGGCATGAGCCAAGAAGCCGTTGCTCACGCTGCTGGCATCTCCACCTTCACCTACCAGAAGTTCGAGAAGGGTGAATCCAAACCCGGCACACCCATGAATCCGCGGTTGCGCACCCTCTTGGCCCTCGCCGAGACCTTGGACGTGAGAGTGGGGGAGTTGGTGGACTGAGGTTGCCAGAAGCCACCTGTCCCTGGAGCTATAGAGCAAGTGGCTTGGTGGGATTTATGTCCTGTGATGCGTGATATCCACAAGGAAATGTGGCGCGGCGTTGATTGGAAATCAAATAGCTCGCGGCACAGGACCAACAGGTCTGCGCTCAACTCCAGACTGGATCAGAATGTTCAGCACCGTGGTGCGGCTGACGCCAACCTCGCCCGCCACGTATCGGGCTGAGCGTCCCGACTGGTACAGCTCCACCACACGTTGGCGGACACGTTTGGTCGCGCGACGTTTCGTGATGACAGGCCTGCCAGTGAGTCGAGCGGCAGGCGGACGAAGCTCAACGGGGGTGTTGTGGGTGTATTGAGCCAGGGCCACGTAAGATGAGCAAATCGAAATTTGCCCTGCCTGATGGTGGGGCAAATTTGTTTTGCGGTGACTTGCGCCAGAGCGTCGGTGCTGGCGTAGGCGAAGATGCTGGCTGTGGGCTAATCGGGTGTGTAGGTGGCGTTTTCTTTGTCGTCGAGGTGATGCGGATGGTTGGATCGGCCAGGCCGCGGTGAACGTCTGAGGGCCGGTTCCGGGCCAGGGTTTGGTGTGGGCGGACGCTATTAAACTCGACGCGATCGTCATCGGCTGCTCGGATCAGGTCGAGCGCATCATTGAGCTACTCGCGGTAGAGGCGCTCGTACTTCAAGCTCTGGAAGGCGCGTTAACGGACACCGTGCTGCCTGGGGGCCTTACACGCGTGCGGACATGACACAGCTCGGGATGGGCCGTGATGCAGTGTTCGAACCGGAACGAGCGCAACGGTCCACCGTTTTCGGTGACCAACGTGATCGCAACGATCTCACCAGCCTCGAGATCAGTCAGGTGATCGATCAGGCTGATGCCATAGAGCATCGCTTCAGCCTCCGCGCCTTCAGCCTGTTGATCTGTGACCGCGACGATTCTCCTGAGCTGGTCGATGTTCACCGCTTCACGCAAGCCTGAGAGAAGACCGCGTCCTTGGAGCTGCGGCACGGCCGCACCCTGGCCATCGACACCTACCTCGACCACGACGGCGACGCCGACGCCATGACCGATGCCGCCTACACCGCATGGCGCCACGACCGGCAGCAGGGTTTGGCGTCGGTGCTGATCGCCGAAACCCGCGAGAACGTCACCGCACTCAACGTCCGCGCCCGCGCCGACCTCATCCTTGACGGCACGTTGAAGCCCGGCCCCGGAATCATCCTGTCCGACGGGTCCCTGGCAGGTGTTGGGGACACGATCATCACCCGCCGTAATGACCGGCGGCTGCGGAACCGGCACGGCTGGGTCCGCAACGGCCAAACCTGGACCATCACCGCCGTTCGTGACGACGGGTCGGTCACGATTCGCCCAACCGGGGCCCGGTTCGGCAACAGCATCGTCCTACCCGCCGACTATGTGGCCGAGCATGTCGACCTCGGCTACGCGGTCACCGCCCACCGCGCCCAAGGCATCACCACCGACACCGCCCACGTCCTCGTCGAGCCGACCACGACTAGGGAGAACCTGTATGTCGCGATGACCCGCGGGCGCGAATCGAACCAGGCCTACGTCATCCTCGACCGCCCCGACGACCAAGCCACCGCGCATCCGGGCGACAACCCCGACGCCACCGCCCGCACAGTCCTCTACGGCGTCCTCCATCACAGCGGTGCTGAGCTGTCGGCACACGAGACCATCGCCGCCGCTGCCCAACACGACCGCTGGGCTGCTCTCATCTCCACCAGCGGTCTCACCACCGACCAAGCGCAAGCCGTCATCGACTCCGGTGCTTTCGGCGCGTTGACCGCGGAACTGCGCCGGGCTGAAGCCAACCACCACAACGTTGAGGCCCTCCTGCCACGCCTCATCAAGGCTCGCGGGGTTGTCGATGCCGACGACATCGCCTCCGTCATCCACCACCGCTTGGCGAACGCCACCGCCCGACCCGCCGGATCGGGACGCGCACGATGGGCGCCGCGTCTCATCGCCGGGCTGATTCCCGAAGCCACCGGTCCTATGACCCCCGACATGCAGCAAGCCCTGACCGAGCGCCGTCACCTCATCGAAACCCGAGCAGAAGCAGTCCTCGACACCGCTCTCCGCACCTGCGAGCCATGGGTTACAGCACTCGGTCCAATGCCCGCCAGTGGGCGGGAGCGGCAGCAGTGGCGACGCCGCGCCCTGGTTGTGGTCGCCTACCGTGACCGCTACCAGATCACCGACCCGGACCCGCTCGGCACCCAGCCCGAGGGCACAGCGCAGAAGATCGAACGCGCCCGGGCCGAAACAGCACTGCGAACCCTGACCCGCCCAACTATCGAGGACGAGCGTCGGCGGCCCGCCGCCCAGACGACTCGGCACCTCGACCTGTAACCCTCGACGAGACAGCATCCCGACACCCTTTTGAACTTCTAGTCCATCCTGTAAGGGGCGAGGGTCCACGGCTCGCCGCCAACGTCGGGTGGATCTCGATCTACTGGCAACTTTCGCTGTCACTTCGGCCCATCACGGCGCCTGCGTGTCGAGCCCATCGTGTGTGCGGCCGAAGTGAGATCATGTGACAAGTACTTGGGTCTCCGGATGCTCTTGCGCGAAGCACGCTGAGCCCACGGTACAGAAAGACTGCGGCGGGTTCTGACAGTGCCTTCGCTGTTGAACCAGAGGAGGCAGAATGACCACGATCGAGGATCTTCGCGGTCGTCTTTGGTCCGACGAGCCGTCGCGGGTGGACTTTCTTGCCGCGCAGGCCATCGCGGAAACGGTCTCCGACGCAGTGCTCGACGACGCGCTCAATCCGCTCGCGATCGGGCTGTCTGGGCCATGGGGTAGCGGGAAGACCACTGTCCTAGAGCTCATCAAGACCGATCTTGATTCTCGAAGCGACCCTAAGAACGCCAAGATCATCACTGTCCGTACGGACCCGTGGCGATATGACCCTGCTGTGGGTGCGAAAGAGAGCTTGATCGGTGAGGTCCTCGACGCCATCGCAGCAGAACTCGCCGAACGCCTCAAGGGTGTTGAGGAATCCAAAGGCGAGAAGATCAAGAAGCTGCTCAAGCGGTTGTCTGCTCGCGTCGACTGGGCCAAGGCGGTCAAGCTGGCTGCCAAGTCATCACTAACCTTGCAGATCCCCGGCGTAAGTGACGTGTTGGATCTCATTCGAGAGCCGGCATCGGACGACGGGGACCAGCCGCGCGGCCTGGCCGGCTTCAAGGCCGAGTTCGCTGAGCTGTTGAGGGCTGAGGAGATGGGGCACGTCCGTCGGGTGGCAGTGCTAGTTGACGACCTCGACCGGTGCCTGGTGGACACCGTTGTGGAGACCTTGGAAGCGATACGGCTCTTCCTGAGCGTCGAGGACATGGCATTCGTCATCGCAGCAGACGAAGACCGGGTCGCCGATGCGATCCGAACACGCCTGCCAGAATCGAGCATGCCCACAGAGCATCCGAGGGACGAAGATGCTCTTCCGCCAGAACCCCCGTCCAAGCTGTACCTGCACAAGATCGTCCAGACGACCGTTCCGCTGCCAGCCCTGGGTGCCTTCGACACCGAGGCGTATGTACTTTTGCTGCAGTTGCAGAACCGTGTTGATCAGCGCCTCACCGATGAGCAGCTTGAAAGGGTCATTGCCGAATGCCACCGGCTTCGTGTGACCGGCGCTCTTGACGACCTCCGGGCTCCTGTTGGTATCGACGTCCAGCGGGAACTGTCTTTTGCGCGTCGGCTCACCACGATTCTTTACGAAAAACTAAGGGGCAACCCGCGGCGCATCAAGCGATTCCTCAATGACTTGAACATCCGTCGATCTATCGCCGCCCGTCGGGGAATCGAGCTTGACTTCGACGTAGTCGCCAAACTCATGGTTCTAGAAGTTCTCCTGCCGGATCAGTTCCAGTCGGTGCTGTCATGGCTGCGAACCGGTGAGCTTCGGGATCGACTGGAGTCGCTGGAGCTGCAAGCCAACCGGCCGAAAGAACCTCCCGTCCCAACTCCACTAGCGGACCTCGTCGACGACGCGCCGGATGTAGCCGCGGAGACGGCTTTGGAGGCAGTGGAAGCAGAACCGGCCGGCACCCCCGAAGGGGAGGAAGAGCCGACTCAAGCGATGTCGACAACCGCGGTCTCCCCGCACTTCGCCGACAACATGATCCGATGGGCCAAGCTCCCACCGGGTCTTCATGATCTAGACCTGAGCCCTTATCTACATCTGGCCGCATCGTTCCGCGGTGATCTTCTGGTCAGCGCTGAGCTTCCTCAGCACCTACGGGACCTGGCCGCGCAACTGGCCTCGACCCGCACAGTTGACAGGCGTCAACTCACTGACGAGAGCCTTCGAGCGCTCACCGCCGACGATGTAGTCCAGCTTCTGCGGCACCTTGGGCTGCGTGCACGTGACCGAGTACAGGAGCAGCGCGGCGCGGTCGCCGGAATCGTCAGACTCGCCACCGCACACGCATCCGTGCAACCAGCCGCGCTCGACGCGATCCGCCGGCTCCCGGCCTCCGATATTCAGCCAGGAACCGCTGTCATCCTCGCAGGGTTCGACATACCAGGGATGAAGGACGTCATCAACATGTTGGCTGCGCAGCTCCCAGACGGCAACATCAAGAAGGCGCTGACCACGCCACCACCCAAGGGTGGTAAACGCTGATGGGAACCAAAGGCTCTTACTCTGGCAGCGCCGCCGGTGATGATCTTCGGGACGGACTGGACGACTGGCTGGCGAGCCTCCCCGGCGCTGACGGTCAGAACCTGCCGCCTTCAGACGACCAGCCCTCGCTTCTCTCCCCACTGAAACCGTCTCCGAGCTCACCAGCAGGCAGGGTACTGCCCACGGCAGCGTTCTTTCGCTCCTCGCGCGGCGGAGGGGAAAGGGGCGGAGGCCGCGGGTACAACGGGAGCCTGACGCGATCCGCATCAAGCTCCGCCCGGTCCGCAGGCCGCGGAGCAGCAGCGGCATACGCGTACCGCAGCGGAGATGCTCAGACTCTCCGAGATCTCGGCCTGGACTACGACGCACTGCGAGCCAACCCGAACATCTTCGACGTCGCCCACCAGATCGCACAGAAAGTCTGTGAGGACCTCCCTGCGGGAACGATCGAGACTGCGGAGCAGATGGAGGTCGTCGGAAGACTGGCCGAATGGCTCGTCGAGAGCGACAGCACGGGAGTCAACGTGTCGCTGGGACAAATCGCTGAGGAAGCGGTCGCCCTGATTCTCGCCGAGGCGTACCTTGTCGAAACCGCATCCAGCTTAAACGCCAAGGACATGTCAGGTGCTGAACGCGCGGCGTTCGAAGACGGGATCCGTCAAGCCGCCGAGGAGCTCGCCGCGCACGCGAATCTGTCGCCCAGCGGGCCAAGCGCTGAGGAGTTCACGCGCGCGATCGAAGATGGACTGGAATATCTCAGAACCATCCACGAGGCGGACTGATATGGCGCAATTTGACCTTCGCTTCCAAGTCCCATCGGCACTCAGCGCTGAAACCGCCGACAGCACGTTCTACTGGCCCCCCGCTGGGCCCGGTACCTTCAACACGTCTTTGGGCCCCCGGTTGGGAGAGCTGGGCCCAGTGCGACGCGAGAATATCGAACTGTTCCGCCTTGCCGCGATAGTCTATGCCGCAGACCGCTCTGTCCCGCGCCGGGCGGGCCGCGCCAACTGGACCCAGAGGGACATTTGCCTGAGCGTCCCTGTTCAGGATCCGGCACCCTGGAACGCGATTACTAAACAGTTGCAGCATCTCCTGGACTTCTTGTCAGGCGACAGATGGACGTTGGCGTTCCGTAGGGCACGTATCCCTCGTGAGGGCATCGCGCCTAACAGGTTTCCCGACGTCCAGCGTGTGGTGCTCATGAGCGGTGGCGCAGACTCCGCCATCGGCGCGTTCCTCGCGCGCTCCCGCCCCGAACCTCACCTGCTCGTCTCTCACGTCGGGGCGACGTCGATCTCGCCGATCCAGAAAGAAGTCGCCTGGCGCATGCGAGAGCTCTGCCCCAGCGGCAGCGTGCAGCACCACCAGCAGATCCTCTTCACTCGACACAAGAGTCAACCCGGGGGCCACCGGTTCAAGAATGAGAGCACCACACGAACTCGATCTTTTCTGTTCCTCGCCCTCGGCCTCGCCTTCGCTTCGGTCAACGAGGTGGAGCTCTGGATCCCTGAGAACGGGTTTGCGTCCCTAAATCCGCCTTTGGGTCCTGACCAGCTTGGCAGTCTTTCCACCCGCACCACCCATCCCTGGTTCCTCACTGAACTGTCTCAACTCGCCTCCGCTGCTGGCGCATGGGGGACCCTGTCCAATCCATTCGCAGCACAGACGAAGGGCGAGATGTTCCGATGGTTGGCGGATCAGGTCGGGGATGGCCCCACATCTGAGTTGCTCAGCGCCACCAACTCGTGTGCGTTTACGAACCGACGATGGCTCGGCGTGACATCACAGGACCATTGCGGAACGTGCTTCGGATGCCTAGTGCGGCGCGCATCGTTCGCAGCTGCCGGGCTCATCGATCGAAGTACCTACGTGATCGATGACCCTCCCAGCGAAGCTGCAAGATCCCAGCTCCAGAAGGCGTCAATTCTCCCCAGTATCCGCGGATTCGTGGCGCGTGGAATCCAGGTCAGCGACATCGCAGCGATGCGCCTACCCGACGGATACTCCGCAACCGACGCCCGAGACCTCTGCGTTCGCGGCGCACGCGAACTGGAGTCACTGACATGATCAATCTTCCGGCCCTTGACCTCCATGCCCACATCGATCCGAAGATCGCCCCGAGGGACCTTCTGAACCTCCGCGCCGTGATCTTCGCTGCAAGCCGAAGCCTCACCGAGTCGCGTCTCGCCCTGGACCGCCAGCCTCACGACCTGCTCGCGATCTGGGGCGTCGGTGTCCACCCGGGGCTGAAGGCCGCACTCGACAGCTATGCCCCTGAGGAGTTCGAGCGCCTCATCGCCCGCACCGCCTACGTCAGCGAGGTCGGGCTAGATGCAAGAGTCCCATCGAGCTTCGACAGGCAAAGCGAGGTATTCGCCTCGCTGCTCACGCAACTTCACGTGAAGCCCCGCCTGACGGCGATCCACAGCTACCGAGCAACTAGAGAGGTCGTGGAGCATCTTGAACAGACACCGATCCACGGCGCGATCCTGCACTGGTGGCTCGGTGACCGGGCCACCACTAGGCGCGCAGTTGAGCTCGGAGCGTGCTTCTCGATCAACACCGCTACCATGCGCCAAAGTGATTCCATCGATCTCATCCCCTTGGATCGACTCCTCCTGGAAACAGATCACCCCGACGGTAATCGCAGCGGAGCCCGGCCCCATCAACCAGGCAATGTCCGCGATGTCGAAGCAGCTCTCGCCAAACAGCATGGTGTCACCCCCGCTCAGATTCGAGCCCACGCGTGGCGCAACCTCGCGACGCTCGTCAACGCCACAGGGACGAACGCGCTGCTGCCTCCTCGAGTCGCGGCAATACTCAGGGCAGCTGAATAGCGCCCAGACATGGGCCCGAGATCACCGTCTCGCATTGGGCGTTGTTGCCCGCAGATCAAGGGGTGAGGTGGCCGAGGTGGGGTGGCTTGGCCGTAGCGCTGACGAATTAAGCGAGGGTTCGGCCGTTCATATTGAGCGATATCGACTGAGGTGAACCTGATCTGGCGTCTCCGGACATCGAGCAGGCCCGTGCAGGGAGAGTCGCCGAGACCTCGTGACGACGTATGGACGACGTATGGTGGAGCCATCAGACACAGTGGTGAGGAGGGTATGGGGGTGGTGATCCTGCAACGCATCTGGCTCGATGTCGCCTACCGTGAGAAGGACCAGGCCAAAGCTGCTGGTGCCCGCTGGGATCCGCAGGCACGCCGCTGGTATGCACCCCGGCCTGGAATCCGCGAGCTCGAAAGGTGGCTCCCCACCCCACCGCGACCTGCTCGACCGGCGCGCACAGAGGCCTCCCTGCTGTGGTCAGACGATCCCGCCGTGCTTCTCCGAAGCGCCACCGGCACCGTTCCCCTGCCGTGGGCGACCCGGGCGCCCTACGGCTGGTTCTGCCATATGTGTGACTCGACCTGCCGAGCCGGGGAGATTCAGATAGCGACAATCCAGACCCGCTGGTTGCGCCGACCGATGATCGTTACACAACCGATCGAGTGGCGCCATCACCTCCAACGCCGCGGGGATGTCGACTGGCAGCTGTTGGCCCACATCATTCGCGTCCTCGAACTGGCCCTCGCTCCGGGAACCGCGATCCGCTGGAATCCCGACACTCAGCAGCTCGACACGATCACCGGCCCCATCCACGGCTGGCGCGATCTCCGTGACCAGCAGAAGCGACGCCGCTAACCGTACCCCTGCCGCACTTCTCTGCGCCTCCCCGGTTTCCTTTGCCGTCAAGACGAATGAACGCGTGCCGTGCGTACCGCCTCCATGAGTTGCGTGAGGAGGCTGAGGCTCACCCGCTGGGGTGTGCTTTCCATCTGGCGACGAGGTTCACGGGACGACAACCACGCCATCGCCTGGGCCGTGAGGTTGAAACTGGCAAGGCGTCACGTGTCTCGGAATAGGCGATGGTCCTGCTGCGCCTTCAGGACTGTTCCACGGCCGTGCGTGTCGTGAATCATGACGCCGGCCATGATCAAGTGCGTGCGGACTGTCCCCGCCGTGTAACCGAACCTGTCGCCCACGCGTTCCAGTGAAGCCCCTTGCTCATACATGGCACGCATGAGCTCAACCTCGCTGATCGACGGGGAGCGGTTGCGGAGGGTGACACCGCGTTCTTGCAGGAGGCGAGAGAGCCGCTCGTGTCCAATGCCAACCTGTCGGGCCACGGCTTTGAAGGACCCGCCGGCAGCGTAAGCGGCCTCCGCTTGTTGGAGGAGGTCTTCGGATGCCCGCGGCGCCTGCTTCGGGAGTCGTCTTTGACGGCGTGTCCTGTGCCGTCGAGTGCGGATCGACTGGTGTGCTCGCACCATCTGAATCACCGGCGGGGTAAGTTTCGACAAGCCTCCCGCTAGGTCCACAAGAACGGAAACGAAACGTGATCCACCCCCCACTCGCTGGTAAGATCGCCCCCTGTGCTTTCCACGACAAGGAGCAACCCTGGGGCGACGAAGACCTGAATACCGTGCGGGCTGAGCGGCGGGCGCCGCTTTGAGGCCAGAAAACAGCGACCCAACGCCGGGAGAGGGCAAAATGCGTGCACGAGAATTCGACATCAAACTCATCGACGCGGACATTGAAGAATTCAAAAATTTGCTCGATGTTTTCCGGGACGTATTTGACTGGGGTGATCATGATCACCCCGATGAGGAGTATCTCCTGCGCCTGTTGAAGGATGACAACCTGTTGGTCGTGGTTGCCAAGGTTGGAAACGAAGTGGTCGGCGGGTTGACGGCCTATGTTCTTCCTGGTTATGAAGTGGCGAGGCCCAGTGTTTATGTTCATGACCTGGGGGTGAAGAAGAGCTTTCAAGGTCAAGGGGTGGGGAAAAGCCTGATAGGTCATTTGATGGACCATGCGAGGAATAATAATTTTCACGACATCTTTGTCGACACCGAACAAGATGACAATGAAGATGTGATAGCTTTCTACAGGAAAACTCCTTTTGACGGCGAAACAAAAGTGCTGCAATACGCCGTCAAGCTTTGATCTGGTGGCAAACCGACAAGCTTTGATGCGCGTGTGTCCGGCAATCGTGGGCCGATGTCGCGATGTGGATCAGCTTGCCGGGGGGCTGCTCGGTGTCGAGTGCTCCCACTTGGCGAGGGTGGGTGTGTCGTGCCCGAATGACTCTCAAAGCAGATCGCTACGGTGGAGGATGTGGTACTCGGACGTCGTCGCACGTTCCGACCCCGACCCGTGCCGATTCACAAGGTCCGCTCACTGATGACAGGAGCTTCTATGTCCCCTCGCAAGAAGAAGACCGCATCCAAGAACACCGGGCCGGCCGTAACCCGTACCTCTTCGAAGGGCACCCTCAGGCCGACGAAGGTGACGGTGCCCCGCATCAAACGAGCGTTGGTCGACATCGGTGTGAGGGCGAGTGACCGGCCGGACGGTTCCCTCCTGACCCTGACCGACAACAGCATCATCTCCTTCTTCGTCTTCGCAGGAATGCTGAACGTCTCCATCCAGTGGATGTCCAACGCCTCGAGCCATTTGGAAGAGGCGCTGTGCGTTGTGGCCGACTCGTGGAACGTGAACGACAGCACGGTGGCGGCCGGCATCATCGTCTCGCCGCAGGAGGACATGGCGCGTCTGTGCGGGGCCATGAGGCTGCCGGTGGAGGTCGGGCTGACCGATGACCAGCTCGAACACTTCCTTCGTGACGCAATTGACGGATGCGGGTTCTTCGAGCGGTTCCTGGAGGAAGCATTCCCGCAGACGCGATTCGACACCCTGGCCCAGCAGGCCGGGATCCGGATCCCGGACCCCGCGGAGGAGATCCTCGCCGAACTCGACGGGCAGCCCGAGGATGTCGTGGCCCAGTTGGTCGAACAGGCGCGTGCGGTCGCCGACACCGACATGGAACAGGCGGTGACGCTCCTGTCGCAGGCATCCGAGATCGCCAGGGCAGCCGACCTGGATCCGGTGTCAACCGGCATCAACGATGTTTTCGCCGCCATGATGGAGAAAACCCTCGACCACCCGGGGATTCAGGGAACCCAGGAAGCCGCTCTCGGCCAGGCCGTGCTCGAAGAGCTCAGGACGGAGAGCCGGGAACAAGGCGGCGACGAGCCACTCTCGGGGGCGACCGGGGGACCGGCGGTCCCTGAGGGCGGACATCAACACGACCACGGGATCCGGGAAATTCAGGATCTGGAGGACGAGATGCTGCGCCTGTTCGGGGCGGGAAACGCCGATTCCGCCGCATCCGGCCTTCCCCGGATCACCTTCCCGCTCGTCCTGGAAGCGCTGAGCGACGACTACGACTTCATCGAGAAGAACGGGGCCGCCGTGCTTTCGATCGGGGACAACGGACAGGAGATGGTGGTCGCGGTGGAGGGCTCGGAACTCGTCGTGACCTCTCGGTGGGACGGGGTGGACTGGGAAACCCATGACATTTCAGGACCGCTGACGCTCAACGAATGGAATGTGGACAACCATGCGCTGACGCTGCACAGCGGCATGGCCGGTCGCGTGGGTGACGCGGCAGCCACCGGGGAGGAAAACCGGCCGAATGCCGCCGAGCCCAGCTCCACGGAGCTCCATGATTTCCTGGACGAGATCATCGCCCGCGCCTCGTGGTGCATGGGCGCGGGGGCGACCAAGGACCAGATTGCCGACATGCTGGCCACGGCCGCTGATGAAGTGGAGAGCATCGACGATTTTCTCCGCGCGGAACTTGAAATGTTCGATGCCATTGACATTGATGCCGACAAGTGACGCGCCGCCCCAGGAGAACTGGAATGGTACAACCAAGGACCGAAGGGTTGAGACGTTGCCGAACATCGTCGCTGTCGGCGTGGAATTGATCAGCGGGGAGACGCCAACGCGCCTGCTTCTCGGCGCGCGGCTGCGCTAAACGATCCCGTCTCGGCGACCGCCCGGGCATACCGCAGGCCCTCGATACTCAAGCGTTTGGAGATAATCCCCACCTCATGACCTCAGTGTCCCGGCCGAGGCCGTGAAGCTCACGTACGGGAGGGGGCGGGGAGTCCTGTCCGGACCCCGAACGGGTA
>ERZ773014.1850-NODE-1850-length-12897-cov-3.667342_pt1 | contig 12897 bp, 12 predicted proteins | sample MGYA00580841_ERZ773014 | MGnify/ENA primary metagenome ERZ773014 (study PRJEB29015, sample SAMEA2737989) | human oral metagenome | biome: human oral; feature: human-associated habitat; material: dental | place: China | collected 2067 ...
TAATGCTATGGTTGGTGGTATGGCTAAGGTGGTACAAGATATTCCGCCTTATGTTATTGCCGATGGTCAACCAGCTCGTGTTATCGGATTGAACTCTGTTGGCCTATCTCGTGCAGGTATTTCAGAAGAGGTACGCCGTAGCTTGAAGCAAGCGTTCCGCATCATTTATCGTTCAGGCTTTAGCTTGTCTAGAGCGATTGAAGAGATGGAAATGCAACTTGATTCTTCCGTTGAAATTGAAAACTTATTACGCTTTTTACGCAATGCTGATCGTGGCATTATGCGTACACGTCGTGATTAATATGAAACTCTACATTATGTTTATATAATGTAGAGTTTTTTTGTGGTTATTTTATACTCTTTTTAGGCACATCCTTTTTGAGTAAGAGTGTAGGAAAATACAGTGCGTTTATAGCTAGAAAAGCGTTGAAATTATAGTAAAATGGCGTGATTTATAGTACAATATAGTGTATATGAGTATGTCTTAAAATTATACTCAAAACAAATGATTTGACGAAAAATTGTGGACCATATAAGGTTTCACATAGGAGGTATAGTCGTGGCAAAGGTAGGTTTAATTGCAGGTATTGGCGTTTTACCTGTTGAGTTCATGCGGGCTGCTCATATGTTGGGGCATCAAGTTGTAGTCATCGGAGTTGTGCCTGATACGGATCCCATATTAGAGAAAGAAGCGGATGCTTTTTACAACATTAGTGTGGCTAAGTTAGGTAAAATATTTAAAACCTTGAAAAAAGAGGGCATTACTGAGCTTACTATGCTCGGGAAGGTAACAAAGGAAATTTTATATAAAGGCTTATCCTTCCCTGATTTAAAAACTTTGGGTGTCCTTAAACGATTGAAAAATCGTAAAGATGATACTATTATGCTCGCTATTGTTGATGAAATTGAACGAGAAGGTTTTTCTGTTCTAGATCAAACTGTGTATTTGAAACCGTTCATGCCTAAGGTTGGGGTGTTGACCAAACAACAACCGACAGAAGAACAATGGCAGGATATTTGTTTCGGCTTTGAATTGGCTAAACAGATGGGCAAGCTTGATATTGGTCAAACTGTAGTAGTAAAGCATAAAGCAGCAATGGCTATTGAGGCTATTGAAGGAACTGATAAATGCATATTGCGTGGCGGTGAACTCGGTAGAGGTGAAGCCGTAGTCGTTAAGACTGAAAAACCAAATCAAGATGTTCGCTTTGATGTGCCTGCTGTAGGTATTAAGACATTAATGTCCATGATTGATAGTGGTTGTAATGTTTTGGCTGTAGAGGCTGAAAAGACGATATTTGTACAACAAGAAGATGTACTAGAAATGGCTAATCGCCATAATATTATTATTTGTGCTGTAGATCAAGCATTTGTAGATGCTAGAAAGGAACTATGATGAAAATTATGTTTTCTGCTGGCGAAGCGTCTGGAGACACACATGGCGCTAGCGTGGCCAAAGCGCTTTCACAAATAGATTCCAATATAGAAATGTTCGGTATGGGTGGCACTTTGATGGAGTTTGAAGTATCTAGGGACGCTTATGGGTGGGTGCATGACCCGCTCTTGCTAGGATCTGCTTTGAAACAGACCTTTGAGTCCCTGGGAGCTTAGTAAATGTCTTTGACTTTAGACGTTAAAAACGAGCTAGCTTGCGTCGTTCCTGCCAGTGTTAAGGAGGCGCAGGCAGAGGTGGCGTCTATATTGCGCTTTGCCGGTGGCTTGCAGCGTCTAAGGTCTGGCTACTTGGTGTATGCCGAATTAGATCATCAAGCTAGTGCCCAACGGCTGCGTAAACTTATTGCCCGCTATTACAAGGTAGAAACTGAGCTGATCAGGCTTAATCAGACCACTCCCGAGCGTGGGGAGCGCTATATGGTGCGCACCTTGGATAGCGGCAATAAACTGGCTGTAACTGGTCCTAGTAATCTATTTGCGCGGCAAAGCGGGCTGTTAAATTCCAAAGATGAACCGGTGTTGGGTCTACCTAAGCCGGTGATTTGGGGTGGTCGCACTGTAGTTGGTGCAGCTTGGCGGGGAGCTTTTCTAGCGCGCGGCTCATTAACTGCTCCGGAGCGTTCCTATGCCATGGAGGTGACCTGCCCTTCTGAGCAGGCAGCGGTGGCTTTGGTGGGGGTAGCTAAATCTATCGATTTAACCGCCACGCACCGTGAAGCTAGGCGCAGTTACCGGGTGGTGATCCGTGACGGGGAAGCTATTTCTAAAATGCTCACCCGTATGGGGGCTAAAAAGACGGTGGCCTTGTGAGATGAGCAGCGTTCGCGGCGTGAGTCGCGTGGTACTGCTAACCGCCTAGCTAATTTCGACGACGCCAACTTGCGTCGCAGCGCCCGGGCGGCAGTAACTAATAGTGCCAAGGTGGAGCGCGCCTTTGAAATTTTGGGTGATGACATCCCTGAAAACTTGCGCCAAGCCGGTTTATTGCGTTTGGAGCATAAGCATGCGTCTTTAGAGGAGCTAGGTCAGTTGGCGACGCCGCCGCTGACTAAGGATGCTATTGCTGGGCGGATTCGGCGCTTGCTGGCTAGCGCCGATAAGGTCGCTCACGAGCGTGGCATTGCTGACACTAGCTCGGTGCTGACTGGAGAGATGCTCGAAGACTGACGCCCATCGTGTTTGCGCTAACAACGATGTGATAAAAGCCGTTTAATGGGACTTAAGTCCTATTAAACGGCTTATCTGCTTTGAGTATGTATACGATCCTTTACGCTCTGTGAAATCCGTAAGGGGCAAATTGCCAAAGTGGATAGGCAAGCGGGCTTTTGTGAGGATAGACTGGCTGCGTCCGGTAAGGAACCGCACCTCGCGGGATCTGACTCCGGGGCACGTAAAGTGCATTTGACCAAGAAGAACTGTGCGCTATGTGCGCACTAGGAGGACACAAAGTGACCACCCGCGTTGGTATTAACGGCTTCGGCCGCATCGGCCGTAACTTCTTCCGCGCCGCCCTAAAGCAGGGAGCAGACCTTGAGGTTGTCGCCGTCAACGACCTGACCGACACCAAGACCCTAGCCCACCTACTAAAGTACGACTCCATCCTGGGTCGCTTCGACGGCGAAGTTTCCTTCACTGAGGACTCCCTCGTTGTAAACGGCAAGGAAATCAAGGTTCTAGCTCAGCGTAACCCCGCTGACCTGCCCTGGGGCGAGCTAGGCGTTGAGGTCGTTGTTGAGTCCACCGGTTTCTTCACCGATGGTGAGAAGGCCAAGGCTCACATCGAGGCTGGCGCCAAGAAGGTCGTCATCTCCGCTCCTGCGAAGAACGTTGACGGCACCTTCGTAATGGGTGTTAACGACGGCGACTACACCAACGACCTAACCATCGTTTCTAACGCCTCTTGCACCACCAACTGCCTAGCTCCTCTAGCCAAGGTTCTACACGAGAACTTCGGCATCGAGCGCGGCATCATGACCACCATCCACTCCTACACCGGTGACCAGCGCATCCTGGACGCTCCTCACAAGGACCTGCGTCGCGCCCGCGCCGCTGCCCTGAACATGATCCCCACCAAGACTGGTGCTGCTCAGGCTGTGGCCCTGGTTCTGCCCGAGCTCAAGGGTCGCTTCGACGGTCTAGCCGTCCGCGTCCCCACCCCGACCGGCTCCCTGACCGACCTGACCTTCGTGGCTGAGAAGGAAGTTTCCGTCGAGGCCGTTAAGGCTGCCGTCAAGGCCGCTGCTGAGGGTGAGCTCAAGGGTGTCCTAGAGTACACCGAAGACCCGATCGTCTCCTCCGACATCGTTGGTAACCCCCACACCTCCATCTTCGACGCCACCGAGACCAAGGTCATCGGCAACCTCGTCAAGGTTCTGTCCTGGTACGACAACGAGTGGGGCTACTCCAACGCTCTGGTTCGCCTGACCGCCCTGGTCGGCTCCAAGCTCGCCTGAGCTAAGACGAACTAACGGGAGTATGACTCTCTAAAGCTGAGCCCGCGCACATTAGTACGCGGGCTCAGCTGCACCGGGCCTACTTAAAGTAGGCAACCGGATAACTCCGCTATTAGCGGATACAAAGCTGTATTAAAGGAGAAAACGATTATGAAGACCATCGAGAGCCTCGGTGATCTAAGCGGCAAGAGCGTACTAGTTCGCTCCGACTTTAACGTGCCGCTAGATGCAGACAAGAACATTACCGATGACGGTCGTATCCGTGCCGCTCTACCTACCCTGAAGCTGCTGCTTGACGCTGGCGCCAAGGTAATTGTGGTGGCTCACCTGGGTCGCCCCAAGGGCAAAGTCAACCCCGACTACTCGCTAGCCCCCGTGGCCAAGCGTCTAGAGGAGCTGGCCGGCGTTAAGGTAACCCTGGCCAGCGACACCGTAGGCGAGGGTGCCAAGGCTGCTGTGGCCGAGGCCAAGCCCGGCGAGATCGTGCTGCTGGAGAACGTACGTTTCAACGCTGCTGAGACCTCCAAGGACGACGCTGAGCGCGAAGCTTTCGCCAAGGAACTGGCCGCTCTGGCTGACGTGTTCGTCTCTGACGGTTTCGGTGTTGTGCACCGCAAGCAGGCTTCGGTTTACGACGTTGCCAAGCTGCTGCCGGCCGCTACCGGTCTGCTAGTTGCCAAGGAAATCGAGTCCCTAGGCAAGGCCGTCAACAACCCTGAGCGTCCCTACGTAGTGGTTCTGGGTGGCTCCAAGGTTTCCGACAAGCTCGGTGTTATCGCCAACCTGCTGTCCAAGGCTGACAAGCTGATCGTCGGTGGCGGTATGGCCTACACCTTCCTTGCTGCCAAGGGCTACGGGGTTGGTACCTCGCTGCTGGAGAAGGACCAGATTGACACCGTCAAGGGCTACATCGAGACCGCTGAAAAGAACGGCGTCGAGCTGCTGCTGCCCGTTGACACCGTAGTGGCCCCCTACTTCGGTGCTGACGCCCCGGCCACCGTGGTTCCTTCCACCGAGATCCCGGACGACCAAATGGGTCTGGACATCGGCCCCAAGACCCGCGAGCTGTTCGCTGACGCCATCAAGTCTGCCAAGACCGTGGTGTGGAACGGCCCCATGGGTGTATTCGAATTCCCCGCTTTTGCCGAAGGCACCAAGGCTGTCGCCAAGGCTATGAGCGAGTCTGACGCGTTCAGCGTCATCGGTGGTGGCGACTCTGCCAGCGCCGTACGTAACCTGGGCTTCGACGAGTCCACGTTCTCTCACATTTCCACCGGTGGTGGCGCCTCCCTCGAGCTGCTCGAAGGCAAGGTTCTACCCGGTATCGCTGTTTTGGAAGGCTGAAAATATGACCAACCGTACCCCCCTTATGGCCGGTAACTGGAAGATGAACCTCGACCACCTCGAGGCCAACCACCTAATCCAGGGCCTGGCTGTAGAGCTGAAGGAAGACGAGCACGACTACTCCAAGTGTGAGGTAGTTGTTTTCCCGCCTTTCACCAGCATCCGTTCCGTGCAGACCGTCGTCGAGGCTGACGAGCTGGGCATCAAGTACGGTGCTCAGGACGTATCCACCCACGACAACGGTGCCTACACCGGTGAAATCTCCACCGACATGCTAACCAAGCTAGGCTGCACCTACGTGCTAATGGGCCACTCCGAGCGTCGTGAATACCACGGCGAGTCCGACGAGTACGTTGGCGCCAAGGCCCGCAAGGTCCTAGACGCTGGCATGACCCCGCTGCTGTGCTGCGGTGAGGCTCTAGAGGTCCGCAAGGCTGGCACCCACGTAGAGTTCGTGGTTGGCCAGATCCGCGCCGCCCTCAAGGGCTGGAGCGGTGAGGACGTCGCCAAGATCGTCATCGCTTACGAGCCCATCTGGGCCATCGGTACCGGCGAGACCGCTACCAGCGAAGACGCTCAGGAAGTCTGCGGCGCCATCCGCGCCGCCCTGCGCGAGGACTACGGTGACGAGGTTGCCGACGTCGTGCGCGTGCTCTACGGCGGCTCCGCCAAGCCCGGCAACATCAAGGAGCTCATGGCTCAGCCTGACATCGACGGCGCCCTGGTTGGTGGCGCTTCCCTGAAGGCTGACTCCTTCGGCGAGATGGCCAACTTCTACGCCTGATAACACTCAGTCGTAAAACGGGGGTCAACCTCAAGGTTGGCCCCCGTTTAACGCTGCAACTATCTAGTGTTTAAAGCTAGTAATTCGTTAAAAACTTCTTTGCACAGGTAGTATTTCAATTAGTGCAGCTATAGCTGCAAACCCGACTACTAATAAGGAGGCGCGTAAGGTGGCTATCTTGGCAATCGTGCTTAAGGTTTTGCTATTCCTGTCTAGCTTCTTCCTGATTTTGACGATCCTGCTACACAAAGGCCAGGGCGGCGGTCTGTCCGACATGTTCGGTGGCGGTCTGTCTAGCTCGGTAGGTTCTTCCGGTGTGGCTGAGCGTAACCTCAACCGCATTACCATCGGTGTGGCCATCATTTGGGTTGCCACTATCGTGGGTCTAGGTCTAATCGCTCGCTTTGCCTGATCGTGATCAGCTGGCGAAAGCCTTAGAAACATACCTTTCGCACCTGCGGGTAGAGCGCGGCTTAAGTCAGAATACCGCTGGAGCTTACCAGCGCGACTTAAGCCGTTACGTTAATTTTCTCCGCAGTCGCGCAGTCACTGACCCTAGTGCTATCACCAGCACTGACGTCAGTGACTTTCTTCTTGCTATTCGCTCCGGGGCCGACGGCGCCTCGCCTTTAGCCCCTTCCTCAGCCTCACGTTGTATTACGGCTGTGCGTGGCTGGCATAAGTTCATTGCTGAAGAAGGCATAACCGTAGATAACCCAGCGGCCCAAGTGAAACCGCCAGCTATCGCTAAGCGACTACCTAAAGCCCTGTCTATCTCCCAGGTGGAGGCTTTGATAGAGGCCGCCAATATTGATGACTCTCCTTTAGGTCTACGTGATCGGGCCCTGATTGAGTTGCTTTACGCCACCGGAGCGCGTATTTCTGAAGTAGTTTCACTAAGTATCGATGATTTTGACCGTGACAACGGTGTAGTGCGCCTATTTGGTAAAGGCTCAAAAGAACGCCTGGTGCCGGTAGGGCGCTACGCCCTGGCTGCCTTGGATGCTTACCTGGTGCAATCACGCCCTATCCTTGGTCTAAAAGGCACCGGTTCACCAGCTATTTTCCTAAATACTTTAGGTAGGCCCTTAAGCCGTCAAAGTGCTTGGGCCGTGCTGCAAGGCGCAGCTAAACGTGCAAACTTAAGCGAGCATATTTCGCCGCACACTTTGCGTCACTCATTTGCCACCCATCTACTAAACGGTGGGGCAGACGTGCGCGTAGTGCAGGAAATGCTCGGTCATGCCTCGGTAACCACTACGCAGATATACACCAAAGTCACCATCGACCATCTGCGCGAGGTATATGCCACCAGCCACCCGCGAGCACGCGGCTAAAAATCCCTCAAATAAGTTTGCTATTAGCTATCCGGCGCGGCTGGCCTGGTTTTAAAGCCAGCTTGCACTAGGCTTGAGCCGTGAACGATTCCCAGCAACCCGGCAACGACACCCACGAACTACCGGTCGTGGATTTTCCGGTTCCCATGCCGTTGGATGCTCACGGCCCGGCTCGAGTTATCTCGGTATGTAACCAGAAAGGTGGGGTAGGTAAAACTACTACCACCATTAACTTGGCAGCTGCACTGGCAGAATATGGCCGTAAAGTGTTGATCGTTGACTTTGATCCGCAAGGTGCGGCCTCAGCTGGTTTGGGTATCAACTCGAATGTTTTGGACACCACTATCTATGATCTGCTAGTGGCTAACCGTCCAGATGTGCGCCCAGCCATTCACCACACTGCGGTGGAGGGGCTAGATATTGTTCCTGCCAACATTGATCTATCTGCCGCTGAGGTGCAGCTGGTTAACGAGGTGGCCCGCGAGCAGGCTTTGCATCGAGTGCTGCGTCCAATCATGGACGATTACGACGTTATCTTTGTAGACTGTCAGCCTTCGCTAGGTTTGCTTACCATTAATGCTCTAACTGCTTCACACGGGGTGTTGATTCCCTTAGAGACTGAGTTTTTTGCGCTACGTGGTGTGGCATTGCTAGTTGAGACTGTTGATCGTATTCGTGATCGTCTAAACCCACGACTACAAATTGACGGTATTTTGGCCACCATGGTTGACCCGCGCACTTTGCATTCCCGTGAAGTACTAGAGCGGCTAGAAGAAGCTTTCCAAGAGCGGCTTTATAATACTCAGATTCGCCGTACGGTTAAGTTCCCTGACGCGTCTGTGGCTAGCGAGCCAATCACCGTGTATGCGCCTACCCATCCGGGGGCTGAGGCTTACCGGCGTCTTGCCCGTGAAGTGATCTCACGCGGTAACGTGGCCTAGAAGTGGCTGAGGCTAGATAGCGTTTATGCCTCAGCAATGAGAAGATTAAAGGGTGAGTGACGTTTCCCTTGATTTTTCAGGTCAAGAATTTTATGACGACGACGACCTGGAAGAAATAGAAGTTGATGACAGTGACTTGGAGCCCTCTACCACCTCTGCTGATACAGGTAAGTCAGGCGGCCAGCAGGTCCATGATCCACATCAGGAGCAAGGGGAGCGTCTACAAAAAGTCTTAGCCCACGCTGGTGTGGGTTCTAGACGCATGAGCGAAAAGCTGATTGCTGCTGGTCGGGTAAGTGTAGACGGTGTCAAGGTTAGGGATATGGGCTTGCGAGTTGATCCGCAAACCCAGGAAATCCGTGTTGACGGCCAGCGCATTTTGGCCGATCCAGACGTGATCACGGTGATGCTTAATAAGCCCACCGGGGTGGTAACCACCATGGAAGATCCGCAGGGACGTCCGACTGTGGCCGCTTTTGGGCGCCGCTATGTAGAAGAGCACAAGCTTGGCTCAATCCGTTTAGTGCATGTAGGGCGTTTAGATACTGACACTGAAGGCTTATTACTACTTAGTAACGATGGCCAGCTCTCGCATCGTTTGATGCATCCCTCGTATGAGACCTCAAAAACCTATATAGCCATTGTTAAAGGCAAGTTTGAGCGCGGCACTGCGCGAAAGTTACAGCACGGCATTGAACTAGATGATGGCCCTATTAATGCCGACAAGGTAACCATTAAAGAAGCCACCAAAGCCGGCTCAATTGTGGAGGTTACGCTTCACAGTGGCAGGAACCGGATTGTGCGCCGCATGCTAGCAGCAGTAGGTCACCCAGTGCAGCGTCTGGCGCGTACCCGCATTGCTAATTTGCATTTAGGTTCGCTTGCCCCTGGCCAAATGCGTGCCTTAACTAGTGAAGAAATCATGGAGCTACAGCGAGAGCTAGAACTGTGACTAAGCTGCAAGAGGGACAAAACCCCGCAAGTGACGCCTCTAAAGCAGGGGAGGGGGTTGCACCCAAGGCACTAGACGACGTCAAGGATGCGCCAGGCCAGGCACTTGCTAATAAGCTAGACAGTGTCAGTTTAGCTGCTGCCTCCACGAACTTGATTACCGAACCCGCGCCATTAGTTAACTCGCCAGTACTGATTATTGGGGCAGGTTTGCTAGGAGCCAGCATTGGTTTAGCCCTAACACGCGCTGGCGTGCAAGTATGGCTAGAAGACTCTTCGCCCACCGGCCTGGAACTAGCTTGCGATTTAGGTGCAGGCCAGCCGCTATCTGTCCAGCCTGCACCGGTGCCAGCCCTAGTAGTGGTGGCCACGCCCCCGGATGTGGCCGGCGACGTCGTCGTACACGCCCTACGCAACTACCCCGGCGCCGTCGTAACTGACGTAGCCAGCGTAAAAGAACCCATTGCCAAGCGCGTACTAGAGTGCGTACCTAACCTAGCCCAGCGCTACGTAGGCTCCCACCCCATGGCGGGCCGCGAGCGCTCCGGGGCGGCTAGTGCCCGCGCTGACCTGTTCGACGCGCGCCCCTGGGTATTGGTAGCAACCCCTGTCACCAGTCCAAATTCCTTAAGCGCAGTGCGTCAACTAGCCATTGACCTGGGTGCGTTACCCACTCAGCTAGGTGCCGCTGAGCATGACCGAGCAGTGGCGCTAATATCGCACACCCCGCAACTAGTAGCCTCAGCACTAGCCGCACGTCTAGAACAAGCCCCCGAAGTGGCCTTAAACCTAGCCGGTCAAGGGCTGCGTGACACTACTCGTATTGCCGCCTCCGATCCGCGGCTGTGGGCAGCCATCCTAAACGCCAACCGTTCCTCGGTAGCCCAAGTGCTACGTGAACTGCGGGTTGATATAGACGACCTGATCGAGGCGCTGGAACAGGGCAGCGGCGCAGTGGGCACAGTCGTAGACGTAATGCAACGCGGTAATCTGGGCCGTGACCGTATTCCGGGTAAACACGGCGGGGCCCCCAGTCGATACGCCGAAGTAATGGTGCTGATCCCAGACGCTCCCGGGCAGCTAGCGCGGCTATTTAACGATGTGGGTGCGGCTCAAGTAAATATTGAAGACTTGGTGATTGAGCACTCTGCAGGTCAGAGTCAAGGCCTGGCCACATTACTGGTGGCGCCGGCGGCGGCGGTGGGGCTGCGGCAAGCTTTAGAGCAGCAGGGATGGAAGATAGTGGCTAATTAAACCCTGCGCCGCTAGCGCTAAAACGTGGTATCTGGCTTGTTTACATGGCAAGCTGACACTAGAAGCTTAAAATTTAGGAGTAAAAGATGGGGATTGTTGTAGCTATCGACGGGCCGAGTGGCTCGGGTAAATCATCTGTGTCCCTGGCGGTAGCCCGCCAGCTGCAACTGGCCTACCTGGATACGGGGGCCATGTATCGCGCAGCCGCCTGGTGGTGCGAACATTTAGGGATCGATCTAGAAGACCAAGAAGGCGTCAGCGACGCTGTCATTTCCATGCCTCTACACATGGACACTGACCCTGAGCACCCTGGGCTAAGCGTGGATGGCACCGATATTGCCCAGGCCATTCGTGAGCCGCATATCTCTGCGGTAGTTTCCAAGATTGCTGCAAACCTGGATGTGCGCGCCGAACTAGGTCGCCGCCAGCGTGAATTGATTGAGCATGGCGCAGCCAATGGCGGCATTGTGGCAGAAGGACGCGACATCACCACCGTGATTGCTCCTGACGCCCAAGTGCGCCTACTAATCACCGCCTCCGAGGAAGCTCGCCTAGAGCGCCGCGCCGCCCAGTTAGAGGCCGCCGGTAAGAGCGTAGATGCAGCTGCTCTGCGTGACCAGGTGCTACGGCGCGACCGCGACGACGCTAAAGTTTCCCAATTCCTTGAGGCTCCCGAAGGCGTAACCCTAGTTGACACCTCCAACTTGGACTTTAACCAAAGTGTTGAGAAGGTCAGTGAGCTAGTGCGCGCAGCCATTGAGGAAGACCAGGCGCTAGGGGAGAGCGAGCGCCTACGCACCGACGCCATGCGCGCCACTTTGAGTGAATATGACCTTGATGCTGAAGACTTAGCGTTACTAGATGGTCCCGCCCGTAACGGTGCTGAAGAAAAAAATGAGGCTGGTTTACCCGTGCTGGCCGTGGTTGGCCGCCCTAACGTAGGTAAATCCACGCTGGTCAACCGTGTACTAGGGCGACGCGAGGCAGTAGTTCAAGACCGCCCCGGAGTGACTCGCGACCGCGTTTCCTACCCGGCCCACTGGGCTGGACGCGACTTCACCATTGTTGACACTGGCGGTTGGGAAGTTGATGTCGCCGGGCTGGACGCCTCGGTAGCTTCCCAGGCTGAGGTGGCAATCGAAATGGCTGACGCAGTGCTGCTGGTAGTGGATGCTACCGTGGGCATTACCGAAACTGACGCCCAGGTAGTTAAGCTGCTGCGTCGCTCTGGCAAGCCAGTGGTGCTGGCCGCTAACAAGGTGGATTCTTCTGCGCAGGAAGCCGACGCCTATGCGCTGTGGAATCTTGGCTTGGGAGAGCCTTACCCTGTATCCGCGCTACACGGGCGCGGTAGTGGTGATGTGCTAGATGCCTGTATGAAAATTTTGCCTCTAGTTAGCGCGGTTGCTGGCCCGGCCCCTGAGGGTAACTTGCACCGAGTGGCACTGGTGGGTCGCCCCAATGTGGGTAAGTCTTCTTTGCTTAACTCCATTGCGGGCTCGCAGCGTGTAGTGGTTAATGAGTTGGCTGGCACCACCCGTGACCCGGTTGACGAAATCATTGAGCTTGACGGGCGCAAGTGGGTGTTTGTTGACACTGCAGGTATCCGCCGGCGCGTCAAGCAGTCTCGCGGCGCTGATTTCTACGCGGTTTTGCGTACTCAGGCTGCCATTGAAAAAGCTGAAGTAGCCGTGGTGCTACTGGATGGCTCTGATGTGGTCAGCGAGCAGGATGTGCGCGTAATCCAGCAGGTAGTTGACGCTGGTCGCGCCTTGGTGTTGGTTAACAACAAGTGGGACCTGGTAGATGAGGATCGCCAGGCACAGCTTAAGTGGGAGATTGAAAAAGACCTGGCCCACGTTTCCTGGGCGCCGCATATTAACCTGGCAGCTAAGACCGGTTGGCACACTAACCGTTTGGTGCGTGCTCTCGACGCCGCCCTTGAGGGTTGGTACACCCGTATTCCGACGGCGCGACTAAACGCCTTCCTAGGGGAGTTGCAGGCTGCTAACCCGCACCCGCTGCGTGGAGGTAAGCAGCCACGTATCTTGTTTGGGGCGCAGGTGCAGGTGGCGCCGCCGCGCGTAGTGCTGTTTACTACCGGTTTCTTGGACCCAGGTTATCGCCGCTTTATTGAGCGCCGTTTGCGTGAAGAATTTGGCTTTACTGGTTCTCCTATCCAGATCGGTGTACGTGTGCGTGAGAAGCGTAAGCGTAAGTGACCAAATAAAAGTGACGTAGCTCATTAGGTTTAAATTTCCCTTTGAGTGGTTGCTTGCGGTAGTCTCTTATCCGTTGCGAGCGAAGAGAAAGTCGTAAGCACACGGGCTGTGGCGCAGTTTGGTAGCGCACTTGACTGGGGGTCAAGGGGTCGTGGG
>ERZ773014.1853-NODE-1853-length-12885-cov-9.040296_pt1 | contig 12885 bp, 10 predicted proteins | sample MGYA00580841_ERZ773014 | MGnify/ENA primary metagenome ERZ773014 (study PRJEB29015, sample SAMEA2737989) | human oral metagenome | biome: human oral; feature: human-associated habitat; material: dental | place: China | collected 2067 ...
AATGAAGATCAGTTTATATTTGTGGATACGCCAGGGATTCACAAACCTAAACATTTACTTGGGGAACACATGACTAATGTGGCATTGGAAGCACTTGAAAATGTGGATTTGATAATGTTTATGCTGGATGGGACACAGGAAATTTCAACTGGGGATATGTTTGTTAATGAAAATGTGCGAAGTGTAAATACACCAATTGTACTTGTTATTAACAAAATTGATAAAATGACGGATGAGGAAATTGAGGAGAAGAAAAAGGAAATTCGTGAAAAATTGGGAGAATTTGATGAAATAATAACTCTTACGGCGGAATATGCGATTGGGATTCATAAGATATTTGAAGTTGCTGAGAAATATTTGTCAAATGATGTGTGGTTTTATCCAGAAGATTACTATACAGATTTGCCAGTAAATAAAATTGTTGTGGAAACAGTAAGAGAAAAAATTTTACATCATACGAAAGATGAGATTCCGCATAGTGTGGCTGTGGAAATTATTAATGTGGAAACGAAGCCGACAATTAGAAAATATGATATTAATATTTATGTTGAAAGGGATAGTCAAAAGGGGATTATTATTGGAAAAGATGGGGCTATGCTGAAGAAAATTGGGATAGAGGCTAGACGGGAAATTGAGCATCTGATTGATTTGAAGGTTAATTTGAAATTATGGGTAAAAGTTAAGAAGAAGTGGAGAAAAAATAAGAAATTTCTTGATGAAATGGGTTATAAAATAAAATAATTTTTGATTTTCTTAGATTAGTGATTGTTTTTATTGCTTATTTATATTAAAATTTCTTAACATAGAGCATCACAATAAAACTTATTTATAAAGAAAAATTAAAGACATAGAATTATTTAGTTATTTTGATAACAAGTTTAATGTTTTACAACAAAAAAACTTTTGAAAGGAGGAAAAATAGAGATGGATTTTAAAATACATTCAAAATTTCAGCCAACTGGAGATCAGCCTCAGGCTATCCAAAAAATCGTGGAAAACTTGGAAGATGGTATTACGGATCAGATTCTGCTTGGGGTTACGGGATCAGGAAAGACATTTACAGTTGCGAATGTTATTGAAAAAATAAATCGTCCAGCCTTGATAATGGCACCGAATAAGACGCTTGCAGCACAGCTTTACAATGAATACAAGCAGTTTTTTCCTGAAAATGCTGTTGAATATTTTGTATCTTACTATGATTATTACCAGCCTGAAGCATATATTATGCAAACTGACACGTATATTGAAAAGGACTCTTCGATTAATGATGAGATTGATAAATTGCGGCATGCGGCGACAGCGGCGCTTTTGAACAGAAGAGACGTTATTATTGTAGCTTCAGTTTCGGCAATTTATGGATTGGGATCACCAGAGGCTTATAAAGAGAGAGCAATTCCGATTGATGTGGAAACTGGATTTGAGAGAAATGAGCTTATAAAAAGGCTGATTTCACTTAGGTATGAGAGAAATGATATTGCCTTTGAGCGTGGGAAATTTCGTGTGAAAGGGGATATTCTTGATTTACATCCATCTTATCAGGATACAGGATACCGTTTTGAATTTTTTGGAGATGATTTGGAAAGCATTTCAGAGATTAATACGCTTACTGGACAGAAAATTAGAAATATAAAAAGAATCACAATAATGCCTGCAACTCACTATTTGACAAATGAAGATACAAAAGTGATGTTTGAGTCAATAAAAAAGGAAATGGAAGAAAGAGTGCATTTTTTCCAGAAAGAGGGAAAACTACTGGAAGCACAGAGAATTGAGCAAAGAACAAAGTATGATTTGGAAATGATTGAGGAAATTGGTTATTGTAAAGGTGTGGAAAACTATTCTAGATATTTGACAGGAAAGAGTGAAGGAGAAGCACCTGATACGTTAATTGACTATTTTCCAGAGGATTTAGTCGTATTTCTGGATGAGTCGCACATTTCAGTTCCGCAGATAAATGGGATGTATAAGGGAGATAGAGCAAGAAAGCAGTCTTTAATTGACAATGGATTCAGGCTTCCAAGTGCTTATGATAACCGTCCGTTAAAATTTGAGGAATTTTTTGGGAAAATCCCGCAAGTTGTATATATTTCAGCCACTCCAAGCGATTATGAGCTGGAACATTCAAATGGTGAAGTTGTAGAGCAGCTTGTACGTCCAACAGGAATTGTAGAGCCAAGTATCGACATTCGTGAAACAAAAAATCAAATTGATGACTTGATGGATGAAATAAAAACAAGAACGGCAAGAAAAGAACGGATTTTAGTTACAACCTTGACAAAAAAAATGGCAGAAGAACTGACAGATTACTATTTGGAATATGGAATAAAAGTAAAATATATGCACTCTGACATTGATACGCTAGAAAGAACAGAGATAATAAGAGGCTTGAGAAAAGGTGAATTTGATGTTCTGGTTGGAATAAACTTGCTGCGGGAAGGGCTGGATATTCCAGAAGTTTCATTAGTGGCAATTTTGGAAGCAGACAAGGAAGGGTATTTACGTTCGAGAAGATCTTTAATTCAGACAATGGGACGTGCAGCAAGAAACGTGGAAGGACATGTTATCCTATATGCCGACAGAATAACAGGCTCTATGCAGGAAGCCATTGATGAGGTAAACAGACGGCGTGAAGTTCAGGAAAAATACAACTTGGAAAACAACATTAATCCAAAATCAATTGTAAGAGAAATCGCAGAGTCAATCGTAGACTATGAAATTGAAAAAGAAAATGAAGCAAACAAAGCAATTAAGCAGTATAAGAGTGAAAAAGACGTGGAAAAGGAAATTAAGAAACTTGATAAGCAGATTAAGAAATTGGCTGAAGAGCTTAATTTTGAAGAAGCTATTAAGTTGAGGGATAAAATGAATGAATTGAAGAAGTTGTTAATTGAACTGTAAATTATAAAAAATTAATTAAAAAAATGATTGACAATTGAAAAATTCTATACTATAATATGCATAGAAAATAACTTGGTCAGATGTAATTTTATTACAGGACTATCTAATCCACTATGCGTAGTGGATTTTTTTGTGGAGGGGGAAATGGGAGACATTGTGTATGATAAACCTTTTAAAGCGCATGACAGGGGAAAATATTTATTAAATTTCAATTTTCTGTAAAAAGAGAGGTTATTCTAAAATGACAAATAAAATATCAAAATTTTTGATTGGAAGTTTGATTTTATTATTTTATCTTACAATTTATTATCAGATTATAGCTCTATATTTACCTGTTTTTCTTTGGATATTTTTGTTAATATTAAATATTCTTGGATTATTTTTTTTACCTTTTTTGATGATTTTAGGAATGTTTTATCTAGGTTATTATAGCAAATTTATATTAAAATACATGAATAAATTTTTCCTAGGCATAGTATTATTAGTAATATTTTTTTTAATTTATTGTGATTCACTTAATTGTAAAACGACAGAAAGTCCAGTAGTATTAGAGTGTGGTTTTGCACATATTTTATCATATATTTGCCATTTATTTTATGTAGTTGGACTATTATGGGGTGAAAAAGCAATAAAATTATTGAATGACAGGGGTATTTATAAGTACAAGAGATTAATCACTCTTTTCAGAGAATAGAGAAAAATAATAGAATAAAAAACTATATATAATTGAAATTTATATACTTTTACAATGGCTGAAAAGCATTAATAAAGGAGTATTTTAATATGAAAAACAAAAAAACAGATATACAGCTAGAAAAGAATAAAATTAGACAAGAAATTTTGAAAAAAAGAAATAATTTATCCACTGAAGAAGTAGAAAAAAAAAGTGATTTAATTATTCAAAATTTGGAAAAATTTATAAAAAATGCTGAAAATATAATGATTTTTATGGATATGAAAAATGAAGTGAGAATCACAAAATTGATGAAACTTTATCCTGAGAAAAGTTTTTTTATTCCAAAAATTACAGATAGTAAAAATAGAGAAATGAAAATTAATAAATATAAGGAAAATGAGCTTGTATTACATAAATTTGGATATTATGAATCTTCTTCCAGCGATTTTTATAACGAAAACATTTTGGATATTGTAATTGTTCCAGCAGTTGTCTTTGATTTTGAAAAAAATCGAATTGGATTTGGCGGTGGATATTATGATACGTTTTTGAAAAAAGTTAGAGAAAAAAATAAAAAAGTTTTGTTTATTGGTATATGTTATGATTTTCAAATAGTTGATGAAGTTCCAACAGAAAGTCATGATATGATTTTAGATTTTATAGTTAGTGAAAATAAAGTTATTTAATTAAATTATTAGAAAAAATACGCCATTCATCTCATTTTTAATAATATGAGTGCTTTGGCGTAATTTAATTAGTAAATTATATCATCTGTTTCTTTTAATCCAGTTTCTTTTATTATGTTTATTATTTCTTTTTCATTTTCATTTTCTCCGTTCCAAAATTCATTACTGTAATATTTATTCCAAGTTCCATTAGATGTATCATAGGTAACTAGGAAAGCCATGTATTCATTTTGAGTTTCGGGATTATATACGTACATTCTGTAATTATAGTATCTTGGAGCATTTTGATACTCTAGTTTTGTTAAATTTACCCAAGGGTATAATTTATCCACATCTTTTTCAAATTCCACAAAAGAATTTAAAATATCTTCATAAGTAAAACTATTTTTCTTGTTCTTGTTGTAACTTAATCCTATTTCTATATATTTTTCATTAGTATCGTTATCCACAGTTTCATAAACCATTTTTTTTTGGTCCGTATCACAATAAACCTTGTTTGTCAATCTCTCTTTCTTTACAAGTTCCACCATTTTATCTGCATATTCTGTATTCTCTTTAAACCAGTCACAGCTAGCAGAAAATGTTGTCGCTCCAATCACTAAAAATGCTAATGTTAAAATCTTTTTCATAAATTTTCCCTTTCTTAAAATATATTTTTTATTTATTTAAAACTAATCATTGCTGTAGCCCTTCCAGCATTTTTTCCCTCTCTTCTATAAGAATGAAATTTCTCATTAAATGTGCTTTCATTTGCTACAATCAAATTTTCCTTTTTTATCCCAAATTTCAATGCCATAAGTTCATTAAATTTTGTATTGTCAAAATGATATTTTTTTGTTTCTTCATTAAACCAGAATGATTCTTCTACAATTTTGCCATCACTTTTTCCAAATTTTTCCATAAACTTATCATAAAACTCATTTCCAACTTCATAGTCCTTTTGTCCGATTCCAATTCCTAATGCCATTATTACATTCTCAATTTTCGTTCCATAATTTTTTTTCATTTCCAAAAGTCCTGACTTCATTATTTGCTTAAATGTCCCCGGCCATCCTGAATGCCATACCCCAATAACCTGATTTTCCTTATCATATACAAAAATCGGCAAACAATCCGCATAAAATGTAAAAATTGCAATATCTTTCCTTTTTGTCAGAAATCCATCAATATCTTCTTCTTTTTTATAATAATATTTTGTTGTATCTTCATCAATAATTTTCACATTGTTAGAATGTGTCTGAAAAGCCATCACTTCTTGCTTGTTCGTTAAATTCAACTCTTTTAACAACTTTTCACGATTTTTTTTCTGTATTCCTTCTATTTGATTTTCGATTGGGCAATAATCAGACATATTTCCAGCGATTTTCTTTGTATAAACTGCTGTAATACCGTATTTTTCAAATTCTTCAATATAATAATAATTTTTATTTTCTATAAACATAACTATCTATCCTTTTATATTTTTTTACATACTGTTTGATAAATTTGAAAATATCATTTCTATCGCTTTAATTTGTTCATCTAAATTTTTTATATGCCAAGTATTATTTACTTTATTCATATTAACAGTTGTAGTCATTTCTGTATAATTTTCTTCTTTTTTAAATTCATCTTCTATAACTCCGCTTATACCGTTCATAAATTTAGAAAAAGCTTCCTTTTTCCCCATTTTTTCCATTTGAGATGTCATATCTTGTATATCTTTATATTGCAATTTTTGTGCAACAAGCTTTAAAAGTTCATATTCATTTTGAAGTTTTGCAATGTTCCCTTTGCTATTATCAAAAACTTTTACTTTTTGAGTAATTTGCACTTCTTCATCATTAAAAAATCTAATTTCTTCTATTTTACTTTTTTGATACTCGATACCTTTTTCTATCATATTAACTACCATTTGTTTCATTGCCTGAGTGGCAAATGTTTCATTTTTATTTTGAAATTCTTTTGCCATCATATCTTCTATAAATTTTTTAGTGACTTCTTTAGCTTTATTTCTAAATTTATCATTATCAGCTTCAAAACCTTTTTTTACTTCTAAAGAATTCTTTTTCATTTTTTTCTCAGAAATTTTGTAACTTTCACTTTTTGTAACATTGTAGTCCAATTTAGGCTCAGGCCCACACATTTGTACAGATAACAGCACTAATACCGTCATCAGTAATTTTTTTATTTTCATAATATCTCACTTCCTTCTAACTATTTTTTTATTTTTTTATAAAAACATTATTATCACATAACCTGAAATTATCGAAAAAATCATCAGAAATCTTTTATTATTTTTTTCTATTCCCAAAATAATCCGTTAATTCCAAAAACAATTGATTACCCTCAAACTCATCTTCAATAATCTTTTTTGCTTTTTCCAAATATTCCTGCAACAACTTTTTGCTTTTCTCAAGTCCAAAAATACTAGGATAAGTCGTCTTTTCATTTTGAGCATCATTCGATTTTTTACCAATTTCCTCAAAATTCCCTTCAATATCCAAAATATCATCCTTAATCTGAAAGGCAATTCCCAATAATTTTGAATATTCCACCATTTTTTCACGCTTTTCACTTTCAACATCCAAAGCAATCATCGGCAATTCAATCGCAGCAGTCAGTAATTTTCCAGTCTTATGTGCGTGAATATACTTTAATGTGTCAATTTCCACTTTCTTATTTTCAGACTCCATATCCACAAACTGCCCTCCGACCATTCCAAAAAATCCTGCATATTCAGACAATTTAGAAATAATTTCAATCTTATTTTTAGCTCCTAAACTTTTAGAATTAGCAATTATCCCAAAGGCTTCCGTCAAAAGAGCATCTCCCACAAGAACCCCAATTGCTTCATTGTATTTTTTGTGAACTGTAAGTTTACCACGTCTGTAATCATCATTGTCCATCGCTGGTAAATCATCGTGAACAAGTGAATAGCAATGTATAAACTCAAGTGCAGCAGCAATTTCCTTAATTTTATCATAACTTTTACAATTATTTTTTTCAAACAAATCACAAATCATATACATCAAAATAGGACGTATTCGCTTTCCTCCGTTCATAACCGCATATTCCATTGCCTCTGCCAATTTTTCAGGATATTTATTTTCATAATTGCCAAGTAATTCCTTTAAATTGCCTTCTACAATTTTCTTTTTATCTTCCAAATATTCCCGTAACATTTTACCCCCAATCACTCAAATTTTTATTTTTAAAAAACAATCTTCTTAAAATAAATTTACTTCAAAACTGAACTCAAAAATTTTAAATATTCTACTATCTTTGAAAATCTGCCTATCTTTATTCAAACTTTTCCATTTCCAGTTTCCCATTTTTTTCAAGTACCTTCATAACTTTCCCTTCCCCAGCTTCAAGCAATTTCTCCGAATCCTTAATGAGCTTAATCGCCTTCTCGTATTCAGAAATCGAATCATCTAACGACAATTCTTCACTTTCCAATTTTTCCAAAATTTCATCAATTTGTGCAATATTTTCTTCATAACTTTGTTTTTTTGCTGCCATTTTTATTTTTCTCCTTCATATTTTTTATTTAATCCTCAAACCTATAAAAACTAACCACCTTCTTATTATAATCCCTCTCGTCGTACTTCACAAAATTACCTATTTTATCAGCCATTTTCTCATACGTGCTGTGTTCTGAAATTATAATTCCATCTCGTTCCAAAAGATTTTCTTCTGATATTTTTTCAATTGTTTTTGTTGAAATATTTTCCTTGTAAGGCGGATCCAAAAATATTATGTCAAATATTTCATTTTTTCTCGCTAGAATTTCTATTGCACGAAAAGCATCATTTTTATATGCACGGCATTTATCTTCCATGCCCAAATGATTTACATTTTCAATAATTATTCTAAGTGCTTCCCTATCCTCTTCTATCATAATTGCTCTTTTTGCCCCACGGCTAAGTGCTTCAAACGAAACATTCCCAGTTCCTGAATACAAATCCAAAAATTTGGCATCTGCAACTTTTTCTCCAATTATGCTGAAAATTGCCTCTTTTATTCTTTCTAGCGTAGGTCTAGTTTCTCTTCCTTCCCTCGATTTTATTCTCCTGTTTTTCAGTACTCCTGCTACAATCCTCATTTTTCCTCTTTTCGTTTTTTATATTTAATTTTTATCTCAAATAAATTTAAAATCTACTCAAATTTTATTACAAGTTTTCCATCTAAGTTTACGCCACCTTCAAGCAGCTGGTAATGCTCTTTTTTATTATTTTTACTGATATTTTTAAATTCATAACCTTTAAAATCTATATTCTTAATTTTTAAATCTGATTTATTATAAATATTTACGTATAAAACTTCTGCTTTGTTCTTATTAAAAAAATTTTCCACTAAATCAAAACTATACACAAAATCTTTATTTCTTGAAAATTTAGTATTTATCAAGTCATAATAAACTGCCACTTTTCCTTCTTCCATTGATGGAATTACTTTTGAAATGGCAAACCATTCACGCTGAATATTGTCTGTAACCTGATTTTCATAAATACTTTCATCAAAGTTAATGACTGCTCGCAGACTTTGTGCTTTTTTATAATCTGTCAAAAATTTTATGTTTTTTACAAATTTTCCTCGATTATTTGTATTTTTATTACTAAAATCCTTTTTATCAGTCTTTTCCACATTTGTATCAAGCCAAAACATAAATGTTGATTTTACATTGTAATTTCCAATGTTTTCAAATGTATAGACACTATTTACTTTTATTGTCCTATTTTTTTCAATTGTAATATTTAAATCCTCCCTTTTTATTACCAATGGCTCTTGCCGTACAATTTTTAAATTCCCAATTGCCAGAAATTCTGAATTTTCTGAAAACGTTAGAACAGTAAATGTAATAAATATCGCTATAACAAATATTACTGAAAAAAGGTTTTTCAATTTTTTTGTAAAAAAATTCATCTTCTCGCTCCTTTAAATTTTCTCTTATTATATAACTAATTCTTCTTAAAATCAAATAAATATATCAGGACTATTCGATAACCAAAATTTTAATTCCATTAAAAAAATTTAAGATTAAACTTATTCCTATTTAATTAAATTATTTTTAAATTTTCTTAACTATAATTTTTATAATAAAATCTATTTTATAAAACTATTTATCTTAATTTTATTCTCTCAATTCCAAATAATTTTGCAACTTTCCTAATAAATTTCAGCGACAAATTCACATTATACTTCTTAGATAATTTCACAACTTCCTTTTTCTCATTCGTTTTAAATGCCAAAAATACTTGATTATCTCCTTTATTTTTTAAAATAATCTCTTTTAGTTTTTGATTTTTTTCTTTCACTTCTTCGTCAATTAAGATGTATAATTTTAGATTTTTATTTTCTTCCAGATTTTCAATGTTACAAATATTATTTAAAATAACTGTATTTTTATTTTGCTCAGAATTTACAATTCCTTCCAGCACCATAATCTGCCCTTCCGTAATTTTATAGCCAAAAGTTACGTATTCTCTTGGAAAACATACAACTTCAATGTTTTTTTGAAAATCTTCCATTTCAAATTTTACCATCGGCTCTTTTCCAGCTCGTGTTGCAAATTTTTTTACATTTTTTACTATTCCAATAATTCGTACTTTTTTTAACTCCTTTTGTGAAATTTCTGATATTTTATTATGGGAAATTATATTTATCAATCTTTTTTTCTCATTTAACGGATGGCTTGAAACATAAATTCCAAGATATTCCTTCTCATTTTCAAGCAAAACTTTTTGAGGAAATTCATCAGCCTTTTCCATTTCAAAGTTACCTTTAAATTTCTTCTCGCCACTAAATAAAATCATTTGTAAATCCTCTTCAGATTCATATTTTTTCTGGCTATATTCTAAAATTTTATCAATAGATTTATATTTTTCAAATCTATTTCCGTTTAATTTATCTAAAGCTCCTGATAAAATAAGTGATTCCAGCTGTTTTTTCGTAATGCCATTTTGTTTCATCCGATAAACAAAATCTTCATAAGAGGAAAATTCCCCGTTTTTCCTTTCTTTTTTTATTTCATTAATTAAAGCCATTCCAATACCTTTTACCGCAAATAGTCCAAATCTAATTCCTACTTTTTTTATTTCGTTATTATTTTCAAAACTTTCTTCAATTCCAAAATCATAATCAGACAAATCTACATCTGGCAAAAATATATTAATTCCTTTTTCCTTCGCTTCATTCACAAAAACAACAAATCTATCCAGATTATGCACTTCGGTTGTCATTATCGCAGCAAAAAATTCCAATGGATAATTTGCCTTAAAATACGCTGTCCAGTAAACAATCAAGGCATAAGCCGCCGAATGTGACTTGTTAAATCCATATCCACCAAATTTTTCCACTAAATCATAAATTTCGTTTGCTTTTTTCGATAAAACTCCGTTTTTTTGAGCATTTGTTACAAATTTTTCACGATTTTTCTTCATTAGTTCAGGATTTTTCTTTCCAATCGCACGTCGCAGCTCATCAGCTTCTCCAAGCGAATAATTTGCCATTTCACTCACGATTTTCATAACCTGCTCCTGATACAAAATTATTCCGTAAGTTTCCTCAAGTATGTATTTTAGCGAATCATCAATATATTTTATCTCAGTCCTGTTATTTTTCACATTTATAAAATCATCCACCATTCCACTTCGCAAAGGTCCTGGACGGTACAGTGCAAGCAATGCGATTATGTCCTCAAATTTTTCAATTTTCATTTTTTTCATAAGGCTTCTAATTCCAGCCGACTCACATTGGAAAACTCCCATTGTATCAGCCTTTGTAAGTAGTTTATAAGTTTTTTCATCATTTAGCAAAATATCATTTAAATCTATTTTTATTTTTCTTCTTTTCTCAATATTTTCCACAGTTTTTCGCAAAATTGTGAGATTTTTCAAGCCAAGAAAATCCATTTTTAAAATTCCCAGCTCTTCCAGTTCCTTCATCTGATACTGTGTCGAAACAATCTTAGTTTTCCCATCTGAGTAAGTTGGTATCTCATCACTTAACACATCTTTGGAAATAACGACTCCAGCCGCATGGACAGAGGCATGCCGCACTTTTCCTTCCAATTTGAGCGAATAGTCAATCACTTTTTTTATTTCCTCATCAGTTTCATACATTTTTTTAAATTCAGGAATATTATTCAAAGCCTCTTTAAGTTCTGTATTAAAGGGTATCATTTTAGCAATTTTGTCAACCTTTGCAAGTGAAACGTTTAACACACGCCCAACATCACGAATAGCAAGCCTAGCCTTCAACGTTCCAAAAGTAATTATATGTGCCACATATTCTGTCCCGTATTTATTTACAACATAATCTATGACAATTTCCCGCTGTTCCTGGTCAAAATCTATATCAATATCAGGCATTGAAATACGCTCTGGATTCAAAAACCGTTCAAAAATCAGATTATATTTAAGCGGATCGATTTCTGTAATATTTAAGGCATAGGAAACAATGCTCCCAGCCGCAGAACCCCGTCCAGGCCCCACATAAACTCCATTTTCCCGTGAAAATTTTATAAAATCCCAGACAATGATAAAGTACCCGTTATATCCCATTTTATCAATAATTTCCAATTCATATTCTGCCCGCTCCAAAACATTCTCTAAATTATTTTTTAACAGTTCTTCCCGAATTTTTATTTCTTTTAATTTCTGCCCAGCAATTTCATCTTTAGCAAATTCTTTTTTTATTACTTCAAATTCTTTATCTAATCGCAATTTCTCAGCGTTTGAAATAGATTTCTTCAAATACTTCTGAAAAATCCCCTCAAATACAAGGTTTCGTAAAAACTCCCTTTCACTCACATTTTCAGGCAATGAATATTTTGGAAACTTAAAATGATGAAATTCAAAATCAACATTGCAGTTTTCCACAATTTTTTCAATATTTCCTATCCCAGTTTCATAAAACTCGCTATATTCCTTATTTTCAAAACTTTTTTTTGTTTCATCCCCAGACTTTAAATACAGATCATCATACAAAATTTCATTATTTTCCGATTTCCCCCCTTCAATTTTACTTCCTTCCTTTATTGATTCCACAATTTTCTGCAAAACAGCATCCTCTTTATTCGGATAATAAATATCGTTAGTAATGACAAAATTTTCAGATTGATTTTTACGTACAATGTCAAATAACATTCTCCTAGCCTTTTCCAGCCTTCCCGCAGCAGGCACTTCAATAAAAAAATTATCCCCAAAATCTTTGCTCAATTTTTCAATAACTTTTCTAACCTGAGTGTTTTCCAAATCCAAAATTCCCTTTACAGCTTCACTATTTACTCCACCTGACAAAATATACAAGTCATCCGAATATTTTTTCAATTCATCATACTTAATTTTATTCCTATTCCGTGTAAACCTGCTATATGAAAGCGAAGACAGCTTAGACAAATTCTTATATCCATTCTGGTTTTTAGCAAGCAAAGTCAGCGAATATTCTCCAACTTTCTCCAGTCCATCTAGAAAAATCTCAAGTCCAATAATCGGCTTTATCCCGGCATTTTTACATTTCTTAAAAAATTCAATTGCCCCAAACATCGAAGTATCCGTAATCGCAAGAGCATTAATCCCAAGTTCGCCAGCTCTTTTGACATATTCATCAATTTTTCCAATGCCTTCAAGCAATGAATAC
>ERZ773014.1856-NODE-1856-length-12867-cov-33.533562_pt1 | contig 12867 bp, 17 predicted proteins | sample MGYA00580841_ERZ773014 | MGnify/ENA primary metagenome ERZ773014 (study PRJEB29015, sample SAMEA2737989) | human oral metagenome | biome: human oral; feature: human-associated habitat; material: dental | place: China | collected 2067 ...
CACTGGATAGCTTACTGCTATATCAACAGCCTTCGTCAACCACACTGTACTACTCGTACCAGGAGCATCTGTTTTTGACTAAAGCCAGGCTAAGAAATGAGACTAGGGAAATTACATATGTATCAATGTCTTAGCCAGAGTAGCTCACCTAGTTTCCTCAGGCCCCAGCAGCCCAGCAGGATGCATAGAGCTGGCGTTAGAAGAACTAGGGTGTAATATGAGCTTGAATTGTGTCTGGATAGACTTACACATCTGCTGGGTGCTGGACAGGCTGGCACCGTATACACTACCACGTGCACACGTTAACTTACTGTTCTATCAACAGCCTTCGTCAACCATTGAGTACTGCTCTTTACCCACAGGAAAGCTTTCATGGGGGGCGGATTCATCACAGGCAACCGAAGACTAATCAATGTCCTACAAGTAATCAATCGCCAGTGGTACATTATGGGCGCCAGGTCTGAGGTTGATGTGATGAATCTATCAGCCACCCATATAAATGTATTAGAAACTACTTGCTACGTAGAGGCGTAATTGCCTGAGGAAACCACCTGTGCTACTCGTACTAACCTGGACTATACGTGGAGGGAAATGGTGATGCAGACGAAGAATGAGGGCTGACTAGGCAGTAGAACTGAGGAAACCACCTGCACTACTCGTACAAACCTGGACTATATGTGGAGGGAAATTACAGACTCCGCTCTATTTCTTCCGTCCGGCATCTATGATCATCTGCGTCATATCATCCAGCGCCCGAGGCTGAGCAAACTGATGCAGATTATCCGCCAGCTGTGACCGCTCAGTCGCATCATTCATCAGCTTACCAATTAGCTTAGCCAACCTCGACGGCCGCTCTCGCACCGCCGACTCCGCTAGCATCACTGCTGCCCCGGCTCGCTGGTAGACCTTGGCATTCTTAGTCTGGTGGTCACCCGCCAGGTAGGGTGAAGGGATGATGATAGTTGCTACACCGACTGTCGCCAGCTCCGCCATAGTCGTCGCCCCTGCCCTGGTTATTACCAGGTCAGCCACCTGCTCATATTGCCTCACTTGATTTGTGAATTGATACTGATGGAAGAACCGGCCGGTTGGCTCTGATACCTTGATCTCGTTGCCTTTACCCGTCAGCAAGACTACCTGTAACCCGCCGGCGACCAGCCGGTCGGCGATCGCCTCAAGGGCTTGATTGATCGCCACCGCCCCTAGCCCCCCGCCCATCGCCAGCACTAAGGGTCGATCAGTCGCCAAGCCTAGCCGACGTAGCATTTTTCGACGCTCCGCCCCACTCAGTTGACGCTCCTGATTCCCCACCGGGATGCCGATATATTTAGTGACGCCCTTGGGATAAGAAGGGTAATTCTTGACCGGTGAGCCGGTACCAATCGCCGTGGCATGCTTAGCCAATAGTCGATTGGTCAACCCCGGTACAGTATCACTATCATGAATAACTAGCGGGATATGGTACCAATGCGCCACCAGCCCGACCGGCAAGCCGACGTAGCCGCCTTTGCAGAAGACTACATCGGGGCGCCACACAGCCAGCTTGACCAGGCTCTGAACTAGCCCGACCAAGACCCGCCCCATGTCGATCAAGTTTGGTATATGAGTGTGAATGATATGCCAGGGGCTAAACCAACGGTAGAGAAAGCCCAAGTTAGCGTAGCGTCGTAGCTTGCCCGCCGAGATAGTCTCGATCCGCACTGAATTATCGCCAAACATCTGCCTCGCTTGGACGAAGAAATTGCGGTCGCACCAGACTCTGATCTCTGGCTCGCCACCCATCTTCCGGATATTAGCCGGCTGACGTAGTCGTTCGACTACGGCGACGATCGGTGCTATGTGACCACCGCTGCCGCCGCCGACGCACAGGATTCTCACTGTCCCCTCCTTGATTTTCATTGACCTCAGCGATATCAATCCGACGATGTGCCGTATAGCAAGATATCTCAAAGACTATTCCCAGACTGATCATTACAAAGATCGCCGAGGTTCCACCTGAGCTAACAAGCGGCAGGGTGATGCCGGTCAGCGGGATCAGGTGAGTCATCGCCATGACATTAGCCAGCACATGCGAAGCCAGCCAACCGACCACGCCCGCTACCACCAGCCTCAAGTACATATTGTTGAGGTAATTTGTCTTGCTAAACATCCGCATGATCAAGAAAGCGAACATGGCGATCAGACCCACCGTACCGACGAAGCCCAGCGTTTCGCCAACTATGGCGAAGATCGAATCGTTGACCGCCTCGGGCAACCAACCAAAGGCTTGGACTGATTGTCCTAACCCTCGCCCCGTTAATCCGCCCGAGCCCAACCCGATTAGCGCCTGATTAATATGGTAGTCGCTATCGGCGTTGCCAGACTTGGTGAAGGTCAAGATGCGACTCACCCGGTGGGGTGCAACGACCGTCATCACGACAAAGAGCGCCACGATCACGCCGAGGACTGTCGCCAGCTTGCGCCAGCTCATTCCCGACATAGCTAGCTCGGTCAGGAAGATCGCCACTATCGCCGCCCCGGTCCCCATATCTCGTTGTAAGCCAACGATGATCAGCAAGCTGACCAGCATCACCGCCAGCACCTCGGCTAGAGTCAATTTATCGTTCAGTTTGCCATTCGCCAACCTGGTCGACAGATATCCTGCTATGAATAGAACTGTGCCCAGCTTAAGGAACTCCGCCGGCTGGAAAGAAACGACTCCCAGCTTGTACCACCGACAAGCCCCTAGCGCACACCGAGCGACCGGTACATGAACCGCCCCCAGGATAGGTAGTGCCAGACAGATCAGTAGGGCAATCAGGAAGATATATGGACCCGCCTTTTTCCACCAGTTGAGCGGTATGCGACTAGCCACGATAAAGAGAACTACACCGATGGCTAAGAAGATGCCCCGCTTCAGCATCTCCTGGTTGATCACCGTCGTATTGCCACCATAAAGTCCCGAGGCAATAGAGTAGATGATCACCACGCCAAAGATTGATAATGCCACCGCCAGTGCCACTATGCCGTGATCTGCCCGGTGCCGTCGAGCTAGCTTCAGCTCGCCGTTATCGTCGAAGAGATCCGCCTTGATCTGACGAGCGGTGATCTGATTTTGCCGACTCTTAGCAGGGTCAACTCGCCCCGCCCAGCTACTACCACCCGCCGAGACCCGATTAGCGTTATAGCGCCACCGCTCCATAGCCCGGTTTACTTTATACATCCTCCGACGATGGCGAAGATCAACCCCGCTACCGCACAGACCGCTCCGATCAGCCAGAAGCGCATCGTTACCTTCGTCTCCGGCCAGCCCGACGCCTCTAGGTGATGATGGACCGGTGCCGACTTAAAGATCTTCTTATGACGAATCCTTTTCGAGGTCAGCTGGATGATGACCGACAGTGTCTCCATGACGAAGACCAGCCCGATCAACGGCAAGACAAACAGCGTATCAGTCAGCATCGCCACCACCGCCAGCGAGCAGCCCAGAGCAAACGCCCCCACGTCGCCCATGAAGAAGCGAGCCGGATAAATATTAAACCATAAGTAACTGACCAACGCTCCCAGCATGGTAAAGCAGAAGCCCGCCAGCCCGAACTGCTGGTCAAGGATAGCGATCACGGCATAGGCAAAGAACGCCGATGAAGCCAGCCCACCCGCCAGTCCGTCCAGTCCGTCCGTGATATTGACCGCATTGCCGGTCGCCACCACCGCAAAGGCGAAGATCGGGATGATCCAGACTCCCACCTCCCAAGCGCCGACGAACGGCACATGGATAGCATGTACACCCAGCTTGGAGTAAAAGAACCAGCCCAGTCCCAAGCCAATCAGGGTGATCATGGCGAATTTAACCGGCGCCCGCATGCCGGCTATCCCCTTGCCGTGCGAGCGAATATTGATAAAGTCATCAACCAGCCCCACCAAGGCGCAGCCGACCAGCGCCGTCAGCGGCAGCCAAGTCTGCTCCCGGGAGAAGTTAAAAATCAGTGAGACGATCGCCGTCGTCACCACGAAAATAATCCCCGCCATGGTGGGGATGTTGCGCTTGTGCTTCTCGGCATGAATCTTGTTGTAGACGGGCGTCCCGCCGCCACTCAAAGCCTGATGACGCATCTGTTTCCAAAACTTAAGCCGGTAGGCAAAGAATGTATAGATCGGGGTGACCGCCATGGCTAAGATGAACGAACCGATGCCCAGCATCAGCATCTTGCTCAGTGGATCCATTAGTGTCTTTAACACTTGACTCATTTAGATACTCCTTCGTACTGGATCATAAAATTACTCATATTATCAAAGATTGGTTGGGCGGCAGCTGAACCGGAATACCCACCATTACGGGCATCATCTACCCTCACCATTATGACATATTTTGCCGTTTTCGTCTTATCGGCACCGAAGCCAATGTAAGTACCGGTGGTCAGGGTATCTGAGTACGCCCCCGTTTTCGGGTCTACTTTCTGAGCTGTACCCGACTTACCTCCCACGTAATAGCCATTGTCCTTGTAGCGACCACCCGCCCCCAGGTAGCGAGCTTGGTATAGCATGTCCCGAATGGTTCCACTTACCTCCGGTCTCAATGTCTTATCGGATAGCAGCTTAGGAGTATCCTCTTTCACCTCACTTTCTCCGGTCAATTTACCCAAGCGCACCGTTGGCTGATAGTATTTACCGCCGTTGATCACCGCCGAGAACGCCGACACTACCTGGATCATGGTCAGCTGTTCGCCCTGCCCGAAGGACATATTAGCGTAGAGTACCCGAGCACCATTAGGCGTATTTGGCTTAAAGATCACGCTATCGACTTCGTTCGCCAGCTGGATGCCGGTTGGCGCGTTGAGACGGTAATTATCGACCAGATAGCGATAAAACTTCTGCCGCCCCGCCAGGTTAATCTGCCCGCCGCCCAGTTGCTCCAGCACCCAGACCGCCCCGGTATTCAACGAGTGCTCCAGCAGTTGCATCGGCGTCATATAGCGCCCGCTGACTTCCTTCGCAACGTTACAGATCTTGGCATCATCCACCTGGATGCACGCTCGGTTAAAGAAGGTTGAAGTCGGCGCAATCACCCCCTCATTCAGCCCCATCCCCACCGTGAACAGCTTCATCACCGAGCCGGGCTCATAGGCGTTAGAGACGATATTATTCTGATAGACATTAGCCGAGAGGGCGTTGCCATAATTAGCCGGATCATACGAAGGTAGATTAGCCATCGCTAGCACCCGCCCTGTCTGTGGATCCATCACCACCATACTGCCGGTGGTCGCCTTGGCGTTACGTAGTCCATCCGCCAGCACTTGCTCTGCTTGCGACTGGACATTACGGTCAACACTGAGGACGATATCTGTTCCGTTCTTAGCCGGGATACTAATATCCCTCGCCCCGATAGTCAGCGGGATCTTGCGCACATCAGTCACTGACTGGAGTAGCCCCGGCGTCCCCGATAGCTCCTTATCGTAAAACTGCTCTACGCCATATTGCCCCTTACCGTCATGGTTGACGAAGCCAAGCACCTGCGCCGCCAAAGCACCCTCGGGGTAGACCCGTTGCGTGTCCGCCTGTAAGCCCACTCCGGCTAAGTCAGCCTTCTTGACTCGACTAGCCTGCTCTTGTGACAAGCGTTTAGCCAGCACCACATATTGGAGCTTTTTGTTATCCAGCTTATCTAGTCCGCCCTCAGTCAATTGGCTACCGGCCACCCGGGTGGCAAGCTGGCGCACCTTCTCGCTATCTTTAACCTCTGACGGGTCGGCAAATAACGTGTAGACCGTCCGATTCATCACCAGCGGGGCGATGTTGCCGTTGGCATCCCTGGCGTAGATTTGACCTCTAGTAGCATTGATCGTCTGCTTATCAGTCTGCATGTTATTGGCAATCCGCTGATATTTAGTATGATCGATGATCTGGATACGAAAAAGCTGGAGTATGATAATGGCGATAAGCAAGAAGAAAATCGCTGTCATTATCTGATAGCGACTGTATTTAGCCGTTCGCTCTTCTGCACTCATCCAGCTAGATTATACACGGTTAGTTAGCGTAGTCGGTCGTAGCCGGTGCCGCCATCGCTTTCGCCACCGTGCTGTTCTTGATATTCGCCAGTGACTGCAGACGAGCATTCTCGACCTTGAGATTATCCTGCTCTGCCACCAGGTCAGACTTACGCTGATTGATCTTGTTTTGCTCGTAGCTATACGAGCCGGTCTTGCTCAACTGGGTCAGGTATAACACCCCTAATAGAGCGATCAGTAAAACGATCACCACGACGTTAGCGGTCGGCCCCAGCTTGACATTGCTCCGATACTCAACCAGATTTTGATTACGCCCCCAGTTACCCACACCGGCATAAGCTCGCATACTCGGACGCACCGAGACGAATTGTTGTCGTGATGATGTCATTTATCTATCTTTCCTTTTTTGTTTTTATTTATTTCTCTTTCTTTTGCTTAGGTGCAGAAGCTTGCCGACCAACGACCACCCGGCTTGCCCAGGCATGACTCTGCAACCAGACATCCCGACCCGCACTGGAATAGGTGGTAGTCACCGTGAACTCCGGTGACTACCGGTTGCTAGCAACTAGATATCAGCTAGTTATTTAGCAACTCGAACCTTTACGCTGTGAGCGTAACTGCGGCCACTAACTTTGATTGGCATGGGTCGCTCCTTTCTGTTTGGTTTTTATTTTTTACATACGGCTCGTAGCTTGGCGCTACGGGCACGTGGCTGAAAAGCATCATTAATTGAGCCGAGAATTGGCTTACTGGTCAGTAAAGAATACGGCGCATCCAGACCATCTGACTGATCATCCATAAACTGCTTGACTATCCTGTCCTCTAAGCTGTGAAAAGTAATCACCGCCAAGCGACCGCCACTATTTAGCAGCCCGGCTAGTCGAGGTAGAGTACGGCGTAGCTGATTCAGCTCGTCATTCACCTCAATCCGAATCGCCTGGAAGACCTGCGTCGCCGGATGAACTCTATGGTACTTACCGCCATCTAGCTCCCCTACCTGGTGACGGACTACTTCAGCCAGCTCAAGCGTCGTCTGAAATGGTTGCCGTCGACGCCGGCGACAGATTGCTCTGGCTAGCGCCTTTGCTAGACGACTGTGGATCTCGCCATAGTCAGTCAGTAGCCGTACCAGCTCGCTCTCACTGTAGTGATTCACGACCTGAGCCGCCGTCAGCCTGCCGGTCCGATCCATCCGCATGTCGAGTGGACCGGAGTGACTAAAGGCGAAGCCTCGCTCGGCTTGATCCAGCTGAGGTGAGCTGACGCCCAAATCCATCAGGATCATGTCAAACTTGTCGCCTTCGCTAGCTAGCTGCTGCACCGCCGACAGATAGTCAGCCTGGATCAGCCTAGCGCCCCGCTCTTGTAGCTGAGCCAAATGGGCTATCGCATAATCATCTCGGTCACATAGGACGGCATGATCCGCCCCACCGATCCGATCGATGATTGGACTAGCGTGCCCGCCATAGCCCGCCGTCAGATCAAGATAGTGCTCGCCCTTACTCGGGTTAAGCACCGCCAACGTGTCGGCTAGTAGGACAGGAATATGGAGTTGTTGTGGTGTTGTCATATTCTTTATTATACGTTACGGAGGACACATAAGTGACAACCAGTTTTTGTTTTTTGGTGTTTGTTTTAGCTAAGTTTCATGCTTATTCGTCGCTTTGATGTGAGTTCTTAGCGGCTGCAAAGCATAATGAGAGACTTATGTGTGAGGTGGATTTTAAGAAAAAGTAGCTTTTTCTTACGTGCAATAGTCCTTTCGGTTCCAGCGACTTACTTCTGGCTGATTGTCACATACGTGTCCTCTGTCTGTTAAGGTGCGATTCTCTTTGGCTCTCCCGACCTGCTCGGTCGTTTGAACCATACTCTATAAGCCGACTAGTCTTCCGCTGCTTTAGCCGATAGCCTCCAGTACTTACCTGCTCTGACGGCCACGATATCGCTCGTGATATCGGCGTAGTTCAGTAGATGCTGCTCCAGGGTAATTCGCCCCTGCTTGGCATCCGGCTCTACCTCCGACTTGCCGGTCCGAAACTTGACATTTAGATCAGCTACTCGCTCGTCTAAGATATCGCCGTTCAGCGCCGACTCCATCTCCTCGTCCCAGACGTGCTTGGGATAGACATGTAGATACCGACCGAAGCCCCGAGTGATCACTACTCCATCAGCAAACTCCCCTCTCAAATCAGCGGGGATAGTCAGACGATGCTTGTCGTCTAACTTACGCTCGAAATAGTCAACCTTGGACATCTACTATATGGCTTATCGTTTGGCTTAGTTATTTACTTATGTTCGTGGTGTTTGTGTTTTCCACTGCCTAGATTATACTACCCACCACTACCCACTTGCAAGTCTTTTTGAAGCGCTCCTACCCACAGCCCCACTTTTCCACATGGTAGTGTGGAAAAGCCTGTGGATTATAAAATACTGATAGCCACCCTCCCGAAGGAGAGTGGCTTGTGACAGAGTGACAGCCCTAGACTACATATTCAGGCCAAGTAGCTGCCCCAGTAGGCGACCGGTCGTATCGTAACAAAAGATGGTATAGATGGTCACGATGAACATGACGTTAAACATCAGTGAGACCATCAGCGCTACTTTACGCTGCTTGCACTCGTCTTGATACTTGACGATTTCGCCCTTGGTGTTGTCTTTAACTTGCTTTTTGTCGCCGGTAGCCTTGACGTTATCGCAGTTACACTTGGACTTTTGGATGTGTTTGTTGCTTTCCATGCTGTAATGTTAGCACAAGCATTATGCATTGTCAAGCCCTACGCCATATATTTGCTATATTATAAAATATATCGTCCTAATACACACTCTTCACTACCCCGGTCAGAACGCCATTTTTACCCGTAGAGTACATATCGTGTCAATATGTATCCTACGGGTAAGCTACTACTGTTAGCTATTGGCTACCGACGATAAATCCGGCTGATGTCATTCACGACACCGCCCACTTCACCGTCCATACTCTCTTGCATGTATCGATAAACGATCGATATTATCTCCTGTATGTCATCATTAGCATTACTGTAATACATATTGTCGAAAGCGATATCGCCATACTTCCGAATCGGATCACTGATCAGAGCGTGAATGAATGACTGAGTGGCTCCGTCGACTCCGGTAAAGTCTACTATCACCTTTTTCCGCTTCTCTAGCGCCGGCATAATCTGCTTAAGACGTATATCCTTAGCAATGTCCTTGTTCTCAGCAAACGACCCCGCCAATGTCTTCAATTTTATCTCCATATAAAGTTTGGTCTCCTATACTTAAACTTCTTTCTCTCGTGGATAGCTTCTCCATAGACCTCATTGATATGAGACATCACCGCCTTGAACTCCGGCGTATTGTCCAGCGTAATATCAACCGCCACCAGAGTACCGCTAAAATCTCCCAAATCGTTGGCGTACCTGCAGTTATCCCGAAATGGATCAGCATGTAGCGCAATACTCTTTTGATCAGTTCTGTTCTTTAGTAACGTATATTCTGCTTTTCCACTGTATATGGTGAAATAATTACGAGTTAGTTTGGCTATGGATTTGATGAAGAATAGTCCCGCCCCGGCATTTTCGCTCGTCCCGCCCTCTTTGTGAGTAGTTCCTGTTATACCGGGAGCTAGACTGAGCCACAGGGCCTCTAGATCATCTTTGGGGTGCCAGATTTGATTCATGCTCTTCCAGATACCTATCCCGGTATCGCAGATTGCTAGGCTGATGCGATTGGTCTTCTTATAATATTGCGCTACGACGATAGCACCATTAGGAGCCATGGCGTGTTCCAGCACGTTGCGTACTAACTCGCCGATGATATACTTCGTTATCCTCGTATCTTTCTCGGACAAGTGAAGCAATGGGATCATCTCGGCGATAAACTGCGACTGATCTTGAGCGGTCTTAACTACAGTCAATGGGACGAACCTGCCGGCCGGCTCATTCTTATGATACGTGAACGGCGATGGCGTATTAACCAGTCGATACAGCCCCATCCTATCCAGATAAACACCGGTACTGGGCACATCACCAATAATCTCGGCATTACTTTTGCCTACTTTTATGGCTAACGCCGCCGTCAAAGCTAAGTTTGCCGGGTGAACGGTAATCCACTTGTCATGAGTGGCGATCTCCAGCTTGGCTTCATCCGACCAGTCTATTGACCTCAAGAAAGCCTGGATGTTGCGCAGATTCCCTTGATTGGACAAATATATCCTCATAGTTGCCTATTATTTTACCCGTAGAGTACATATCGTGTCAATATGTATCCTACGGGTAAGCTACTACTGTTGGCTATTGGCGATAAGTTGTCTGGTTAAACTTACCGCTGATGAACTCGCTGATGATTTGGCTAACCGTATCCAGCTCAGCATCAAACAGCTTCGCCTCCTCGCTGCTCAGTCGCCCCAGCACATAGCCCCGCCGATCTTGCCGGGGCTGACTATCGCCGTTGGCACCGGTCGGCAAACCCGAGCCAATCCGCACCCGAGCGAATTCCGCCCCCACCGCTCCGATGATATGCTTGACACCATTGTTGCCGGCATCTGACCCGCCGACCCGAGTCCGAATCGTGCCTAGCGGCAGTGCCATCTCGTCGTGAATCACCAAGATGTCCTCTAGGCCAATCTGATAAAAATGGCTGATCTGCCGGACTGACTGCCCGACCAGATTATAAAAAGTCTGCGGCTTCGCCAAGATGACCTTGCTTTCACCCAACCCCGCCTCGGCCACCAGCGCCGAGAACTTGGCTCGTTGATGCCACTGCACCCCCAGCTGACCGACATAGTGGTCAAGCACCCGAAAGCCAAAGTTGTGCCGGGTCTCAGCATAGTCTAAGCCGGGGTTGCCCAGTCCCACGATCAATTTCATTAGCTAGATTATAGCACCCCACCTCGCACCGGGTTATAATATGGATATGAGTACCAGATTGGAAGAGAACCGAGCAGTTTATCAACAGGCAGAGCAAGCTGAGGGCGAAGCCGATGCCATCCGCCGGATCGGCGCCTTTATCGCTGAGCATGACTACGACCAAGACAATCCACCTCTCGCCGTTATCTTTGACCTCTGTGTCGAGTATGACGATAATGCCGCCGATAGCGCCCGCCAAGCTCAGCTGGCTAAGGCAATCTTCGCCTTGCTTGATGTCATCATTTGATCCGGTTTAGCTAGTGGCTAATCAAGCCCGGAAAATCGTATATATCTATCAAATATTAAAAGCCCCGTCACTCGGGGCTTGTTTTATCATCATCTGGTGTGCCCGATACGATTCGAACGTACGACCTTCAGTTCCGCAAACTGACGCTCTATCCAGCTGAGCTACGGGCACATATCTACTTAAATGTTAGCATACTAGCCCACCGGAGCCAAAAAACTTGGTCGGGGTGATCCGACTTGAACGGACGACCTCAGCGTCCCGAACGCTGCGCGCTACCAACTGCGCCACACCCCGACGACGGGCTAGAGCCATTATATCACTCCCGCCCGAAAGTCATCAGAGTTCTGCCGACAGATCTCTGATGATATATTGTACTCCTCTGACCTTTAGCGACTATGCTCTGCCCGATATCGCCTTTGGGCTATCCTGGCAGCATTGGCTGCCTCCTGCTCGTCCTTAGCGATATCCTTAGCACAGACCTCATCAATGTGTTGTTGGCGATCACTGCTATAAGTCTCCGCCTGCCAGCGACCCTGCGCCTGATCATCATAGTAGTATCCATCAATACGCTCAGCTAAATTGCGCTGCAGATTATCGTGAAGCTCTTTCTGACAAACATCCTGGAGCAGGCAGACCCCCTCGAAGCCGGAGATTGAGCCGCTATGAATATAGTTTGACCGCGCCTGATAGCTGGCCACTATCGCCACGGTGTCGGTATCGACCGCATCCGGATCACCGCCCCCAGCTCTATACTAGCCTTGACCAGTGCATCCATGCGCTTAGCGAACCAGGCACCCCGCCTGGTCAGCTCGATGGCATCACGGTGCGGCTTCTCTGCTTCCGCCATCGCCTGCGCCTCCTCTACGTCAGTCACCCGACCGGTCGGCAGGTCCTCCGGTGCCACCTGCCAAGGCAAAGCACCATCGTCCGCCACCTCTTGCCTATAATTATTCCTGTTCACCTTGGTCATCCTCGCCTCCTTTACCTGACCCGACCGTGCTCACACACCGCCTTACGCTCACCCACTGTCAACTAGTTTAACACAAAGGAAAAAGGCGCTATCTCGCAAGATAGCGCCCAAAAAAACACACGAGCAAATTACTGTTCCTCAATCACCTTCCTTCAAAAACGAATAGGTAACACATGCACGTGGATCACTCGGCGGAGCCGAGAAAAGCTCCGCCAAACGCCAGCAGATTGAGTCGCCGTTAGGTGACTCAATCGTAACTCTTTTTCCATTGATGACGACCTTACGGTCGTCATCAATGGCGGAGGCGACTTCCCGAAGGAAGTCGCCTCCGATCCCGCGGCTTTGGAGGGCGCACTCAAGTGCGTCCTCCGTCGGAAGCTCAAACTTACTCATGTATATCCCCTCCTAAGGGGCCGCAGGCCATATGGGCATTCCCCATATGCAACCTGATGGTATTCACTGTAACACCTCTCTCCGCATTTGTCAAGCCCAGCACGTCCAGCTGATGCGTTAGTTAGACCGGCTAATCATGACAGAGTATGATTTTATTTACCTTTTTGCCTAGGTAGTGTAACGTTATGTATCCTGCTGGGTGCTGGACAGGCCCCAGCACGATAACATCATCCGTTCCCCGTCTAAGATTAATCCCACATTAACGCCCCACATTCATCAGCCCCTCATTCTTCGTCTCGTCATCATTTCCCTCAGACCCGCCTGGCTGGCTCGTGACACAGCTCGGGCTTCAAGCGTGCACAGTCT